>Ga0182741_1004077_pt1 | contig 14775 bp, 13 predicted proteins | sample eDN5th37CBELigOP_FD_128874 | JGI IMG/M metagenome (GOLD analysis project Ga0182741, IMG submission 128874) | Enriched Organic Plus compost microbial communities from Emeryville, California, USA - eDNA 5th pass 37_C BE-Lig OP (version 2) (version 2) ...
GCCTTCGGCGAGCGCGTTGACGTCCAGCAGCACTTCCTCGGCCGCTTCCATGCTGCCCTTGCGGCGGGCGTGGACCGGATAGTCCTTGCCGGTCTCGAAACGGGTGTAGTACCAGTAGCCGCGTTCGCGGTACGGCACGCTGCTGTCATCCTGCTTGATGCGGCCGACGATCTCCTTGTAGATGGCGTCCTGCAACGGCTTGAGCGGCGCCATCAGCGCGTCGGCGTATGCGTTCTCGGCCTTGAGGTAGTCGAGCATTTCCGGATTCTTGCGCTCGTCGTCGCGCAGCCAGTAGTACTCGTCGTTGCGCTCGGCGCCGAACGGCGCCTTGACGACGTGCGGCTTCCTGGCGGCGTCGGGTGGCGTGAGGTCGGCGGCGGAAGCGAAGGGAGCGGTCATCAGGACGGTCGCGAACAGAAGGGAAGTCGGTTTCATGGATGGGGTCCGTTCCGGCGGGATGCAATGGTGGGGAGATCGGGGCTGGCGGCTGCCGCGTCACGGTCGCCGGCCTGCCCCCATCCGCCCTTCGGGCACCTTCCCCCGCTTGCGGGGGAAGGAAAATATGTTGTGTCCCCCGCGTGCGGGGAAGGGATCTGTCCAACCTTCCCCGCGAACGGGGAAGGCATTCATTCACGCGCTTGCGCTTACTTGGTCAGCTGCCGCCACAGGAACGTGTAGGCCAGCGCGCTCATGTGCGCGGCCTGGGCGTTGTTGGCCGCACCGCCGTGCCCGCCTTCGATGTTCTCGTAGTAGCGCACGTCCTTGCCGGCCTCCAGCATCCTGGCCATCATCTTGCGCGCATGGCCGGGGTGGACGCGGTCATCGCGGGTGGAGGTGGTGAACAGGGTCGGCGGATAGGTCTTGGCCGGATCGAACAGGTGGTACGGCGAGAAGGTCTTGATGTAGTCCCAGTCGGCGGTGTCCGGATTGCCGTACTCGGCCATCCACGACGCACCGGCCAGCAGGTGGCTGTAACGCTTCATGTCCAGCAGCGGCACCTGCACGACGACCGCGCCGAACAGTTCCGGGTACTGCGTCAGCATGTTGCCCATCAGCAGGCCGCCGTTGCTGCCGCCCTGGGTGCCCAGGCGCCTGGCGCTGGTGATCTTGCGCGCGACCAGATCCTGCGCGACCGCGGCGAAATCCTCGTAGGCCTTGTGGCGGTTGGCCTTCAGCGCGGCCTGGTGCCAGCGCGGACCGTATTCGCCGCCGCCGCGGATGTTGGCGACCACGTACACGCCGCCCTTTTCCAGCCAGCCCTTGCCGACCGCGCCGGAGTAGGCGGGCGTCAGCGAGACTTCGAAGCCGCCGTAACCGTACAGCAGGGTCGGTGTGTTGCCGTCCAGCTTCAGGTCCTTCGGGCGCACCACGAAGTACGGCACCTTGGTGCCGTCCTTGGAGGTGGCGAAGTGCTGTTCGATCACGTCCTTCGAACCATCGAAGAACGCCGGCATCGTCTTCAGCTGTTCCGGCTGCTTGCCGATTTCGGCCAGCGACAGCGTGGTCGGGGTCAGGTAATCGGTCGCGGTCAACCACACCGCATCGCTTTCGTCCGCATCGACCGCACTGACGCCGAGCGTGCCGAACGCGGGCGCGCCGACGAATTCGCTCTTCTTCCAGCCCCCTTCGCCGGGCGTCAGCACGCTGAGCCTGTTCTTGACGTCCTCCAGCACGTTCAGCACCAGATGGTGACGGGTGAAGGTGAAGCTGGCCAGCGAGGTGCGATCGGTCGGCTCGAACAGCACGTCGAACTCGCGCTTGCCGGCCATGAAGTCGTCGAACCTGGCCACCAGCAGCGAACCGGCCTTGTAGGTCTTGCCGCCGACGGTCCACGGTTCGCGCAGTTCCAGCGTCAGCCATTCGCGGAACGCACCCTTGTTGACCGAGTTCGGCACGTCGATCCTGGTCAGCTTGCCGTCGGCGCCGCGCAGGAACAGTTCGTCGTTGTAGAACGCCAGCGTGCGGCTGACGAAGTCGCGCTCGAAGCCGGGCGTGTCGTCGTGGAACGCGGCGATGTACATGTCGTCCGGCTTGCCTTCGTAGACGACGGTCGCGGCCGACAGCGGCGTGCCGCGCTTCCACTCCTTGACCACGCGCGGGTAGCCGGAGGTGGTCATGCTGCCCTCGCCGAAATCGGTGAAGACGTAGACGGTGTCGGCATCCTTCCAGCCCAGGCCGCCCTTGGCTTCCGGTCGGTAGAAGCCGTCCTTGAGGAAAGTCTTGGTGGTCAGATCGAATTCGCGGGTCTCGTCGGCGTCGGCGCCGCCGCGCGAAAGCGCGATCAGGCAGCGGGTGTAGTCCGGCTTGCGGCAATCGGCGCCGTGCCAGACCCAGTTCTTGCCCTCGGCCTTGTTCAGCGCATCCAGGTCCAGCACGGTTTCCCACCGCGGCTGCGGCTTGCGGTATTCCTCCAGCGTGGTGCGCCGCCACAGGCCGCGCTCGTGCTGCTTGTCCTTCCAGAAGTTGTAGTAGTACGGACCGATTTTCTGCACGCCCGGAATCTTGGCATCCGAATCCAGAATGGCCAGGATGCTGGCTTCCAGTTCCTTGAAGGCGGGCGTGGAAGCGATTTCAGCCTCGGCCTTGGCGTTCTGCGCGCGCACCCAGTCCAGCTGCTTCTGGCCTTCGACATCCTCCAGCCATGCATGGGGATCGTTGGCCACGGTGTTTTGCTCCTGGGCGTGGCCGCTGACGGCAGCGGCGGCAAGGCCTGCGGCCAGGCAGGCATGGACGAGTCTGGACATGAAGGAAACTCCGGATTGCGAAGACAATTCCTTCACGCTAGCACAAGTCCGCGACCATCCTCCCCTGTCGAACGTCAGCCCGGCCAGGCCGGGCGTCGCCGCTCAGGCCGCGCGCAGCCCGGCACGGCGCGGGGCTCGCGCCCGCCGGCGCGCCTGCGGACGGCTGCGCCGGCGACCGCCCGCGTCGCGGTGCGCAGGCCAATGCGGAAGACGGAAGCGGTGCAGCGCCCACCAGGCCGCCAGCGGCATGCCGACCAGCCACAGCGGCGCCCAGCCCAGCCAGGGGATCTGCCCGCGCGCCAGCGGAAACAGCAGCACCAGCGCCAGGCCGATCGCAACGACGCGACGCAACAATCTTTCGAGTTGCGGATCCGGTGCACCGGCCTGGCGGGCGTCGGCGGAAATCGTGTGGGCAAAGTCGCGCATGGCAAAGGCTCCGGTGGACAGGATGCCAGCCTGCCGCGCCGCCTTCTCACGGGTTGCGACGCCATGCACCCGACGGAGATTCTCGCCTTCATGCCGATGTGCGATATTCGCCTTGCCCGCCGTCGCGGCGACGGGTTGCAACGAGCCACCACCCAGGAGTCCTGCATGTCCCCATCGCTGTGCCGTCTTCGCGCCGTCGTGACGTGCGCCCTGATAGCCGCGGTGACGGCCTGTGCCAGCCTCGACGATCCCCGGCCGATGGAGCCGGCGACGGTGCAGGCGGCTGACATCGATCTGCCGCGCTTCATGGGCACCTGGTACGTGACGGCGCACATTCCGTACTTCGCCGAGCGCGGCCACGTGACCGGCCGCTACGAGTACAGCCCCCGCGACGGCGATCGCATCGGCGTGCGCTATCTCCATCGCGAAGGCTTCAATGAACCTGAACAAGTCCGCGAGGCACGCGCGTCGGTGAAGGGCGGCACCGGCAACCGCGACTGGACCTTGTGGTTCGTCGGCGTGGTGCCGGCCAAGTTCCATATCCTCGAAGTGGCGCCCGACTATTCCTGGGCGCTGATCAGCTATCCCGAGCGCGATCTCGGCTGGATCTTCTCGCGCTCGCCGGAAATGGACGACGCGCTCTACCAGCAACTGGTCCGCAAGATGCGCGACCACGGCGTCAATGCGCGCCAGCTCGTCCGCGAGCCGCAGACCCCCGCCCACGTGGGCCAGCCCGGTTTCGCGGAACCCAAGCGTCGTTGAAGGCCGGGATTGGGGATTGGGGATTGGGGAATCGGAGCAAGCTCCGCTTTACCTCCGTTTGAAAAACGGGGATCGAGGAGCCTTTGCTTTCAACATCAAAGGAAGCGCTTCTCGATCGTCGGATGGCGGATCAGTTCCCCCGCCGCTTTCGGCTGTCGGGGGCACTGCAAGCATCCGGCACCTCGCCGGGAAGGGATACCACCACCGGCTTTGCGGAGCCCGGCGGATCGAACGGGCTCCACCGCCCGGCATTGCGCTCAACGCTTCTTTTCGTAGTTCGACAGTGCCAGTTCCAGCAGCGACTTGGCCTGCTCGCGCAGCACGGACGGTTCGATGATTTCGGCGTCGGCACCGTAGTGCAGGATGTCCATCAGCAGTTCGCGTGACACGCTGTAGGGCACCTTCAGTTCGTAGCGGCCATCCGGCAGGTGGCGGCCCTGCTGCTTGGAGTGCCACTGTTCGTCGGCGACCCAGCGCGCGGCCTTGGGGCTGAACAGGATGGTCGCCCAGCCCTTCGGTTCACCGGAGAAAATGCCGTAGCTGGAAGCCAGATGCTGGTTGAGGTCGTCGTTGGACAGATCCTGCGCCACGTCCTCCAGCAGGCGCGCGCCGCCGATGCGGTCCACGGCGAAGCTGCGCAGTGCCTTGCGCTCGTGATCCCAGGCGTCGAGGTACCAGTTGTCGCGATAGTGGGTGATGCGCTGCGGCGAGACCGTGCGGCGGGTGCGCTCGTCGGTGGAGCGGGCGCGGTATTCGAACGCCAGTTGCTTGCGCTCCAGCACGGCGGAGGCGACGGTGCGGAAGCTGGCTTCGTCCAGCCGGCGCCCGCGATGCGGAATCACCCGCACCCGATCGACCGGCCACTGCGATACCCCCGCGTGATCGGCCAGCAGGCCCTCGATGCGCTTCTGCAGCGGAGCCAGCGCGCCGGACAGCACGCCGCCGCCGGTGCGGACCAACAGCTGCTGCGCTGCCAGCAGCGCGTAGAGTTCCTCCGAACTCAGCCACAGGCCGGGCAGTTCGAACCGTTCGCCTTCGCTCGCCTCGTAGCGGAAGCCGGCTTCGCCGTCGCCTTCGATGGGCGCCATCAGGGCATCGCGCAGGTAAGCCAGGTCGCGATAGACGGTGGCGCGGGAACAGCCGAGTTCCTCCTGCAGGCGCTTGACCGTCACCGGATAGCGCGACGCCTTCAGGATGCGGTGCAGGGCGGTGATGCGTTCGATCTTGTCCATGTCATGATTATGGCCGAGCCGTGGCCGTTTTCGCCGCCCGGTTCGCGTTGGCATCCATACGGACCCGGCCGCTTGGGCCCGTGCGATGCCAGGAGCCTGGCGCGTGTTTGCGCCGCCCGGGCTCCCCCAACGCACGGACCCAAGCGGCCACCGTTTCCGTACCCTGGAGCCCGCCATGTTCCCCCACCGCGTGTCGCCCCTGCGCCCGACCGGATACCGTCCTTGCCTGCTGCTGGCGGCGGCCTTGCTGGCCGCGGCCTGCTCCCGGCAGCCGGACCCGGCCGCGAGCGGCACCGCCCCGCCTGCCACGCCTGCACCGGCGCCCGCCGCCCCGCCGGCGGATGCGCTGGCCGAGGTCACCGCCTCGATGGAACGGTTCCTGGCCGCGCGCAGTTTCCATGCGGTGATGACGGTGGAAGGCAGCCAGCCGATGCAGAACGAAATGGATTTCGTCGCGCCCGACCGCTACCGCATGATCATGCCGGTCGGCACGCAGGTGATCATCGGCGACACCATGTACATGGAAATGCACGGGCAGCAGACGAAGGTGCCGATTCCGGAAGGCACCGTCAGCCAATGGCGCGATCCGATGAAGATCCGCGAGAACCGCAGCGGCATGTCGGCCGAATTCCTCGGCGAGGAGAACGTGGCCGGCCAGCGCGCGCGCCGCTATCGCGTGCGCCACACCCAGCCCGAGCCCGGCGAGTTCCTGTACTGGATCGATCGCGAAGGCCGGCCGCTGCAATTGCGCCACAGCGGCGAGACCGCCAGCGGTCCCTACACCATGACCCTGTCGTACTCGCGCTTCGACGATCCCACCATCACCATCGAATCGCCCTGACCGCTCGCGCCCGGCGTCGCGGCGGAACGTTCGCGCTGCGCCAGGTATTGGCCGACGACGTAGCCCGAACCGAAAAGGGCGCAGGCCAGCGCCACGATCAACAGGCCGATGAGGATCTTCCGGGGCATGGCAATTCCTGTGGTTGGCAACGCGATGCCCGCGGATGCTGCCGTGCGGTTGCCGCGCGGGGAACCTCCGAAAGTCACGGGATGAAATCCCGCGCGTCAACGAACTCCCAAACTGTCGCCCCCGGGTATCGACGGGGCGCTCTCGCCGGGAGGACACCGGCCCCGACCGCCACGCCCGGAGACGGCTGGATACGCCGTCCTGGCGCGATGCCGGGCGCATCGGGCCGAAGCGGAACGCCAAAACGTGAAATCCACCTGATCCGGCGTGCCGAAGGCACGACAAATGTGAATGAAAGCATGGCAGAATCGACCACGAATCTGAATCCAAACAATCACTTGCCTTGAGGCGGATGGTTTGGATCGTTACCATGTAACCGTTTTCCACGTTCACACGGCGACGGCGCCGAACGCGCGCCGCACGCTCCGCCGAGGCCTTCCATGCCCCGCCCCAACCTGCTCGCCCTGTCCCTTTCCCTGCTGTGCCTGGCCGGCGCGCCGCTCGCGCATGCGCAGGACAACGGTCCGCAGGACCACAACCTGAAATCCGGCACCGCGACCACCGGCGCCAAGGCCAAGGCGGGCGGCGCGGTGACCCAGAAGGAATCCCTCGCGGTCAGCCACAAGGGCCCCCCGTTGCCGGCCCCGCCGCCGCGTCCGGAAGCAACCGGAGCGCCGGCCGAACCGCTGCAACCCAGTTCGCCCTGGAGCGGCGGCGGCGAGCTCGGTTTCGCCTCGGCGCACGGCAACAGCACCACCGAAAGCCTCAACGCGCGCCTGGATCTGAACTACGCCGACGGCGGCGCGTGGAAGTACAGCGCCAGCCTGTCCGGACTGCGCGCGAGTTCCGAATACAAGTCGACCCAGCCCGACGGCACCGTCAAGCGCGATCGCCGCACCACCGCCAACCGCTACACCCTTACCGGCAACGGCGCGTACCGGACCGACTCGCGCGGAACGGTCAACACCTCGCTGCGCCACGAGGAAGACGACTTCGGTACGTTCAGCCGGCAGACCTCGCTCAGCGTCAGCTACGGCAACCGCGTGGTGGACGGCGAGCGCACCCAGCTGGATCTGCAGGTGGGCCCGGGTTTCCGCCGCGCCTACGACACTTTGGAGGAGCGCAACGAATCCAGCGTGATCGGACGTGGCCTGGTGGATCTGCGGGTATCGCTGACCGAGAACACCGAACTGGTCAACAAGCTGCTGGTGGAATCGGGCGAATACAACACCTTTGCCCAGAACGATCTGGGCCTGTCGGTGACGATGAATTCGCACCTGGCACTGAAGGCCGGCTGGCAGGCGCGGCACAACAGCGACGCCGCCGAAAACCTCAAGCGCACCGACACCCTGACCACGATGAACGTCGTCTACAAGTTCAAGTAGAGCGGAGCCTGCTCCGCCGACCCGACACTGGAGCTTGCTTCGCCAATCGCGGTCTCGATGGTGTCTGTTTCCTGTCCCTGTCCGGTCGGCGTGACCGGCAGGCGCCTTTGCACCCCTTCCCGACTCACGCTTCGGCTGTCGAGGAGCAAAAAGCAAGCGGACGCAGTTGCTTTCCCCACTCCGGCACGCAAATCCCCCGTCACCCGCTGGCGCGGGGTGCCCGCCCGCTTTTTCGCTTTTGACGGCCGAATGGCTGGTCAAGAAGGCTAAACCGCGCCTCTGCTTCCCTTCGGCAAAGGGGACTGACTGCTTATTTGCTTTTCCCTTTGAAAAGGGGCTGGCTGCTTTTTGCGTCCCCCTTTTTCAAAAGGGGACCGAGGGGGATTTGCTTTTCAGGCCAGCGCCGCGTCAAGAAGATCGCCCGCGCCGCGCGCCAGCAACTGCGCTGCGACGGCCTTTCCCAGATCTTCCGGAGACCGTGACGTGCCGACCCCGTCGGCGCGCACCGCGCGACCATCGTCGGCCGATCCCACCAGTCCGTGCAGGTGCAGTTCCGCGCCGTCGGCGGAGAGCGTGGCGAAGGCGGCGACCGGAACGTGGCAACTGCCGTGCAGGGCGCGGTTCATCGCCCGCTCGGCCTCCACGCAGCGTCGGGTGTCGGCGTGATCCAGCGCGGCGAACAAGGCCATCGTGGCGGCATCGCCGGCGCGGCATTCCACCGCCACCGCGCCCTGCGCGGGCGCGGGCAGCCATTCCGGCGGCAGCAGCCGCGCGCGGATGCGCGCGTCGAAGCCCAGCCGCTGCAATCCCGCGCAGGCGAGCACGATGGCGTCGTATTCGCCGGCATCCAGTTTCGCCAGGCGCGTGTTGACGTTGCCGCGCAGATCGCGCAATTGCAGATCCGGCCGGCGCGCGCGCAGCTGCGCCTGCCTTCGCAGCGAGGACGTGCCGACGATCGCGCCTTGCGGCAGCGCATCCAGGTGGTCGTAGCGATTGGAGACGAAGGCGTCCGCCGCATCGGCGCGCGCCAGGATCGCGGCCAGCGCGAACGGCGGCTCCAGGTCCATCGGCACGTCCTTCAGCGAATGCACCGCGCAGTCGGCCTCGTCGCGCAGCATCGCCACTTCCAGCTCCTTCAGGAACAGGCCCTTGCCGCCGATGGCGGCCAGCGAGCGATCCAGCACCTCGTCGCCGCGGGTGCTCATCGGCACCAGTTCCACGTCCAGGCCGGGATGGGCGACGCGCAGGCGCTCGGCGACGTGTTCGCTCTGCCAGAGGGCGAGCGGGCTCTTGCGGGTGGCGATGCGGAGTTTCATCCGCGCATTATCCCGCAGCTCGCGCCGGCGGGCACGGCCGGGGCACGTCAGAGGTGGCGGACGGTTTCGCGCAGGCCGGCCACGCAGCGGCGGCTGACTTCCAGCGGCGCCTTGCCGTGGCGGAGGATGGCCTGCACGTGGCCGTCCCCGGCGCGCTTGAGCTCGACCAGTTCGTGCCGGGCCACCAGGCAGTTGCGGTGGATGCGCACGAAGCGATCGCCGAACTCTTCCTCCAGCGATTTCAGCGATTCCTCGATCAGGTCCTCACCGCGGGCGTGGTGGACGACCACGTACTTTTCCTCGGCCTGGAGATAGTGGACCTCTTCGATCGGAATCAGCCGCAGGCTGCCGCGCATGCGCGCGCACAGGTGGGTGCGGACCTGGCGCGCGGGATCCGGCGCCTGGCCGTGGCCGTTGGTGCGGCCGGCGATGAACATGCGCGCGCGGTCCAGCGCCGCGGCCAGGCGTTCGGCGCGGATCGGTTTCATCAGGTAATCGATCGCGGCGGCCTCGAAGGCCGACAGCGCGTGGGCGTCGTAGGCGGTGCAGAACACCACCGCCGGACGCGGATCGAACGCCGCCAGGTGGCGCGCGGTTTCCAGGCCGTCGACGCCGGGCATGGCGATGTCGAGCAGCACCACGTCGGGCTTGTGCTCGGCGCAGGCCTGCAGGGCGCCCACGCCGTTCTCGGCCTCGGCCACCACTTCCACGCCGGGCTGTTCGGCCAGCAGCGCGCGCAGGCGTTCGCGGGCCAGCGGTTCGTCGTCGGCAATGACTACCTTCACGGCACGAGGTTCCTCTCGTTCGGACGCCAGGGACGTTTCCGCCGATGGTAGCCCCCGTCGTCGGGAACGTCATCCATGGCGAAAATCGCGGTTTCTCCGGCTACAACGCGAAAACGCGCGACATCCAGTCACCGAGATCGCGGATTTCCTCCGCGCAGACCTGGTGGGCCATCGGATAGCGATGCCAGTCCACGGTGAATCCCATGGCCTGCAGGGCCTGCTCGCTGCGTTCGGCGTGTACCAGCGGGATCACCGGGTCGCCGACGCCGTGCGCCATGAATACCGGCTGCCGTGTCGCGGCCGCGTCGAGATGGCGCCGGGCGCCCTCGATGCCGGGCAGATAGGTCGACAGCGCGATCACCCCGGCCAGCGGCTGGCGGCGGCGCAGCGCGGCGGACAGCGCGATCGCGCCACCCTGCGAGAAACCGGCCAGCAGCAGCCGTTCCGGGACGATGCCGCGGGCAAGTTCGCGTGCGATCAGCGCATCGACCTGGAGCAGCGACGCTTCGATGCCTTCGGCGTCGGCGCGGGTGGCGAAATCCATGCCGACGATGTCGTACCAGGCGCGCATGCGCACGCCGTTGTTGATGGTGACCGCGCGCACCGGCGCATGCGGGAACACGAAGCGCAGCGCCGGCCAGCCGGGACGCACCAGTTCGGGCACCAGCGGCGCGAAATCATGGCCATCGGCGCCCAGGCCATGCAGCCACAGCACGGACCAGGCCGGCGCGGCGCCGGTCTCCTGTTCCACGGTTTCCAGCAGTTCGGTGACGGTGTCGTTCATCCCGGCATTGTCGCCGCAGCGCCCGAACGGTGCCAGCCGTGATCAGGACGGCGGCAGCCGGAACCGCACCGTGCGCTGCCAGGCCCGGGCACGCCCGGTGGCCTCGAAGCGCCAGCGCGCGGCCACTGCCAGCGCAGCCGCGTCGAACACGCCTTGCGGCTGCGCCGAGGTCAGGCGCACGTCGCCGACGCTGCCGTCGGGACGGATCACGAACGCCAGTTCGACCTCGCCTTCCACGCGGTTGCGCAGGGCCGGCAGCGGATAGCGAGGCTGCGCGTCCTGCACGAGACGCGGCGCCGCGAGTCCGGCCGTCGTCCGTGACGGTGCGGGCGGCGGCGAGGCGGTCGCGGTGGAGATCGGCGCTGTCGCCGCATCGTTGGCGGGTGCCCGTTCCGGCGGAGGAAGCGATGCGATCGCGGCGGTGGCCGGCGTGGCCGGGCGCAAGGCGGACGTGGCGGGTGGCAGGTCGCCCGGCGCGGCGCGTGGCGGTGCCGACGCCGAGGAAACCGCCTCCGCCGGCGGCGCCGGTGCCGGTGCCGGCGTTGCCTGCAATTCCGCCAGGCCGGCCTGCAACCGTGGCAGCGCCGGCGCCTGCGGATCCAGCCGGCGCAGCAGTTCGAACAGGCGCGCGGCTTCCGCGCCGTCGCCGCGTTCCAGCGCCTGTTCGGTGGCGATCAGCAGATAGGGCTGGAGTTCGGTCAACGCCGCCTGGATCGCGGCATCGTCGGGCCGCCGCGCGCGGGCGGCCAGGTAGAACTCCACCGCGTTGTCGCCCGCGGGCGCGTACAGGCGCTGCGCATGCAGCGCCTGCGTGGCCAGGCGCAGCAGTTCGCTGTTGTCGATGACGCCATCCCGCGATACCGGCGCGGACGTCGGGGCGGGCGTGGCCGTCGCCGGCACCTGCGCGGGCGGCGCGGGCTGGCACGCGCCGAGCGCCAGCAGAACGGGAAGGATCCGGTAAACGCGTGTTTTCATCGCAAGACTGCCCCCTGAGCGGGCGGCAGCGTACGCGGCGCGGATGACGGAACCGCGTCAGCGCGATGATCGGCGCGTCGTCATGCCGGCCCGGTCCCGGTCAGAGATCGAACGCGAGCAGATCCCGCCTGGTGGCGGCGCGGACGATGCGCTGGTAGACGCCGGTACCGCCGCCGCCGTTGGTCATCACCACCAGCCCGCGGCGACGCTGCGGATCGCCCACGGCGAAGGTCTTGTAGCGGCCCGCATTGGCGCCGCCGTGGAAAAACCAGCGCGTGCGTTCGTCGATGCGCTCCAGGTTCCAGCCCAGCCCCTTGTCCAGCCAGCCCGCGCGCAGCGGCATCTGCGGCGCCAGCATCGCCTGGCGGGTGGACTCGCTGATTTCCCAGGACTGGCGCGCCGGTCGCGGCATGACGTGGGCGATGAAGCGCGCATAGTCCTGCACCGGTCCGCGCAGGCTGGCGGCGGCGTTGGCCAGCAGATCGCCCGGCCAGACGAACATGCCGGCGGGGGCGGCCGCCTGCGCGCGCGGCAGCGCACGCACGCCGTCGTCCCAGGTCCAGTCGCGCAGCGGCTTGCCCTGCGCTTCGGCGATCGGCTGCAGCAGCGACCATTGGCGATGGAAGGTCTGCACGGTCGGCGTGCTGCCGGGCGCGGGTTCGCCGATCACCGAGTGCCGCGCCGCATGCGCATCCCAGGCGTAGGTGCTGGCGTGCATGCCGGCCGGTTCGAACAGATGGCGCCGGGCCAGTCGATCCAGGCTCTCGCCGGTGACGGTCTCGGCAACCTGCTGCAACCAGTAGAAGGCCTCGCCCGAATAATCCACGCGCTGCCCGGGTTCGGCCAGCGTGCGCAGCGGTTCGCGATCCGGATGTTCGCGCCAGTTCGGCAGGCCGCTGCTGTGGCGCAGGACATCGCGCACGGTGATCCGGTCCAGGCGCGGATCGTCTTCCGCCAGGTAGTCGGGACGGTGGTACCGCGCCAGCGCCCGGTCGAGGTGCAGCCGACCGGCATCGACCAGTTGCAGGACCACGTAGGCGAACACCGGTTTGCTCAGCGAGGCGCATTCGAACACGCTCTCCGCATCCACCGCCGTCCCGCTGGCCATGTCCGCGATGCCGAACGCGCGATGCCAGGCCAGCGCGCCATCCTCGACCACCGCGATGCCGAGGCCGGGAACACCGAAGGCGCGCATCCATTCCGGCAGGTCGCCGAGGAATGCCTCGGAGGGAATCCACGGATGGTCGTATCGCGCCGAATCCACCGCACGCAGCGGCAGCGCCGCGAACGCGGCACCGGCCGCGGCGGCGCCCAGCAACGCGCGCCGGCCGATCATCCCGGCAGGACCTTCATGCATGTGCAGCGCTCCCCTGGTCGACGGACCGATTGGATATCAGTCCGTGCCGCCCGGCAAGCGGCTCACCGCCGATGCGGTTCGTCCGCCACCGGTGCGCCGAGCGCGCGCAGTCGTTCCACCGCGTTGCGGTTTTCCGGATCGCGTTGCAGCGATATCCGGTAATTGCGGATCGCGGCTTCGCGATCGCCGCTGATCGCCTGGGCTTCGGCCAGCGTGTCGAAGGTGTTGCCACTGGCGGGGAACAGTTCCGTGTTGAGTTGCAGCACCGCCAGCCCTTCCTTCGTCTGTCCGTCCTGCACCAGCCGGTAGCCCCATGCGTTCAGATCGTCTTCGCGCAGTTCGAACGCCGGATCCTGCCGCTTGAGATCGGCCACGACCGCCATGCCCTGGTCCCAGCCGCGCGCGATCAGGCCGCGCCGCAACGCCTTCACCGGGCGCGGCAACGCGCCGCCGTTGGCGACATTGAAATCCGGCAGGTAGAAGCCGGCGATCTCGTCGATGAATTCCTCCGGATTGGCGCCGGCCAGGTTGGTCAGCACGACCACCGCCAACCGGTCCTGTGGATACACGAAGAATGCCGAGCGGCGTCCGCCGATGCCGGCGACCGCCGGATGATCGTCGCGATCGATCCGCGGCCAGCCCGATGCCCACGGCGTCTTGCGGCCATCGTTGAAGCGACCCGGTGACCACAGCGCGCGCAGGCTGTCCGGCGAGAGCAGGCGGCCGTCCTGCAGGGCGATGATCCAGTTCGCCACGTCATCCGCGCTGGCGTTGATGCCCGCGCCGGTGCGCAGCATCGGCGGGAATTCGTCGAAGGCGTGCTGCAGTTCGCCGGTGGCGAGCGTGGTCGCGCCGCCCGGATAGCGGTAAGGCTGCGCGCGGTGCGGCGTGATGTCGCGCGAATCGCCGAACCCGGCGTGGCGCATGCCCGCCGGGGCGAACTGGCGTTGGCCGATGAAACGGGTGAACGGCATGCCGCCGAGCGCATCGATGATCCGCCCCAGCAGCACGTAGTTGGTCTGGTTGTAGCGGTAGGCCGTGCCGGTGGGAAATGCCATCGGCAGGGTCTGCACGGTCTTCCAGGCCGCGTCCTCGCCGCCGTCGCCGACCAGCGAACCGGTGCCCTGCCCGCGCGGCGGCACCAGGATGTCCGGCAGGCCGGACGTGTGGTTGAGCAGTTGCCGGATCGTCACCGCCTGCCAGGCCGGCGGCAGATCGGCCAGATAACGCGACACCGGGGCATCCAGCGACAGCTTGCCGGCCTCGGCCAATTGCAGGATCGCCACGCCGGTGAACGCCTTGGTGGCCGAATTGATCGAGAACACCGTGGCCGGCGTCACCGCGATGTCATCCTGCAGGTTGGCCTTGCCGTAGCTGGCGGAAAACACGATGCGGCCGTCGCGGACCACCGCGACCTGCATGCCGGGAATGCGCCGGCGCGCCATCTTTTCGCGCAGGTAGTCTTCCAGCCCCGCCGGCGCGGCGGCATGCGCGGCGATGCGGTCATCCGGGTCGCGCCCGCCCGCGGGCGCGGGCGGATCGGCGGACGACAACTGCCACAGGGTCATCCATGCGGCGAACAGCAACGGCAGGGCTCTCATGCGTGTCCCGATCCAGTGGCGCCCCTCTCCGTCGGGCGGCATCCCGTTTCGATGCCGGCACCGCCGGAAAGGTTGAGGCGCGGAGAAGAAACGAGCCGGCCTTGCGGGCCGACCTCACTCCCCCTTGATGCGGGAGGCGCCGGAACCGTCGCAGCGGATCAGTCCACCAGCACCCGCCGCCCCGCCTCGGCCACCCAGCGCCGCACCTGCTCGGTGGCTGCACCGCCCAGCCGGAACACCGACACGGCCTCGGCCAGATCCTGGGCCTGGCGATGCAGATCGCCGGCCGTCGCGGCGACTTCCTCGACCACCGCCGCATTCTGCTGGGTGGTCTCGTCCATCTGGGTGATGGTCTGGTTGACCTGTTCGATGCCGGCGGATTGTTCCTGCGAGGCGGCGGCAATCTCGGCCATGATGTCGGTCACCCGCTGCACCGAGGCC
>Ga0182741_1004079_pt1 | contig 14758 bp, 13 predicted proteins | sample eDN5th37CBELigOP_FD_128874 | JGI IMG/M metagenome (GOLD analysis project Ga0182741, IMG submission 128874) | Enriched Organic Plus compost microbial communities from Emeryville, California, USA - eDNA 5th pass 37_C BE-Lig OP (version 2) (version 2) ...
AATGATCCGACACCGTCGCCGAATCCATCCCGTGCGCCTCGGCGAGCACGGCCAGCTCGACCAGCTCCCGCGGCCCGAACTGCTCCGCCGACGCCTTGTACCCCAACTTCAGCATTACCGTGCAACCTCCGTGTGACGTCGTGCCCAGCAGAACCGATTACGCGAAAACGAGCAAATACTGCACGAAATCATGCACATCTCTTTCGTCGAGTGTCAACAACCGCGCACAGGTGTGTTCCGGGTGCGCTATGGTCGTGCACCGACACCGGATCACGGCGTCCGAGTACCCCGAATTCGAGAGCCCATCGAGAGCCCCAGGAGTAATCGTGTCTGCGACCGCCCGGCGACGTGAGATATTCCAGCGACTTCTCGCCGACGGATACGTCGACGCGAAGACTCTCGCCGCAGACCTCGGGGTCGACGCGTCCACCATCCGACGCGACCTCGACGCCCTCGCGCGCGACGGCAAGGTCCAGCGCACCCACGGCGGAGCGAAACCCGTCGACGGCGCCGGCCACGAGATCCCCTACGCCCTGAAGAAGGATGTGCGCCGCGGCGAGAAGACCGCCATCGCCGAGGCGGCCGCCGCGATGGTCGCGGACGGCGACAGCGTGGTGCTCGACAGCGGCTCGACCACCTACGAGGTGGCCGTCGCGCTGCGGAACAAGGAGTCGCTGACGGTGCTCACCAACGACCTGCGGATCGCGAAGTACGTCGCGTCCTTCCCCGACGTGCGGCTGCTCGTCTCCGGCGGCGAACTGCTCGGCTCGGTCTACACGCTCATCGGTGAACACGCCGCGCAGTTCCTGTCGCACTACTCCGCCGACTGGGCGTTCCTCGGCGCCGACGCGGTCCACCCGACAGCCGGCATCACCAACACCAACACCCTCGAGGTGCCGGTCAAGCGCGCGATGATCGCCGCCGCGGCGCGCACCGTCGTCGTGGCGGACCACTCGAAGTTCGGGCAGCGCGCCCTCGCGCGGGTCGCCGCGCTCGACGAGGTGACGTCGATCGTCACCGACTCCGGTCTCGACGAGGACCAGCGCGCCCTCTACGGTGACCGTCTCGTCGTCGCCGAAACCGTTTCGCGGTAACGGATTCCCCTACGAGACGGCGTCGATCCGGTCGCGCACCTCGTCCCAGGCGGGAGGCAGGGCACCGGCCGGGCAGGACCACACCGCGAAGGTCGACGGCGCCAGAACGGTCCGCAGATCGACCTTCGCGCTGCGGTGCATCCCGCCGTGGTCGAATGCGCTCAGGGCGGTCCTGCTGGTCCACGCGGACACGATCCACACGGCAGGCCGGACGACGTCGACCCCGATCGTGTGCCCGGCGACCCCGGGGGTCCGGGCCAGCACCGGTCGCATCCGCGCTGCCCACACCAGGACGGGGAGCAGACCGCGGCGCGAGCGCGGGCGCAACCGGCCCACCATCACCGTGTACGTCCCGTCGGCCGCATCGGGGGGAACGGTCCGGGTCCAGGGCACGCTGAGCATGAGGCGACGCTAGGACGCGGCGCGCGGCGTCGCACCGGCGAAATCACCGGGTCTCACCCCAGGTCCATACCCACGAGCTCTCCACGGGAGCTGATGCCGGTCTTGGTGAAGACGTTGCGCAGGTGGAAGTCGATGGTCCGCGGGCTGAGGAACATCTGGGCGGCCACCTCGCGGTTCGGCAGTCCCTGCGCGACCAGCCGGGCGACCTGCCGTTCCTGCGGGGTCAGCTCCCCGGTCGCCCCGACGGCCCGTCGGCGTGCGGATTCACCGGAGGCCCGCAGTTCCGTGCGCGCTCGTTCCACCCACGGGGCGACCCCGAGATCCTCGAAGAGCCCGAGCGCGGCCCGCAACTGCGCGCGGGCATCGACGCGGCGGCGGGCACGACGCAACGCCACTCCGTAGGCGAGATGCGTCCGCGCCGCCTCGAACGGTCGTGCGGCGGCGGTGTGGTGGTCGAGCGCGGCCCGGAAGTGAGATTCGGCCGCAGCCCCGTCGGCGAGCAGCGCCCGGCCGTACTCCGCGACGGCGCGGGTCGCGGGTGAATCGACGACCTCGGCGACGGCGGTGAGCTCGGTCGTCCATCGCTCGGCGAGATCCGTCCTGCCGGCCTGCACCGCGGCGTCGAGCCGGTCGTAGGCCACCAGCCGCGCGATCGTGCTGTGCGTGATGCGGTCGAAGTGACCGAGCGCCGGTGCGTTCCGTCCGGACACGAGATCGTGGACGCCGCGCGCCGCACGCACGGTGTCGTGCAGCAGTTCCCCGAAGACACCGGCGCGTCCCTCGTCGAGGATCGGGTCGAGTTCCCGGAGGCGATCCTCGAGGACATCGCCCTCGCCGCGCAGCGCGGCATCGAGGGCGAGCTGAGCGAGAGGCAGTGCCGTCAGGGCCCGCTGCCCGGTGCTGCGCGCGAGCTGCAGCGCCTCGGCCGCGTTCGCGGATGCGTACCGGAACCGGCCCGCGGACAGCTCCGCCAGAGCCAGACGGGGAAGGGCGAACAGGACGAGCCCGAGGGAGCCGCTGGTCCGGGCCCGGGTGAGCAACCGGTCGAAGGGCCGTCGGAACCCCTCGGCGTCGTCGAGGAAGGACGCGGCGATACCCGTGTTGGTGAGCAGGTCCGGCTCGTCCAGGTCGCGCCCGCTCTCCAGCGCCACTCGCAGAGGCGCCACCGCAGAGGCGACATCGCCGCGCAGCAGATGGTGGAATCCGACGAGCAGACCCGACAGGCACCGTTCGCGCGGAGCGGGATCCTCCGTGCAGAAGTCGCGCGGATCGAGATCCGTGCGTCCGTGCTCCGGCGCGAAAGTCGATGCGGCGACCGCGATCATCGCGATCTCCCGGGCGCGGGCGGGATCGACGGCGGCCACCTCGCGTGCCGCCCGCGTCCAGAGCGCGACGGCGGCGGGTACGGATCCGACGTTGAACTCGACGCGGCCGCGCAACCGGTCCAGGTCCGCGACGAGGACGGGATCGGTGGTGAACCTGCGACTCTCCTCCGCGAGCGTACGGGTCCGGTCCAGCCGGCCCGCGAGCCACGCGGCGGCGGCCGCCTCGTACAACCGGATCGCGCGGATCCCGGTGTCGGGGCTCAGTGCCGCAGCCCGCTCGAGCGCGGCGGAGGCAGCTTCGAAACCGCCTCGCCGGTGGGCCCGTTCGGCGGCCTGCTCGAGTTCGGCGGCGACGCTCTCGTCGGGTTCGTCCACGCCGGTGGCGAGATGCCAGGCCCGCCGGTCCGGATCGTCGAAGCGCAGGGCCGCGGCGAGCGCCGCGTGCACCCGCCGGCGTTCACCGGTCGTCGCACCCCGGTAGAGCGCCGAGCGTACGAGGGGATGCTGCAGTTCGACCACGCCACCGTCGATCCGGATCAGACCCGACCGTTCCGCCTCGGTGAAGGCCGCATCGACCGTATCGGTGTCGGTGACACCGACTTCGGTGAGCGCCGCTCGGATCACCGGGATACGCGCCGAGTCGTCGGCCGCGACCACCAGCAGCAACGTCCGCGCCGGTGTGCTCAGGTGACGGCTGCGGTCGAGGAACACCCGGTGCAGCTCGTCGGTGAGCGGCAGATAACGGGGCAGCGGTTCCGCACCGGCCAGTTGCCGCGCCGACAGCGCCCGCGGCAGTTCGACGAGGGCCAGCGGGTTGCCGCCCGTCTGCGCCAGTAGTCCGGTGCGCACCGAGTCGGCGACGTCGGCATCGGTGCGGGCCCGCAGCAGAGCGGTGGCGGCGTCGGCGTCCAGCCCACCGAGGACCAGTTCGGGCAGGTCGTCACTCTCGAAACGACGGACGTCACCGTCCCGCGCCGCGAAGAGCAGCGCGACGCGTTCGGGTCCGAGACGCCGCGCCACGAACAGCAGGGCGGCAGCGGAGGCGTCGTCGAGCCAGTGTGCGTCGTCGACGACACACAGCACCGGAGCCTGCTCGGCGACCTCCGCGAGCAGATTGAGGGTGGCCAGGAAGACGAGGAAACGGTCCCCACCGCCGGTCTGCTCACCGAACGCGGCACGCAACGCCTCCTGCTGCGGCGCCGGAAGACGGACCAGTGACGCCGTCACCGGGCGCAGCAGCCTGTGCAGGGCGGCGAACGCGAGCGGTGATTCCGACTCGATCCCGCGAGTGGCCAGGACCCGGGTGCCTTCCTGCCGGGCGACGGTGTCCTGTAACAGGGCCGACTTGCCGACCCCGGGCAGACCCCGCACCACCAGGGCACCACCGCGACCTGCCCACGCCTCGTCGACGAGCGTGTCGATCCGCGCGCGCTCGTGTTCCCGTCCGTACAGCACCGGAACAGCGTAGAAGCGCGACCGGCGAGGCGCGCGGCGTCCCGGCCCGGCAGAACCCGGCGAAATCACCGGTGCGATGCCGGTCGTGTCGCGGCGAGTCTGGAATCACCCATCCGACCAAGGAGAAACGCCATGATCGAGATCGACGGCCTCACCAAGAGGTACGGTTCCACCCTCGCTGTCGACGACCTGACCTTCACGGTCTCGCCCGGGCACGTCACCGGCTTCCTCGGCCCCAACGGGTCCGGCAAGTCCACCACCATGCGGGCGATCCTCGGGCTGGACCGGCCCACGGCCGGCAGCGTGCGCATCGACGGACGCCGCTACCGCGACGAGGCGGCACCCCTCACCCGTGTCGGGGCGATGCTCGAGGCGAACTTCCTGCCCGGTCGCTCCGCCTACCACCACCTGCTGTACCTGGCGCAGTCGAACGGCATCGGCCGTCGGCGGGTGGACGAGGTCCTCGAACTGGTCGGGCTGCAGTCGGTGGCCCGCAAGCGCACCCGCACCTTCTCCCTCGGCATGCGGCAACGGCTCGGGATCGCCGCCGCGCTGCTCGGTGACCCACCGACCCTGCTGTTCGACGAGCCGATCAACGGACTCGATCCCGAGGGCATCGTCTGGGCGCGCCGGCTGCTGAAGAGCCTGGCCGCCGAGGGCCGCACCGTGCTGGTGTCCAGCCATCTCATCTCCGAGATGGCGCTGACCGCCGAACATCTGATCGTCATCGGCCGCGGCCGGCTCATCGCCGACACCACCGTCACCGAGTTCACCCGCAACGCCGGCACGGAATCCCTCGAGGACGCCTTCCTCCGGCTCACCACCGACGCCGTCGAATACCGCTCACCCGCCGACTCTCTCGCCTACACCGGATCGGAGAACTGACATGACCACCCTCACCCCCGCGGCCACCACCGTGTCCCTCCCGACCCGGGCCTCCCGGGCGGTGCACGCGGAGTGGACGAAGCTGCGTTCCGTGCGCTCCCACGTCGCCGCGCTGGTCGCGACGCCGATCCTGCTGGTGCTGCTCGGCGCGGCGATGGCGTCGATGACCGTGGCCGCATGGGACGCCCTCGCCCCCGAGATGCGGGCCGACTTCGAACCCGTGGCGAGCAGCCTCAGCGGCATCGACCTGGCCCAGCTGGTGCTCGGCACGCTCGGTGTCCTGCTGGTCACCGGCGAGTACGGCTCGGGCACCATCCGCGCCACCTTCGCCGCGGTGCCCCAGCGGCCGCTGCTGCTGGGCAGCAAGGCCGCGGTGTTCGCGGTCGCCGCGTTCGTCGTCTCCGCCGTCGGGTGTCTGGCGGCGTTCCTGATCGCGCAGCCGATCCTGGCCGAACAGGACCTGAACGTGGGGCTCGGCGACCCGGGTGTGCTGCGGGCCGTGCTCGGCAGTGCCCTCTACCTGACCGTCGCGGGCCTGCTCGGCATGGGCCTGGCCGCGATCCTGCGGCACACCGCCGCGGCGATCGGCACCCTGTTCGCGGTGCTCTTCGCGCTGCCGCTGCTCGCCCACTTCCTTCCCGCGACGATCTCGGACCGGGTGGTGCGCTACCTGCCCACCAATGCGGGCGGCGCGATCGCACAGCTGAACCCCGGCCCTACCGACCTGGCACCCTGGACCGGTTTCGCGCTGTTCTGCGCGTACGCGGCGGCCACCCTGTTCGTCGGGGCCGTGCTCGCGAACCGGCGCGACGTGTGAGCCGGTGCTCCGGAAACGCCGACACCCCCTGCCGTCGAGGGCAGGGGGCGTCGGAGGTGTTCGCGGGGAGGCGGCGTCAGAGATTCCAGTCGCCGAGGCCGTCCCAGCCGTTGAGGGTTCCGCCGGCGGTGTTCTGCACGATCACCGGGTCGCCCTTCTTGGCGTTCTCGTAGAACCACCTGCCGTCCTCGGTGCTCACGTTGAGGCAGCCGTGGCTGACGTTGGTGTTGCCCTGCGCCCACTCCGACCAGGGCGCGGCGTGCAGGAAGATGCCGCTGTTGGACATGCGCGTCGCGTACTCGACGTAGGTGCGGTAGCCCTCGGGTGCGTCGACCGGCACGCCGTAGGTCGACGAGTCCATGTACATGTCGCGGTACTTCTCCCCCACGATGTACGTGCCGTTGGGGGTGTCGTAACCGGGCTTGCCGAACGACGTCGGCATGGTGCGGACCACCTCACCGTTGCGGGTGATCGTGATGGTCTTGGTGTTGTTGTCGGCCACGGTGACGAGTGCGTCGCCGATGGTGAACGACGACGTGGTGTCGCCGGCCTTGACCGTCACGCTGGTGTTCGCGGGCCAGAACTGGAACGGCTTCCAGCGGACCTGCGTGTCGGACGCCCAGTAGAAGTGGCCGTCGACGGGCGGCTGCGAGGTGATGCGGATGGCGCGCTCGGCGGCAGCGCGGTCCCCGACAGGCTCGTTGAACCGGATGATGATCGGCTGCGCGACACCCACCGTCTCGCCGCTCGACGGGTTCACCGAGGGAGCGGAGAACGGGGCGGGCGGTTCGGGAGCGATCTGCGGCACGGCCACGCCGGGCGGGGTGAGGCCTTCGATCAGTTCCTGGATGCTCGGCACCTCCGGCCCACCGGGCCACAGCGGCGCGGCGCCTGCGGGGCCTGCCGCGGTCAGTGCGACGGCTGCCGCTCCCACGAGTGCTGCACCGATTCGTCCGGCTCGGCGGCCCGTGCGGCGACGGTTCGACAAGGCTTGCTTTTCGAACATTCCACAACCCATCGTTCAACGGTGCGCCGTGTTCTTTACTTTCACACGACGTGTTCGTACCGAACCATTAGACACGGGGCGATTCGACAGGGGCAATTCGGCCGAATGGACACGAGGCATTGTCCCAGGTCAGGAACCTGGGACAATGCCCGTTTCTTCAGGATTCGAGGCGTGAGGCGGCGAGCATCTCCTCGATCGAGACGAATTTCTGCCGGGCCCGCCCGGCCGCGGCACCGCGGGCCTTCTCCTGTTTGTCGATCTGCAGCCAGCCGCGGTAGTCGACGTGCTCGGGACGCCGCTCGGCCACCAGTGTGGCGAGCTTGTCGCGATCGGCGACCGGCTCCGGGAGCTTGCCGGCGATGAAATCGTCGAGGATCTTCTCGACCGTCTCCGTCGAGCACTGCTTGTTGGTGCCGATCACCCCGCTGGGCCCGCGCTTGATCCAGCCCGCGGTGTACACCCCCGGCACCGGCGCACCGGTGGCCGGATCGATCACCCGGCCGCCCTCGTTCGGGATCACCCCGCGCCGGTCGTCGAACGGCAGCCCCGCCACCGGGGTGCCGCGGTACCCGATCGACCGCAGCACCAGCGAGGTCGCGAGGGTCTCGGTCTCCCCGGTCGGGCGGGCCTCGAGCCGGCCGTCCGTCTCGACGAGCTCGTTGCGTTCGAGGGTGATCGCCTCGACCGCGCCGTCACCGGAGAGCTCCACCGGCGAGGCCAGGAACCGCAGCACGATGCGCTTGTTGCCCTCGGTGGGGGTGCGGCGGGCGAAGCCCTCGACCTGCTGCACCTTCAACGCGATGCGCGGTTCGACGTCCGGATCGTCGACCATCGCCCGGCTCGCGGGATCGAGTTCGATCTCACCCGGATCGACGATCACGTCCACCCCCGGGATCTGCCCGAGGGCGAGCAGCTCCGGGTTGGTGTAGGCGGCCTGCGCCGGACCACGCCGGCCCACCACCACGACCTCGCGGATGTTCGACTTCCGCAGTGCCTCGAGGGCGTGCTCGGCGATGTCGGTGCGGGCCAGATCCTCCGGGTCGGACACCAGGGCGCGGGCCACGTCCAGGGCGACGTTGCCGTTGCCGACGATCACCGCGCGCTCACCCGACAGGTCGAAGGTGCGGTCGGCGAAATCCGGGTGCCCGTTGTACCAGGCCACGAACTCCGTCGCCGCGTGCGAACCGGCGAGGTCCTCCCCGGGGATGTTCAGCTTCCGGTCGCTCGCCGCACCGACGGCGTAGATCACCGCGTGATGGTGGGCGAGCAGTTCGTCGTGGGTGATGTGGGTGCCGACCTCGACGTTGAAATAGCACTGGCTGTTCTTGTGCCCGATGGCACTGCGGAACACGTCCCCGATCCCCTTGGTGCTCTGGTGATCCGGCGCCACACCGGCCCGCACCAGACCGTAGGGGGTGGGCAGCCGGTCGAAGATGTCGACCTGCACCGCCGAATGCGACACCAGATCCATCGCCGCGTAGCAGGCCGCCGGCCCCGATCCGACGATCGCCACCCGCAGGGTGCCCCGCTCGGCGGGGATCTTGCGGCGGGTCCGCGGCTCCGGCCAGTCCGGCCCGATCGGATACCGCCGGAAGTAGGCGGCGTTGATCTCGAGATAGGGCTCCTGCTCCGGGGTGAGCTCGTTGTCGGCCGCGATCGCGTCGACCGGGCACTCGTCCACACACGCCCCGCAGTCGATGCAGGTGTCCGGGTCGATGTAGAGCATCTCCGTCGTCGCGAACGGCGCTTCGTCGGGCGTGGGATGGATGCAGTTGACCGGGCACACCTCCACACACGAGACGTCGTTGCAACACGCCTGGGTGATCACGTAAGCCACAGTGGTACCTGCCTGACATGCCGGTTCGGACGACGGAACAGGGCCAGACTATAACACGTTACAGATTTGGTCGAGAACGTCGTTCTCCCAACGGCAACAGCGCTTTACGCGCGGAGCAGCACTAGCCGTCGAGTTCGTCGCTCGATTCGATACGGAATCCGATCTTGAGGGTGACCTGGGTGTGGGCCACCCGGCCGTCGTCGATGTGCCCGCGGATGTTGACCGTCTCGAACCACTCGAGATGACGCGTGGTCTCGGCGGCCCGCGCCACCGCCTTGGCAATGGCGTCGTCGACCCCCGTCGTCGACGATCCGACGACCTCGATGACCCGGTACACATGACTCATGACAGGACTCCTCGAATCGGTGATGCTCCGATTCGGATCGTCCCGCCCCCGGCCGACTCCCGTCCCCGAAACAGGAAAAATGACGGCCGTTCTCAGGCGCGCCGCGCGAGATCGCGTGCCAGCGCACCCAGCCGCGCGAGCCGCAGGTCGCCGAGCGGCATCGCCCCGACGCCGAGCCGGTTGGTGACGAAGGCGATCGACAGGCCCCGGTCCAGGTCGGCGAAGGCACCCGATCCGCCCACCCCGTAGTGGCCGAGTGCGCGGCGGGGCCGGTCGAGACCGGCGACGATGGGCTGGTGGTAGCCGAGCCGCCACGCCATCGGCACCCCGAGGACGTAGTCCCGGCTCCGCACCCGCACGCGGGCCATCTCGTCGACGGTGGCCGGGTCGAGGAAGGTCGTGCCGTCGATCCGTCCACCCGCGGCGATCGCCCCGTACATGCGGGCCAGCGACCGGGCGGTGAACACCCCGTTCCAGCCCGGCATCACGGAGTCGTGCACCGCCGGGTCCCGCACGAGCCGGTCGAATCCGGTGGGCATGGCGGCCTCGGCGAGACCCCGGGTCGGGCCCAGCTTCGACAGCACCGCCGCGCTCGCGCCCCAGTGCAGGCCGAACGGGTTGATGCGGGGGAACAGGCCGGCGATCCGGGACCGTTCGTCGTGGGGCACGCGGTACCAGAAGTCGGGTTCGCCGAGCGGCCGGGCGATCTCCTGCTCCACCACCTCGGAGAACGACCGCCCGGTGGCGCGCTGCACCAGTTCGGCGACGAGCCACCCGTAGGTGACGGCGTGGTAGCCGGAGCCGCGGAGCCGGCGCCGGTCCGGTTTCGCGGCGGCGAGTGCGGCGACGGTTCTGTCGTAGTCGAGGATGCCGCGGCTTCCCGGGACCAGGCCGCGCACCCGGTGCAGGCCGGCCCTGTGGGTGAGGACGTCGGTGACGGTGAGCTCGTCCTTGCCGTTGGCCGCGAACTCCGGCCAGTAGCGGGCGACGGGGGCGGCGTAGTCGATCACGCCCCGCTCGGCCAGCCGGTGCACCACGGTCGATGCCACGCCCTTCCCGGTGGAGAACGACAGCGACATGGTGTCGCGGGCCCATCGGCGATCGGGCGCCGACCACCCGGCCCACACGTCGAGCACCTTCTCGCCGTGGAGGTAGACGCTCAGCGCGCCGCCACCGTCCTGCGGTCGGCGGTAGAGCGCGAAGAACTCGTCGGCCAGGCGCAGGAATCGGGGGTCGACCAGCATTTCCGTGCGTGTCACCGCAGGTCGCGAGCCCGTGAGCTCCGATGCGGACTCGAACGCCTCCGGCGCTCCCGCAGGGTCGAACGCCGCTCCCGCAGGGTCGAACACAGCTCCGGTCGTCATGCTCCGCCCTCCTTCGGACATTTGCGACAGGCTACGACGCCGGAGAGCGGAGCGGAAGAACTTTCGTACAGTCTGTCTGTTCGTTGTGGACGAACGTCAAGGTGCCAGGTCGACCGCGGGCGGCTCCGCCCCCGGTGTCACGAACCGGAAGGCCCCCACCGCGAGGCAGCCGCGCAGGGCCTCGAGGTTGAACGCCGCCGCGAGTTCGCCCTCGCACAGCACCGGATCGTCGGCGTCGCCGATGTAGGCCTGGGAGTTCGGTCCCGCCAGCACGAAGGCGGTACCGGGCAGGTCGAGCACACCGAGCGCCAGCGCCTGGAAACCCGCGCCGACGGCGAGGAGACGTCCCGCGGTGCTCTCCGCAGCCCCGACACCACCGTCCAGCCCGGCGGCCGCGACCAGCGCGGGTCCCCGCCCGTCGGCGAATCCGACCCCGCGATCACCGTGACTCCACGCGCCGGCCGTTCCGTCGGAGGTCGCGCCGCACGCCTGATCCCCCTCGACCTGCGCGACCTCCGCGGCGGTCCCCGGCGGGGCCGCGCAGGTCGTGGCGGCGGACGCCGCCTGCGGAACGAGCAATCCGGCACCGACTGCCGCAATGAGCACCACGCCGGCACCGAACACGCGATCGGACCTCCACGAGCACACCACGTCACAACCTTTCCGAGATCCCGGCCGAAGGAATTTCCCGCCACAGTCTATGGATCGGCCTCCGGGAAAGCTTCCCGGTGCAGGTCACGATCCGGGACGTTCACCCGTCCTTCGACCGGTCGGCGTCACGGGAGGGCTGCACCCGTTTCGGTTCGCCCGGCATCTTGGGGTGGTTCGGCGGATAGGGGAGGTCGCCGAGCCCGGCAGCCTCGTCGCGTTCGGCCATCTCGAGCAGCACGTCCAGCGAGTGGGCGTGCGCGTCGAGATCGGCCATCGGGTCGCCCCGTTTCGCGAGCAGGTCCGGCACCGTCGCGAGGGTGAAGTCGTCGGGTTCGGCGTCGACGAGTTCGTCCCAGGTCAGCGGTGTGGAGACAGTGGCGACCGGGGTACGGCGGACGGAGTACGCGGAGGCGATCGTCTTGTCCCGGGCGTTCTGGTTGTAGTCGAGGAACAACCGCTCGCCGCGTTCCTCTTTCCACCACGCGGTGGTCGCCCGGCCGTTGCTGCGACGTTCGATCTCGCGCATGAGCGCGATGCCCGCGCGCCGCACACCGACGAAGTCCCATTCTGGGACGATCCGCAGATAGATGTGCAGTCCCCGCCCACCGGACGTCTTCGGGAAACCGGTCAGGCCCAGTTCGTCGAGCAGCGGACGCACCACCTCGAGCGCCACCGCCTTCGCGTCGCCGAAATCGGTGCCCGGCTGCGGGTCGAGGTCGATGCGCAGCTCGTCGGGGCGGTCGGTGTCGCCGCACCGCACCGGCCAGGGATGGAAGGTGACGGTACCGAGGTTCGCCGCCCACACCACGTCGGCGGCCGAACGCACCCGCAGGGCATCGGCGGTGCGGCCCGACGGGAAGGTGATCTCGCAGGTCGCGACGTGGTCGGGCCGTTTCGCGGGGGCGCGCTTCTGGTAGATCTCCTCGCCCCCGACGCCGTCCGGGAACCGCTGCAGATGCGTCGGCCGGTCACGCAGGGCCGCGAGGATCGGAGCGTCGAACTCGGTGCTCACCCGGCGGTAGTACTCGACGAGATGCCTTTTCGTCCCGCCGTCCTCCCCCAGCCGCGGGAAGTAGATCTTGTCGGGATTCGACAACCGCACCGGAACGCCGTCGACGTCCAGCTCCTCGGCGGGTGCGCGTTTCGCGGCGGCCATTCAGTCCTCTTTCCGGTCGAGCACGTCGGCCAGGTCGTAGCGCACCGGCACCTCCAGCTGGTCGAACGTGCAACTGTGCGGGTCGCGGTCGGGGCGCCACCGCTGGAACCGCGCGGCGTGCCGGAACCGCACCCCGGCACCCACCCCGTCTTCCGTCTGCGCGGTGCCTTCCATCTGGTCGTAGGCGACCTCCACGACCCGCTCGGGTCGCAGCGGCACCCAGCTGCGTTCCGTCGCCGACCGCCACCGGGTGGGTTCGCCCTCGGAGACGACGTCCTCCCCCACGCGCAGCGGCTGCAGTTCGGCGAGCAGTTCCTCGCGGCGTTCGCGGGTGAACGCCGACGCACCGCCGACCATCACGAGTTCCCCCTCGTGGTAGAGGCCGAGCAGCAGCGATCCGACGCCCTCGATGCTCTTGTGCATGCGGTAACCCATGAGCACGCAGTCGGCGGTGCGAGCGTGCTTGAGCTTGAGCATCTCCCGCTTGTCGGGCACGTACAGGCCGTCGAGCCGCTTGGCCACCACCCCGTCGAGACCCGCGCCCTCGAACTCGTCGAACCAGCGACGGGCCGTGTCGGTGACGGTGGTGGACACCGTGACATGACAGCTGCGGCCCCCGCCGATCTCCTCGTGCAGGCGGGTGCGGCGGACGGCGAACGGCACCTCCATCAGGTCGTCGTCGCCGAGCGCGAGCAGGTCGAAGCCGACGAAGTGCGCGGGGGTCCGCTCGGCGAGCAGCGCGATCCGGCTCGCCGCCGGATGGATCCGCTCGGACAGCGCCTGCCAGTCGAGCCGCGTGCGGCCGTCCCGTTCGAGGGGCACGACGATCTCACCGTCGACCACGCAGCGCGGCGGAAGTTCCGCCCGGACCGCGTCGGCGAGTTCGGGGAAGTACCGCACGAGATCCTTGCCGCCGCGGGAAGCGAAGACCACCTCGTCGCCGTCGCGGAAGACGATCGCCCGGAAACCGTCCCACTTGGGTTCGTACGACCACTCGGGTGGGCCGTCCCCGGGCTGGGTGGGAATCGTGGACGCGACCTTGGCGAGCATCGGGGCGAGCGGAGGCACCACGGGCAGGTCCATGCGCCACATCGTTGCACCTGGACGAAGCCGCCGACGGTACTTCCGTAGGCTCTGCGGTCATGAACACTCTCCGACGTGCGGCCGGGGCCGCGATCCTGGTGGCGGCTGTGGGTGCGATCGGAGGATGCACCTCGGAGATCGAGGGCACGGCCGTCGCCGCGACCGGAACACCCGGCAGCACCTCCACCACGACCACCGTGCCGCTGCCCACGACCGGCACGTCGAGCGCGTCGACGGACCTGAGCATCGACGTCTCCGTGGGCGAGTGCGTGACCCTCGGCGGCACCGAGTTCGACGCCACCGTCGACAACGCCGAGTGCGGCAGCAGCGCATCGAACTACAAGGTGATCGACATCGTGGACCGCTCCGAGTCGTGCCCGGGCGACGCCGACCAGACCTACTACGAGACCTACGCCGGGCTCGAGGTGGGCGCGCTGTGCCTGGACGTGGACTGGGTGGTCGGCGACTGCATCGACTTCGGCGGGGAGGATCCGCAGCGCATCGTCTGCAGTGAGCCGGCGGTCCAGGGCGAGAAGGTCACCGAGATCCTGCAGGGCACCTCGGACGTGAACGACTGCTCGATCTCCGAGGGTGGCTTCGTGTACCGGGAGCGCAACTTCGTGGTGTGCACCGACACCATCTGACCTCGCGCGCACCGGAGGTGTCGGTACCCGGCGCAACAATGCGTCCAGTACCCACAGCCCCCGAACACGAGGATCGAACATGACGCCCTGGACGGACCGCCCGATCTGCGCGTTCGACCTCGAGACCACCGACCGGGATCCCCGCACCGCCCGCATCGTCACCGCCTGCGTCGTGACCTTCGACGGTGAGCGGACGGACACCCGCTCGTGGCTGGTGGACCCGGGTATCGACATCCCGGAGGAGACCACCGCGATCCACGGGGTGACCACCGCCCGAGCGCGCGCGGAGGGGCTCGACTACCGGGAGGGTTACCGGCAGATCCGGCAGGCGGTGTGCGAGGCGTGGGCGCGTGGCCACATCGTGGTGGCGTTCAACGCCAGCTACGACCTGACGGTGCTCGACGCCGAGGGACGTCGCCTGGGCTGGGACGCCCTGGAGATCGGTACGGTCGTCGATCCGTACGTCATCGACCGGGAGCTGGACCGTTACCGTTCCGGTCGCCGCACTCTCCAGGCGGTGTGCGAGGTGTACGGGGTGCCGCTCACCGACCCGCACCAGGCCGAGGCCGACGCACTCGCCGCGGGCCTGCTCACCCGCGCTCTGGTGGCGCGTTACCCGCAGCTGGCCGAGCTCGACATCATGGCCGATCAGGCCGCCTGGCACGCCGAGCGGCAACGCAGCTTCGCCGAGTA
>Ga0182741_1004080_pt1 | contig 14758 bp, 12 predicted proteins | sample eDN5th37CBELigOP_FD_128874 | JGI IMG/M metagenome (GOLD analysis project Ga0182741, IMG submission 128874) | Enriched Organic Plus compost microbial communities from Emeryville, California, USA - eDNA 5th pass 37_C BE-Lig OP (version 2) (version 2) ...
CCGTGGTGAAGGGGTCGACGATCCGCGGCCCGGCCGTGATCGCCTCGGGAGCCGTGATCGAGGACGCGTTCATCGGTCCCTACACGTCGATCGGAGCGGACGTGACCGTCCGCCGGTCCGAGGTCGAGCACTCGATCATCCTCGCGGGCTGCGTGGTCGAACAGCTCGGCGCCCGCATGGAAGCCAGCCTGTTGGGTAGGAACGTGAAGCTGACCCGCAACGACCGCCTCCCCAAGACCATGCGCTTCATGCTCGGCGACAATTCCGAAGTGGAGATGACCTGATCGCCACTCCGCTGGAGGAAAACCCCTCCCGTGAAGGCAGCCGCCCGAGGGAGGCGGCCAAATGGCTGCTGTGGCGGATCCTGCCGCGCCGCGTCTACCAGAAGATCCTCGTCCGTTCGAAGGCCCGGGACTTCGAGACCGAGGCGTTCCGTGAGCCCGAGATCGATCTCCTGCCGCTCGCGACCGAGACGGGTGGGACCGCCGTCGACGTCGGGGCGAACCACGGCATGTGGACGCGCGCCATGTCGCACGCCGTGGGAGAGACCGGCCAGGTGGTCGCCTTCGAACCGGTCCCGTTCACCTTCGGGACGCTCTCGACGGTCGTGGACCGGCTCGGGCTGGACAACGTCGAGTTGGTGAACGCCGGATGCTCCGACCGCGAGGGCACGACCGAGTTCGTGATCCCGAAGCAGGGCACCGGGGTGACCGACGACCTGCAGGCGCACCTCGCGGATCGGCACGACCCGGGGCCAGCGGTGCCGGTCGAGTCGGTCCAGTGCGAGATCGTCCGCCTCGACGACGCCCTCGAGGGGACCGACCGGGTGGACGTGATGAAGCTCGACATCGAGGGCGCGGAGCTGGAGGCCCTGCGAGGGGGTTCGGGCGTCCTGGAGCGCTTCCATCCCGTCGTCATCGCGGAGGTGGACGCCGAGTTCCTGGGCGGGTTCGGGCACACTCCGGCCGACCTGGAAGGCTTCCTCGGCTCCCTCGGCTACTCCCCCTGGCACTACCGGGGCGACGACGGAACTCTCGAACCGCTTGAATCGCTGGCGATGATCAAGCACGCAAACGTCGTCTTCCTGCCCGAGAGCGGGCGTGACAGGTTCGCCGAGGTGATGGCATGAAGCTGCTCGTGCTGGGCGCCCAGGGGATGCTGGGGAGCGACGTGATGCTCGCCGCGTCCGGCTCGGGACACGAGGTGACCGGTTACGGCCACATCGACCTGGACATAACCGACGTCGAGGCCCTCCGCCGCCGCTTCCTGCGCGACAAGCCGGACGCGGTGATCAACTGCGCCGCCTGGACCGACGTGGACGGAGCCGAGGACGACCCGGACGGGGCGCTGCTGGTCAACGGGACCGCCGCCGGATACGCGGCGACGGCCGCGGCCGAGGCGGGCGCCCGGATCCTGTACGTGTCCAGCGACTACGTCTTCGACGGGCTGAAGGGATCGGACTACGTCGAGAGCGACCAGGTGAACCCGGTCTCCTCGTACGGATCCAGCAAGCTCGCCGGGGAACAGGCCACGCTGGTCGCCAACCGCCGGTCGTGGGTGGTCCGCTCCTCCTGGCTCTTCGGCCTGAACGGCGGCAACTTCGTCGACACGATGCTCAGGCTCGGCGCCGATCACGGGGAGGTGCTCGTGGTTCGCGACCAGGTCGGATCGCCGACCTGGACCTGGCATCTCGCCCACGGGCTCGTCCGGCTGGTCGACACCGACGCGTACGGGATCCACCACATGGCAGCCGGCGGACGCTGCTCCTGGTACGACTTCGCCCGTGAGATCTTCAAGCAGTCGGAGATGGACGTGACCACCCTCTCCGCGACGACGGACATGTTGAAACGCAAGGCGTCCAGGCCGCCCCACTCGGCCCTGGTGAGCGAGAACGAGAACGCGATCCGCCTGCCGGACTGGCAGGAGGGCCTCGCCGGCTACCTGGCCCAGCGCAAGAGCGCCGAGGAGGTGGCGAAGTGAAGCTGATGGTCACCGGCGGGGCGGGATTCATCGGGTCGAACTTCGTCCACCACCGGCTCGAGACCCGTCCCGACGACGAGATCGTGATCCTCGACAAGATGACCTACGCGGGCCGCTCCGAGAACCTGGAGGGGCTGCCCCCGGACCGGTTCCGGCTCGTCGAGGCCGACATCGCCGATCGCGACGCGGTCCGCTCGGCGCTGGAGGGTTGCGACGCGCTGATCAACTTCGCCGCCGAGTCGCACGTCGACCGCTCGATCGAGTCGCCCGGCGAGTTCATCACGACCGACGTCTTCGGCACGTTCGTGCTGCTCGAGGCCGCCCGTGACGCCCGAATCAGGCATCTCCAGATCTCGACCGACGAGGTGTACGGGTCGATCGACGAGGGCTCGTTCACGGAGGAGTCGCCGATCGAGCCTTCTTCGCCCTACTCCGCGTCAAAGGCCGGTGGCGACCTGATCGTGCGCGCGTTCAACCACACGTACGGCGCCGACGCGCTCGTGATCCGGGCCTCGAACAACTACGGCCCCCGCCAACATCCCGAGAAGCTCATCCCGCTCACCATCCTCAACGCCCTCCACGGCGACCCGATCCCGGTCTACGGGAACGGGATGCAGGTCCGCAACTGGCTCTTCGTCCGCGACTTCTGCACGGCGATCGAGACTGTCCTCGAGTCGGGCGAGGCGGGCACCGTGTACAACGCGGGTGGCCCGGACGAGCTGCCCAACATCGACGTCGTGAAGACGATCCTGCGCCTCGCCGGCGCCGACGAGTCGCTGATCACCCACGTCGACGACCGGCTGGGCCACGACGTGCGGTACTCGCTCGCCTCCGCCCGCACCGAGGCCCTCGGTTGGCGGCCGGCGGTGTCGTTCGACGAGGGGATCGAACGCACCGTCGCCTGGTACCGGGACAACCCCGAGTGGTGGCGGGCGATCCGCGAGGGCGACTACCGCGAGTACTACGAACGCCAGTACGGCAAGGAGCTCGGCTGATGGCTCGTCGCGTGGAGACGCGCCTCGACGGCCCGGTCCTCGTCGAGCCGGTCGTCCACGGCGACGAGCGCGGCTTCTTCGTCGAGACGTTCAGCCGCGACGCGTGGGCCGAGCTGGGGATCGACGAGACGTTCGTCCAGCACAACCACTCCCGCTCGGGGCGGGGGATCCTCCGCGGCATGCACTTCCAGACGGATCCCGGGCAGGCCAAGCTCGTCCGGTGCGCGCGAGGCCAGATCTTCGACGTCGTGGTCGACATGCGACCCGACTCCCCGACGTTCGGCGAGTGGGAGGGCTTCCGGCTCGACGACGAGGCGCATCGCCAGATCCTGGTGCCGGTCGGGTTCGGGCACGGGTTCTGCGTCCTCTCGGAGGTCGCCGACGTGACCTACCTCGTCTCGAACTACTACGACCCGGCCACCGAGGCCGGCTTTCGCTGGAACGATCCGGAGATCGGGATCGAGTGGCCCGTCTCCGACCCGCAGGTCTCGGCGCGGGACGACTCGGCGCCGACCTTCGCCGAGGTCACCGGCCGCGAATCGCGGTGATCGCGAGGCTGAGCGCCAGCTTCGCCCCGATCCCCAGGTAAACGAGAAGGTTCAGCGGCGCCGGGTTGCCCGGCGCGTCGAAGCGCCGGTAGAAGCGGCCCATGCCACGGTGGAAGGCGACCTCCTGCCGGGGGCGCCTTCGCCTGGGGCTGGAACCGCCCTTGACGTGGAGCGCGGTGCCGGCCGGTTCGTAGAAGACCCGCCAACCCGCGTCGTGGAAGCGATGGCACCAGTCGAGGTCTTCCATGTAGAGCCAGTAGCCGTCGTCGAGCGGACCGGCCTCCAGGAGTGCCTCCCGGCGGACCAGCATGAACGCGCCGTTCACGGCGTCGACGTCCCCGGGCTCGTGCTCGGCCAGCTCCGTCGCGCGGTACTGCGCCAGGGCCGGCGGCGCGCCGGGGAGGCGCCCGATCCCTGTGAAGTGCCCGAGCGCCGCGAGGGGGGTGGGGAAGGAGCGCTTGCAAGCGTGGTCCAGCTCGCCCGTCTCCGTGACCAGGCGGATGCCGACCATCCCGATGGTGCGGTCCCCGTCGATGCGGCGGACGGCGGCGTCGAGCGCGCCTTCACGGACCTCGGTGTCGGGGTTCAGGAGCAGGGCCAGGCGGGCGCCGTCCGGGCCGGCCACCTCTTCCAGGACGAGGTTGTTGGCGGCCGAGAAGCCGACGTTGCCGCGCCGGATCAGGCGGACCTCGGGGAACTCCTCCTCGACCATGTCCGGGGTCCCGTCGGGCGAGCCCGAGTCGACCACGGTCACCCGGGTGGGGATCGCGGCGGGGTGCTCCCGGAGGGACGCCAGGCAGCGCCGGAGCAGGTCTCGCGCGCCGTGGCTCACGACGATCACCTCGAGCTCGATGTCGGGGCTTGACCCGGCCATTGTCCCTCTGGGCGGAGGCGCCGGCGCCTAGAAGGCGCCGTCGCCCTTGATCACGGCGCGGGGCGTCCTGAGCAGGATGCCGATGTCGCCCGAGATCGTCAGGTTGTCGAGGTAGTCGCGTTCGAGCGCGAGGCGCTCCTCGAAGTTGAGGCTGCCGCGGCCCGCGACCTGCATCGGACCGGTCAGGCCGGGCTTGACGCTGAGCCGCTGGCGCTGGCGCTCGTCGTACAACGCGACCACCGCCTCCTCCTCGGGCCGGGGGCCGACCAGCGACATGTCGCCCCGGACCACGTTGATGAACTGCGGCACCTCGTCGAGGCTCGAGCGCCGGAGGAAGCGGCCGACCCGGGTGACCCGGGGGTCGTTGGCGATCTTGAAGACGGGCTCCTCGAGCGCGTCCAGGTCGATCAGGTCGTCCAGCTTCTGCTCCGCGTCCTGGACCATCGTCCGCAGCTTGAACATCGTGAACGGCTTGCCGTTCTTGCCGATCCGCACCTGTCGGAAGAAGACCGGCCCGCGCGAGTCGAGCTTGATCAGCACCGCCGCGACGAGGAGGAACGGCGAGAGGAGCGCCAGCGCCGCGAGGGAGACGACGAGGTCCATGGCCCGCTTGATCGCCATGGTCGATCGGGGCGGGACGCTGAAGTGGAAGTCCAGCATGGGCACGTCGGCTATCCGGTTCAGCTCCGTCTGGGGGCCGAGCACCTCCTGGTTCGCGGGAACGAGCGTCACCGCCAGCTTCGCGGCGCGTGAGATGCCCAGCAGGCTGCCGAGGGCCCGCGAGTCGAGCCCGTCGTCGGCGATCACGACCCTGGTCACCCCCTCGCTCCGGGCGGCCCGGCCGAGGTTCTCGATCGCCCCGACGTAGCGGGCACCGAAGAGCTCCGGGCCGGACTCGGACTTGCCCGGCTCGTCCGCGACGTATCCGACGAGCTCGAGGTGATCGCCGGCCTGGTTGATCAGGCGCCGGGAGACGAGCTCCGCCTTGCGGCCCGACCCGACGACGAAGGTTCGTTCCGGCACGGTGATCTGGCGGAAGCCCCACCTGACGCCGCTCCGGAGGATCGCGGAGAAGACGAACGCGACCGTGCCGAGGACCACCATGGTGCCGCTCGCGAGGGCGACCCCGCCGATCTCGGTCACGCCACGGACGAAAGCGATGGTGATCGCCGAGGTGGCGAACAGGGCCGGCAGCTCGTCGGCGGTGTTGTGCCGGATGCGGCGGGTATCCCGGTCGTAGAGATTGTTGACCTTGGCCACGAAGATCCAGATCGGGATCGCCGCGAAGACCCAGATGACATCGGTGTCGGAGAACTCGTCCCAGCGGCTGGCGAGCGCGATGCCCAGGCAGATGGCAGTGGCGTCGGCCAGCGCGAGGCTCCAGCGACGCAGCCGCTGCAGCTGCCAGCCGACCCGTCGCAGCGGGTTTTCAATTTGTCGGACCGATCCACCGGCGAGATCCGGGGGATTGCCTGAATCACTCTTTGACGAGGGCCTATGACTCACGAGGACTTCCTTTGGAGCCCGTTGGAACGAGACGGGACTTGGACTGGGTGTGCCTGTGCTGCAACGGTCATAACCGGACGTTCCACGGAAAGGTGCGCTGCGGTCGTCGAAATTTTCACAAACCGTGGTACCCGGCCGTTTCGACGCCAGGATGAAACTGCGGGTCCAGGTTCGCCGGGCCGTAGCATCTAGGGGTTAAGGATGCCCGGAGAAGCGACCATGGAAACACTCCCCGAGGACCCGCTGGCACCGTTCAGCGAGGAGGTCCGGCGCTGGTTCGAGGCGTCCTTCGAGGGGGCGACCCCGGCTCAGGCCCTGGGCTGGCGATCGATCTCCTCCGGCTCCGACACGCTGATCTGCGCGCCGACCGGATCGGGCAAGACGCTGGCCAGCTTCCTCTGGGGCATCGACCGGCTGGCCCGGACCCACCGGGCCGTCGCGGCGGGGACGATCCCCGCGCCCGAGCCCGGCGTCCGCGTGGTCTACGTCTCGCCGCTCAAGGCGCTCTCCTACGACATCGAACGAAACCTGCGGGCGCCGCTTCGCGGGATCGGCGTCGACCTGTCGGTCGGGCTGCGGACCGGCGACACGCCGCAGAGCGAACGGAACCGGATGCGTCGAGAGCCGCCCGAGATCCTGATCACGACGCCGGAGTCGCTCTACCTGATGCTCTCGTCCGGGGCGCGGGACATCCTGACCGCGGTCGAGACCGTGATCGTGGACGAGATCCACGCCGTCGCGTCGACCAAGCGCGGCGCCCACCTGGCGCTCACCCTCGAGCGGCTCGACCACCTCGTGCGCGATAACGCCGGGGACGACAATCCCGGCCGCGTGCAGCGGATCGGCCTGTCGGCGACCCAGAGGCCGCTGGAGCGGATCGCCCGCTTCCTCTCGGGCCCGGGCCGGGAGTGCGAGGTGGTGGATCCCGGCCAGCGCAAGGATCTCGACCTGAGGATCGTCGTCCCGGTCGAGGACATGACGGCGCCGGAGGCCGAGCAGCACGACGACGGCTCGGCCGACGACGCGCCGATCAGGTCGATCTGGCCGGCCATCTACCCGGAGCTGCTGGAGCAGGTGCGGGCGCACACCTCCACGATCGTGTTCGTCAACAACCGCCGGGCAGCCGAGCGCCTGGCCCAGCGACTGAACGACCTGGACGAGGAGACCGGCGAGGTCGAGCCGCCGAACCGCACGGCGACAGAGCACGCGCCGGCCCGCCCCCGCCCCGAGGGCCTGCCCCTCGCCCGTGCCCATCACGGGTCGCTCTCGCACGAGGAGCGGACCCAGGTCGAGGAGCAGCTCAAGTCGGGCCTGATCCCGTGCCTCGTCGCGACATCGTCGCTCGAGCTGGGGATCGACATGGGGGCCGTCGACCTCGTGGTCCAGGTCGAGTCGCCGAAGTCGGTGGCCCGCGGCCTTCAACGGATCGGCCGCGCCGGGCACGGGCTCGGCGAGACCTCGAAGGGGAGGATCTTCCCCAAGTTCCGGGGGGACCTGCTCGAGAGCGCCGTGGTCACCAGGAGGATGCGCGAGGGGCAGATCGAGGAGACGGTGATCCCGTCCAACCCGCTGGACGTCCTGGCGCAGCACCTCGTCTCGATGGCGGCGCTCGACCGCTGGGACACCGGCGAGGCGCTCGAGCTCGTCCGTCGCACCACGCCATTCGCGGAGCTGTCGCAGGAGCAGTTCGACAACGTCCTCGACATGCTCGACGGCCGCTACCCGTCGGACCGCTTCGCCGAGCTCCGCCCCCGGCTGGTCTGGGACCGCACCGGGAGAACGATCGAGGGCCGCAAGGGCGCCCGTTCCCTCGTCGTGACAAACGCCGGCACGATCCCGGACCGCGGGCTGTACGGGGTCCACCTCCCGGATGGCCGGCGGGTCGGGGAGCTCGACGAGGAGATGGTCTACGAGGCCCGGGCCGGCCAGGTCTTCCTGCTCGGCGCGAGCAGCTGGCGGATCCAGGAGATAACGAGGGACCGGGTGATCGTCGTGCCCGCCCCGGGCGTGCCGGGAGCGATCCCCTTCTGGCGGGGCGACGGCATCGGCCGTCCCGCCGAGCTGGGCGAGGCGATCGGAGCCTTCGCCCGGGAGGCCGTGAACGCCGACCCGGAGGAGCTGGAGGAGTCCCACGACCTGGACCCGCGGGCGGCCAGGAACCTGGTCGCCTACCTGAAGGAGCAGCAGGACGCGACCCGGGTGGTCCCATCCGACCAGACCGTCGTGATCGAGCGGTTCCGCGACGAGATCGGGGACTGGCGGCTGGTCGTTCTCTCCCCGTGGGGCGGACGGGTGCACGCGGCCTGGGGGCTCGCGATCGCCCGAAAGCTGAGGGACGAGCACGGACTGGAGGCAGACGCGATCCACTCGGACGACGGCATCGCCGTGCATCTCCCGGACGCCGACGAGCCCCCCTCGGCCGACCTGGTCATGATCGAGCCGGACGAGCTGGAGGACCTGGTGGTCAGGGAGCTGGGCAGCTCGGCCCTCTTCGGCGCCCGGTTTCGCGAGAACGCGGCCCGCTCGCTCCTGATCCCCCGCGCCTACCCGGGCAAGAGGACGCCGCTCTGGCAGCAGCGCCTCAAGTCCCAGAGCCTGCTCGAGGTCGCCCAGGAGTTCCCTCGCTTCCCGGTCATCCTCGAGACCTACCGCGAGTGCCTCCAGGACGTGTTCGACCTGCCGGCCCTCGACCGCCTGCTCCGCGGCATCCACTCGCGGGAGATCTCGCTCGTTGAGGTCGAGACGCAGACGGCCTCGCCGTTCGCCTCCTCCCTGCTCTTCGACTACGTGGCGACCTACATGTACGAGGGCGACACGCCCAACGCGGAGCGCCGGGCCACGGCCCTTTCCCTGGACCGGGAGCTCCTGCGGGAGCTGCTCGGCCAGGACGAGCTGCGGGAGCTGATCGACGAGGATGCCCTGGCCGAGGTCGAGGCCTCGCTTCAGCACCTGACCGACCACGGGCGGGCGTCGGACCGCGACGGGCTCCAACAGATCCTGCGCCGGCTGGGCGACCTCACGTCCGAGGAGGCCGAGCGGCGGGTCGCCGAGGGCTACTCCGCCGCCTCGATGCTCGACAACCTCGTTTCCGAGCGACGCGCGGCGAAGGTGCGGATCAACGGCGAGGAGCGGTTCATCGCGGCCGAGGACGCGGGCCTCTATCGCGACGCGCTGGGAGTGCCGCCCCCGCCCGGTCTGCCCGCCGACTTCCTGGAGGAGCGACCGGACGCGATGGAGACGGTTCTCGGGCGTTACGCGCGCACCCACGGGCCCTTCCCGACGGCCTGGGCGAGGGACCGCTTCGGAGTCGACCCGACCCCGGCTCTCAAGCAGCTCGAGGCCGGCGGGGCCCTGGTCCGCGGCGAGATCCGTCCCGGGGGAACCGAGCGCGAGTGGTGCGACGCCGAGGTCCTGCGCCGGATCCGGCGGGCCAGCCTGGCCCACCTCCGGCAGGAGGTGGAGCCGGCCGACGGAGCCGCCTACGCCCGCTTCCTGGCCTCCTGGCAGGGGATCGACCGGCACCGCCCGCTGCGGCGGGACGCCCGCCCGGGCGCGGGCGCCGACCGGCTACGGGAGATCCTGGTCCCGCTCCAGGGGGTCGCGCTGACCCAGTCGGTGTGGGAGAACGACGTCCTGCCCCGCCGTCTCGGCTCCTACAGCCCGACCTGGCTGGACGAGCTCTGCACCAGCGGAGAGATCGTGTGGATCGGGGCGGGCGCGGTCGGCCGGACGGACGGCCGGGTGGCGCTCTACTTCCGCGAGGACGTCCGGCTCGCCGGCCCGCCTCCTTCCAACGCCAAGTTGACCCCGCCGGAGGGCGAGATCCACGACGCGATCCGGGAACGGCTGGCGACGGGGCCGGCCTTCTGGCTGGACCTCGTCCAGGAGCTCGACCATCCCGCCGAGGAGCTCCACACCGCGCTGTGGGATCTCGCCTTCGGGGGCGAGATCACCAACGACTCCTTCGCCCCGCTCCGCGCGCCGCGCCTGCGGTCGGTCCCGACCTACGAGCCCGGGGGCCGCCGATTCTCGCGCCGCCGGGCGGCGACCGGCCCGACCGTCCAGGGGCGGTGGTCGCTGACCGCGTCCCTCTTCCGGAACGCCCCACCCACCGGGCCGAGGCTGCGGGCCCAGGCCGAGCTGATGCTCGAGCGCTACGGGATCCTGACCCGCGAAATGGCGCTCGCGGAGGGGATCCCGGGCGGGTTCTCGACGCTCTATCCCGAGCTTTCCAACCTGGAGGTGCTGGGAACTGCCCGCCGCGGCTACTTCGTCGAGGGGCTGGGCGGCGCCCAGTTCGCACTCTCGGGCGCGGTGGAACGCCTGCGGGCGCTCCCGGCCGAGGAGAACGGGCCCGATTCCTTCACGCTGCTCGCCGCCACCGATCCCGCGAGCCCCTGGGGGTCGACCCTCCCCTGGCCGAAGCTCGAGTCGGGGCGCAAGGCATCCCGCTCGGCGGGGGCGTGGGTCCTGGCCCGGAACGGGCACCCCCAGCTCTACGTCGAACGGGGCGGCAAGGGGATCCTGCGGCTGGACCCGGCCTTGGAGGGCGAACAGCTCGCCGAGGCGCTGCGCCATCTGACCGAAGAGGCCGCGGCGGGGCGGATCGGCCAGCTCAAGATCGAACGGTTCGACGGGGAGGCCATCCTGGGCTCCGGATTCGAGCAGCTCCTGATCGCGGCCGGCTTCAGCCGCCAGCCCCGCCGTCTGGTGGTCCCCTCGTGACCTCCTGCCATGGATCCGCGGGAGCCGGGCGTGGCTGAGGGGGACACGATCCTTCGCACCGCCCGGCGCCTCGAGCCGGTGCTGATCGGGCGCCCCATCATCGGCGCCACCGCCCCGAACCCGCGCTCGCCGCTCCGGCGGGGCACGACCCGCTTGGTCGGCGAGGAGGTCGAGCGGATCGAGACCCGGGGCAAGCACCTGATCTTCCACCTCACGGACGGCCTGGCGCTCCACTCGCACATGGGGATGAGCGGCAGCTGGCGGGTGGACTCCGGGCGCGGGTTCGGGCGCCCCGAGCGGTCGGCCTGGCTGATCCTGGACCTGGGCGGCACCTGGGTCGCCCAGTTCGGGGGGCCGACCCTGCGGCTGCTTCGCGCCGTCGAGCTGGGACGCGACGCCCGGCTCGCGACCCTAGGCCCGGACATCCTGGCCCCCGGCTTCGACCCCGAGCCGGTGGCCGTCCGGTTCCGGGCGCACGGCGGCCAGGTCGGCGAGGCCCTGATGGACCAGAAGGTGCTCTGCGGGATCGGCAACATCTTCAAGAGCGAGAGCTGCTTCGAGAACCGGATCGATCCCTGGCGGCCCGCCGCGTCGCTCACCCCCGGAGAGGCCGCCGACCTCCTCAGGACGGCGCGGCGGCAGATGGACGTGGGGGTCGAGACGGGCAGGCGGCCCAGCCGGGTCTACCGCCACGCGGGACGCCGCTGCCCGCGATGCCTGGGGTCGCGGATCAGGTCCCGGGCGCAGGGCGATGACGGGCGTCTCACGTACTGGTGCCCGAACTGCCAACTCTGACCGCGCGTTTGGATTTTCGCGGGCTTTGCGAAATACTCCGCCGGTGACTTCGGCCGAGGAGAGTGCTGTCGGGCTCCTGAGGAGCGTGCCCCTTTTTGCCGAGCTCGAGGAGGACGAGCTCGAGCGGTTCTCGCGGGTGACGGTTCCCCGCAGGTATCCCGAGGGCACCAGGGTGTTCCACGAGGGCGATCGCTCCGACGCCTGCTACATCGTCAAGAGCGGGACCTTCCGGGTGACCCGCGAGCACCCCGACGGGCGCGCCATCACGCTGGCCACGCTGGGCGAGGGCGACATCGTCGGCGAGCTGGCCATGCTCGACGGAGAGGTGAGGTCGGCCTCGGTCGAGACCCTGGGCGGGGACGGTGAGCTGCTCGCGCTGCCGGCGGCGGACGTGCGTTCCCTCCTCGAGCGCCACCCGGAGATCACGGTGAAGATGGTCGCCGCGCTGACCCGGCGCCTGCGCGCGGCCAACGAGCGGATTTCGCGGCAGTCTTTCCAGACGGTGCCGTCGCGGGTCGCCGGCGTGCTCTCGCAGATGGTCGCGGACGAGGGGGGAGACTCCGACCGTCAGGTGACGATCCGGATGAACCAGGCCGACCTGGCCCAGCTCGCGGGCACGTCCCGTGAAAGCGTGAGCCGCTTCCTGGCCGATCTCGAACGAGCGGGGGTCGTGCGGGCCGGGCGGGGGCAGGTCACCATCCTGGAACCCTCGAAGCTCGGCAACTACATATTCTAGGTCCGCGAAATGCCCGGACTCCTGGCCCTCAACTTCTACTCGCCCCTTTTCGTGGACCAGCTCAAGCGCGGCCGCAAGACGGCCACGATCCGCCTGGGCGACAAGTCGCACAAGTACGAGCGAAGCCAGATCGTGTGGGTCACGGTCGGTTCGCGCCACTCCCGCCGGGAGAAGATCTTCTCCGCGGTGATCGACGAGGTCGAGGTCAAGAAGCTGAACGAGCTCTCCCCTCGTGACATCGAGCGGGACAACCCCGAGTTCCGGCGGGTCGAGGAGACGCAGGCGTTCCTCGAGAAGATCTACGACCGGCCCGTCCCGGACGAGTCGCTGATCACCGTCGTCCACTTCTCCCAGATCGTGGAGCCCGGCCTGTCGACGGGCTACGGCACCGTCCCCTCCCCGAACTAGATGCCGGAGCCGAACGACCCGGCGTCGTTCGAGTTCGTCTCCCGGTGGGAGCTCTCGGCGCCCCGCGAAGCCGTCTGGGACGCCCTCGTCGACTTCCAGCGCTGGCCGGTCTGGTGGCCGAGCCTGCGGAAGGTGGTCGAGACCATCGAGGGTGACGCCGACGGGATCGGCCAGAAGGCGAACGCGGTCTGGCGCGGCCCGCTGGGGTATCGGCTGAAGATGTCCGTCGAGGCGGTCGAGCGGGTCCATCTCGACTACCTCCGGGGCGTGGCCACCGGGGACGTGATCGGGGAGGGGAGATGGACCCTGGGCATCACCGGGGACGCGTGGACGGCGGTCGAGCTGGACTGGAACGTGCGGGCGAACCGTGGGTGGATGGAGGCCCTGGCCCCGGTCGCCCGGCCGGTCTTCGTCTCCAGCCACGACCACGTCATGAAACGTGGCGCCCAGGGCCTCGCCGATCACCTTTCGGCCGATTTGCGGGGCTTTTCGGCCTCGGTCGCGTAGGCTTCCGCGTTTCTTAGTCGCTTCCACTCAGATTTTTCGCGTCTTCCCCTTGACCCGGAGGCCCGATTCTGTAGCATGCGTCTCGCTGGCACTCTCACCGTGAGAGTGCCAAGAGACTGAACGAACTCAGCGATTCATCACCATCGGAGGTAAATCAATGAAGCTGAAGCCCCTCGGGGACCGGCTTATCGTCAAGCCGGTAGACGAAGAGGAGACCACGGCCAGCGGCCTGGTGCTCCCCGACACCGCCAAGGAGAAGCCGCAGAAGGGGAAGGTCGTGGCCGTGGGCGACGGCGCCCTCGCCGACGACGGCAGCCGCCGCCCGCTCGACGTGGCCGAGGGGGACGAGGTCCTCTACTCCAAGTACGGCGGAACCGACATCACGGTCGAGGGCGACGAGCTGCTCGTCCTGCGTGAGTCGGACATCCTCGCCAAGGTCGCCTAGCGCGCACCGTCAACCAGACTTCCAGGAGGTAACAGAAAGAAATGGCTCACAAGGAGCTGAAGTTCGCAGAAGATGCCCGAGGGGCCCTGCAGGCCGGCGTCGACACCGTCGCCAACGCCGTCAAGGTAACCCTCGGCCCCAAGGGTCGCTACGTCGTGCTCGACAAGAAGTTCGGCGCCCCGACCATCACCAACGACGGCGTCACGATCGCCCGCGAGGTCGAGATCGAGGACGTGTTCGAGAACCAGGGCGCCCAGCTGGTGCGCGAGGTCGCGACGGCGACCAACGACGTCGCCGGTGACGGCACCACCACCGCCACCCTGCTCGCCCAGATCATCGTCCGCCAGGGCCTCAAGAACGTGGCCGCCGGCGCCAACCCGCTGGCGCTGCGCCGCGGCATCGAGAAGGCCGTGGACTCGGTCGTCGCCAACCTCCGCGAGAAGCAGTCGGCGGAGGTCAACGGCAAGGACCAGATCGCCCGCGTGGCCGCCATCTCGGCCGCCGACGACGAGATCGGCAACACCATCGCCGACGCGATCGACAAGGTCGGCAAGGACGGCGTCGTGAACGTCGAAGAGGGCCAGACCTTCGGCATGGAGCTCGAGTTCACCGAGGGCATGCAGTTCGACAAGGGCTACATCTCGCCCTACATGGTCACCGACCAGGACCGCATGGAGGCCGTTCTCGAGGAGCCGTACGTCCTCATCGCCAACCAGAAGATCGGTTCCGTCCGGGACATCCTCCCCGTGCTCGAGCAGGTCATGCAGGGCGGCAAGCCGTTGCTGATCGTCGCCGAGGACGTCGAGGGCGAGTGCCTCGCGACCCTCGTGGTCAACAAGCTGCGCGGCACCTTCACCGGCGTCGCGGTCAAGGCCCCGGGCTTCGGCGACCGTCGCAAGCGCATGCTCGAGGACATCGGCATCCTGACCGGCGGTGAGGTCATCACCGAGGAGATGGGCCTCAAGCTGGAGAACACCCAGCTGACCCAGCTCGGCCAGGCCCGCCGCGTGGTCGTCTCGAAGGACACGACCACGATCATCGACGGTGCCGGCGACGCCGACGCCATCAAGGGCCGGATCAAGCAGATCAAGTCGGAGATCGAGAACACCGATTCCGAGTTCGATCGCGAGAAGCTCCAGGAGCGTCTCGCCAAGCTGGCCGGCGGCGTTGCCGTGGTCAAGGTCGGCGCCGCCACCGAGACCGAGATGAAGGAGAAGAAGCACCGCGTCGAGGACGCTC
>Ga0182741_1004084_pt1 | contig 14746 bp, 17 predicted proteins | sample eDN5th37CBELigOP_FD_128874 | JGI IMG/M metagenome (GOLD analysis project Ga0182741, IMG submission 128874) | Enriched Organic Plus compost microbial communities from Emeryville, California, USA - eDNA 5th pass 37_C BE-Lig OP (version 2) (version 2) ...
CGCGGAGGAACGGCTCCACGCCGGCAGGGTTCCGGTGGCGGGCCGGCCGCGCCCTTTATTCCGCTCCCCCTCAAGGGAGCGGGAGGGCGCGGGGTCTGCGCCCTACGCGCTGTAATACATGTCGTATTCGACCGGGCTCGGCGTGGTCTCCCAGCGGAGCTGCTCCTCCCACTTGAGCTCGGCATAAGCCTCGATCTGGTCGACGCTGAACACGTCGCCCTTGGTGAGGAACTCATGGTCGTGGTGCAGCGCGAGCAGCGCCTCGCGCAGCGAGCCGCACACGGTCGGCACCTCGGCCAGCTCCTGCGGCGGCAGGTCGTAGAGGTTCTTGTCGATCGGATCGCCCGGGTGGATGCGGTTCTGGATGCCGTCCAGGCCCGCCATCAGCAGCGCCGAATAGGCGAGATAGGGATTGGCGAGCGCGTCCGGGAAACGGAACTCGACGCGCTTGGCCTTCTCGCCCGCGCCATAGGGGATGCGGCAGGAGGCCGAGCGGTTGCGGCTCGAATAGGCGAGCAGCACCGGGGCCTCGAAGCCCGGCACCAGCCGCTTGTAGCTGTTGGTCGTCGGGTTGGTGAAGGCGTTGAGCGCCTTGGCGTGCTTGATGACGCCGCCGATGAAATAGAGGCAGGTTTCCGACAGCCCCGCATAACCGTTGCCGGCGAAGAGCGGCTTGCCGTCCTTCCACAGCGACATGTGGGTGTGCATGCCCGAGCCATTGTCGGTCTTGATCGGCTTGGGCATGAAGGTCGCGGTCTTGCCATAGGCATTGGCGACCATCTGCACGACATACTTGTAGATCTGCATCCGGTCGGCCGTCTGCGTCAGCGTGCCGAAGGTGAGGCCGAGCTCGTGCTGCGCGGCGGCGACCTCGTGATGGTGCTTGTCCATCGGCAGGCCCATCTCGATCATCGTCGAGACCATCTCGGCGCGGATGTCGACGGCGCTGTCCACCGGCGCGACCGGGAAATAGCCGCCCTTGGCGCGCGGCCGGTGGCCGAGGTTGCCGGATTCGTACTTGGTGGCCGTGTTGGTCGGCAGCTCGACGTCGTCGATCGAGAAGCTGGAGCCGCTATAGCCGTCCTCGAAGCGGACGTCGTCGAACATGAAAAACTCGGCTTCGGGGCCGACATAGACGGTGTCGCCGATTCCGGTCGCCTTCAGATAGGCCTCGGCGCGCTTGGCGGTCGAGCGCGGGTCGCGCGCGTAGAGCTCGCCGGTGCCGGGATCGACGATGTCGCAGAACAGGATGCCCATCGGCGTCGCGCTGAACGGATCGACATACCAGGCGCCGAGGTCGGGCTTCAGGATCATGTCCGACTCGTTGATCGCCTTCCAGCCGGCGATCGACGAACCGTCGAACATCAGCCCGTCGGTGAGCTCGTCCTCGCCGATCGCGCTGGAACACATCGTCAGATGTTGCCACTTCCCCTTGGGGTCGGTGAAGCGCAAGTCCACCCACTCGATCTCGCCGTCCTTGATGTTCTTCAGGATCGTCGCCGCGTCATTCGCCATCTTGTCCTCAGTCCCTCGCTCCGCCCGCGGCCCAGAATCGCCGCAGTGCACAAAACCTCATTCCAAGGCGGGCGCGGCAGGTCCAGCATCGGCCGGCCGCGTGTGAATATTTCACGTGGGCGATCGCCCGGTGCGGGTCAGAACTGGCGGCGCTGGGCGGCGACGAGCATCCTCAGCAGCATCGCGACGGGCCGGGGCACGCCGACCTTGCCGTCGAGCCAGAGGCTGACGGCCGAACGGCTTACGCCGATCGCGTTGGCGAGATCGCGCTGCGTCTTGTAGCCGAGCACGCGCATCGCCGCGCGCAGCTCCTCGGGCGACATGGAGGCCAGGCGGGGATCGTCCATCGGCTTTCCCCGTGCCCCCGTCAGATCGCGTCCACGCCCCGCTCGCCGGTACGGATGCGCAGCGCTTCGTCGATCGTCGAGACGAAGATCTTGCCGTCGCCGATCCGCCCGGTCCGCGCCGCCGTCGCGATCGCTTCGACGACCCGCTCGGCGAGGCCGTCCTCGACGACGACCTCCAGCTTCACCTTGGGCAGGAAATCGACGACATATTCGGCGCCGCGATACAGCTCGGTATGGCCCTTCTGCCGGCCAAAGCCCTTTGCCTCGGTCACGGTGATGCCCGAGACGCCGACCTCGTGCAGCGCCTCCTTCACCTCGTCGAGCTTGAAAGGCTTGATGACAGCCTCGATCTTCTTCACGTGCCGCAATCCTCTTGGTTGCGATGCAGCATAAGCGCAAGCGCGTTCGCGCGCCAAGGCCTAAGTCAGCCGTGGTTCATCGCGAACGCGCCATGATGGCTCCGTTAGGAGCCAGACCGAAAGGGACGCAATGATGATGAAGTCTGTCATGGGCCTGATCGTCGCGGGCGCGGCAATCGCCGCAACCCCCGCTGTCGCGATCGATCGCCAACCTCCGGACGCGCAGCTGGCGCAGGCGCTCGAGGGCCGCGTCGCCGGCGAGCCGGTTGACTGCGTCGACCTGCGCCGCGTCCGCTCCACCCGGATCATCCCGGGCACGGCGATTCTCTACGACGCGGGTAACACGATCTACGTGAACCGGCCGCGCGGTGGCCTCGATCGCCTGTCCCAGTGGGACACGATGGTCACGCGGCTTTACAGCGACCGGCTGTGCAGCATCGATACGGTGCAGATGGTCGATCCGACCAGTCACATGCTGACCGGGATTGTCTTCCTCGGTGATTTCGTGCCCTATCGCCGGGCCGACGCCAATTAATTGCCAGTAAGTCTCGCGGGCCGGGTCAATTACGGCCCGGCCGGTAATAAATAGATAATATTCTGGATGTTATCGCTCACGGCCGGGGTAGGGAACCGTGCCGATGCTGCGAACGATTGCCAAGGAAGATGTTCGCCTTGGAATGTACATCCACCGTCTTGAGGGACCGTGGTTCAAGCACCCGTTCTGGCGGAAGAGCTTTCTGCTCACCGATCCGGACGATCTCGCGGTCATCCAGGCGGGCGAATTCACGGGCGTCGTCATCGACGACAGCAAGAGCCTGGTTCCTCCCGGAGAGATGGACGCGCCACAGCCGGTCCCGGCCGGGAAGGCTGAGCCGGCCGAGCGCGCCGCCGCCGCCGAAGGGGAGCAACCGGCACCGATCGAGCGCGCCCGCGCGGGCCGGACGGCGAAGCCTCAGCTTCAGCCGCGTCTCACGGCAGCGGAGGAGATCGACCGCGCCGCGGCGGTTGCGAGCCGGGCGACCCGCAGCGTCGCCCAGCTCCTTGCCGACGCCCGGCTCGGCCGCGCGGTGGACATTGCGCGCGTCATCCCGGTGGTCGAAGACATCGCCGCCTCGGTGGACCGCAATCCTTCCGCGCTGATCAGCATCACGCGGATGCGCACCAAGGACGAATATACCTATTGCCATTCGGTCGCGGTGTGCGCGCTGATGGTCAATCTTGCGCGCCAGCTCGGCTTTGCCGAGCCACAGGCGCGCGAGGCGGGCCTTGCCGGCCTGCTGCACGATTTCGGCAAGGTGTCGGTGCCCGAGAATTTGCTCACCAAACCGGGCGCGCTGAGCGAGATCGAGTTCGGCCTCGTCCGCCAGCATGTCGAGCGCGGCTACACCTTGCTCAAGGCGAACAACTATCCCGAGGCGGTCGCCGACGCCGCGCTCCACCACCATGAGCGCGTGGACGGTTCGGGATATCCGCACGGCCTCAAGGGCGAGCGCATTTCGCAGCTCGCGCGGATGGTCGCGGTCTGCGACGTCTATGACGCGATCACCTCGCGCCGTCCCTATCGCGAGCCGGCCGCGCCGGCGGAGTCCCTCGCCAGCATGTATCGGTGGGAGGGCCAGTTCGATCCCGAGATCCTCGCCGCCTTCATCCGCAGCCTTGGCATCTACCCCGTCGGCAGCCTCGTGAGGCTCAAGTCGAACCGGCTGGCGCTGGTCATCGACCAGACGGAGGGCGATACGATGCGGCCGCTGGTCCGCGTGTTCTACTGCATCGCCAGCCGCCGCCGCGTGCCCGCCACCGACCTCGACCTCTCCGTCGGGGACCAGGACGCCATCGTCTCGCGCGAGGACCCGGTGAAATGGGGCTTCACCAACTGGGAAACGCAGTGGACCAACGTGATCCGCAACGCCCCGACCGCGAGCGCCGCGTGAAGGGCGGCTGAGCGCTCAGCGCCTCGCCGCGGCGGGATCGAGCGCGAAATTTGCCCACATCGCCGCCTCCTCGTGCGCCTTCGCGTCGCGACTGGCGCGATGGGCCTTGTGGAGCTTTTCGACGAGTGCGGGATCGAGCGGGCGGTAGAATTGCAGCCCGAGCATGAAGTTGCGGACCCAGCGGACCTCGGCGGCGTGATAGCGCGGCTTTTCGATCTGGATGAAGACGGTGTCGCCGACTGCGAAGGGCGTGTCGCTGATCCCGGCCGCGCCGCTGCACGAAATGTCCTTGAGGTGCAGCACCGAGTGGATCCGGCGCGAGCGAATCGGGACGTCGCAGCCGATGAAGTCGTGGCGAGGCTCCGGCCGACGGCGCATGCGCGGCGCCGGCGCGTCGGACGACGACAGGCCGACCACCGCCCGAAGCTCGTTCGCCAAATTCTTCAACTTCACCTGGTTGCCGCTCCCATCACCCGGTGGCCGCAAAAATCCATGCCACGGGATGGTTAGCGAACCCTTAGCGCCGCTCAGAGATAGGGCGGCCGGTGATAGCCCCTGGGGCTGAGCGTAAATATCTCGCAGCCCGTCTCGGTGATTCCGATCGAATGCTCGAACTGGGCGGAGAGCGAGCGGTCCCGCGTCACCGCCGTCCAGCCGTCGTCCAGGATCTTGCAGTCCGGCCGACCGATGTTGATCATCGGCTCGATCGTGAAGAACATGCCGGGCTTCAGCTCCGGCCCGGTCCCCGCCACGGCGGCGTGGACGATCTCCGGCGCGTCGTGGAACACGCGGCCCAGCCCGTGTCCGCAGAAATCGCGCACCACGCCGTAACGATGCTTGCGCGCGTGCGCCTGGATCGCGGCGCCGATATCGCCCAGCCGCGCGCCGGGTCTCGCCGCCTCGATGCCCAGCATCATGCACTCCCACGTCACATCCACCAGCCGCCGCGCCTTCAGCGGCACGTCGCCGACCAGGTACATGCGGCTCGAATCGCCGTGCCAGCCGTCAAGGATCGGAGTGACGTCCACGTTGATGATGTCGCCCTCGCGCAGGATGCGGCCGGGCGCGGGGATGCCGTGGCACACGCCGTGGTTGATCGAGGTGCAGCAGCGCTTGGTGTAGCCCCGATAGCCAAGCGTCGCCGGCACCGCGCCGCGCGCGCGCGTCTCGGCGAAGACGATATCGTCGATCTCCTGCGTCGAGATGCCGGGGACGATGTGAGGCACGAGCGCGTCGAGGATCTCCGCGGCGACACGGCCGGCGGCGCGCATTCCTTCGAATCCTTCCGGTCCGTGCAGCTTGATCGCGCCGTGACGGCCGATGACGGCGGTGTCGGTGATCGCGTCGGTCATCGCGCCCATATAGGTGCGCGGCGCCGAATTTGCGACCCTCGCGCGAACAGGCATGACGCCGCGCCTCCGAACCGATAGACCCATGCCATGAGCCGCGAGCGAATCTGGACCGCCGCTCTCGTGGTGATCGGCGACGAGATCCTGTCGGGCCGAACCCAGGATCGCAACGTCGCGCAGGTCGCGACCTGGCTCAACATCCAGGGCATCCGCCTCGCCGAGGTGCGGATCGTGCCGGACGAGATGGAGGCGATCGGCGCGGCGGTGAACGCGCTGCGCGGCGCCCACGACTATCTCTTCACGACCGGTGGCATCGGGCCGACCCACGACGATATCACCGTCGATGCGATCGCCGCCGCGCTCGGCCTGCCGGTGGTCGTCAATCCGCGCGCCCGCGAGATCTTGGAGGCCTATTACGCGACGCGCGGCGGCCTCACCGAAGCGCGCCTCAGGATGGCGCGGATGCCGGAAGGGGCAGAGCCGATCGAGAACCGGCTTTCCGGCGCGCCGGGAATCCGCATCGGCAATATCTTCATCCTCGCCGGCATCCCGCACATCGCCGGGATGATGCTGGAGGCGCTGACCGGCCGGCTCGAGGGCGGCAAGCCGTTGCTGTCGCGCACGGTCGGCTGCTGGTCGCCGGAGAGCGAGGTCGCCGCGCTGCTCCGCGAGGTGGAGCGCGCCCATCCGGATTGCCGAATCGGTTCCTATCCCTTCTTCAAGGAGGGCCGGGTCGGGGCCAATTTCGTGATCCGCAGCACTGTTGCCGGCGCGCTCGAGGCCTGCGCCGCCGATCTGATCGGGCGTCTCCAGGCGAATGGCTTCACGCCGGTGATCGACGGAATCCCCGCCTAGATGGCGCACATCCTGATCGGCTGGGAGCTCGGTGCGGGCCGGGGGCACGCGCTGAGGATCGCCCAGCTCGCCAAGGCGCTTCGCGCCGCCGGCCATCGCCTCAGCTTCGCCGTCCAGCGCGTCGATGCGCTCGATCCTGAGGCTGGCGGCGAGGTCTGGCAGGCGCCGGTGACGCCGCGCCTGCTGGTCAGCGCGGCGCGCCCTTGGGCGGGGCCGATCGCCGGCATGCCCGATATTCTCGCCCGGCTCGGGATGGACGACGCCGGCCTGGTCGCAGCGGTGGTCCGCGCGTGGGACCGGCTGCTCGCGGCGATCGGACCCGATCTGGTCATCGCCGATTTCGCGCCGTTCCTGCACCTCGCCCTGGCGAACCGGCTTCCCGTCATCGCCGTCGGCACGGGATTTGCCGTCCCGCCCAGCGCCATGCCCGGCTTTCCTTCGTTGATCGAAGGCGTCAGCGGGTTTGACGAGGGAAAGCTCGTGGAGAATGTGAACGCCGCGCTCGCCGCGACCGGGCGGGCGCCGATCGACGCCGCGCCGCAAATCTGGACGGCGACGCGCGCGCTGATCGCGACCTTCGAGGAACTCGATCCCTATGCCGCCCATCGCGGCGATCGCTACGTCCTGCCGGTGAACGCCGGTTTCGACGCGATCGCGGGAGACGGCGATGAGGTGTTCGTCTACGGCACGGAGCGCGTTCCGCCCGACGCGCCGATCTTCGCTGGCCTCGCCCGCTCGGGGCTCAAGGTCCGCCTCCATGTCCCGCGCGCGACGCGGGAGGCGCAGGAAAGGTGGCGCGCGCTCGGCCTCGTGGTGGAGCCGGAGCCGTTGCCCTTTACGGACGTTGCCCGGCGCTCGCGCCTCGTCGCCTCGCACGGCGGGCATGGTTTCGTGTGCGCCGCCCTCCTCGCCGGCCTGCCGCAGGTCGTGTTCCACTATGATCTCGAAAAGCTGATCCACGGCCTCGCCGTCGCGCGCCACGGCCTCGGCGGCCATGTCGCCCTGCGGGCGCTGGACCCGGACCGGTTCGGCGCGGATCTCGCGAAGCTTCACGCCGACGATGCGCTCGCGGGGCGCGCCCGCCATGCGGGCGAACGCATGCGCGCGCGCCGGCAGCCGCCGCTCGATCAGGCCATCGTCGAGGCCGTCGAAGCGCTCGCCTGAACCGGATCGGGAACCAGTCCGCGCCGGCGCTCGTCATGCCGGGCAAGCAAGGAGAGCGAGATGGACCGCTTTTTCACATTGTTCGCGAGCAAGATCGCCTGGATCGTGGGCCAGCCGGCCGCCTTCATGCTTGCCTGCCTCGCGGTGGTCGTCTGGGGCCTCAGCGGGCCGCTGTTCGGATTTTCGGACACCTGGCAGCTCATCATCAACACCTCGACGACGATCATCACCTTCCTGATGGTGTTCGTCATCCAGAACAGCCAGAACCGCGACGGCGCGGCGACCCAGGCGAAGCTCGATGAGCTGCTGCGCGCGGTCGGCAAGGCGCGACCGGCGTTCATCGGCATCGAGCATCTCACGTCCGCGCAGCTCGAACTCATCCGCGCCGCGATCGAGCGCGACACCGGCCAGCGCGACGAGGATAGCCGGGGTAAGACCGCGGGCGATACGGTCGAACGGCTGCTGCGGCGCTACTGAGCTTCGGCGAGCGATGCGGCTTGCGGGTGCTCACGATGCGGTCGGGCGCGAGGAAAAGGGCCCCGATTTCGCAATACAATGGCTCTATCCTGTGTTAAGCAGGATCTATCACAGTTTAGCGTCGTGTTGCGCGGTCGCTGGGCGGAACCCCGTTGGCGCTCCCGAAGCGTCGGAGACCACGACATGCGATCCATCGACAATTCTTCTTTCGGCGCTTTCGTGGCGCGGCTTGCCGGCCTTGTGCCGCTCGGGCCGCAGGAGCGTGCGGCGCTGACCGGCCTCAGCGGCGCGATCGTCCAGATCGGCGCCGGCGTCGATCTCGCGCCAACGGGCCGGTCGGCGAATGTCCATTACGTCGTCGAGGGGCTGGTCGGCCGGTTCGCGCAGTTCAGCGACGGCGCCCGCCAGATCACGGCGCTGCACATTCCCGGCGACGTCGCCGACCTCCACGCCGTGGTCCAGCCGGGAGTCGCGCCGCCGCTGCAGGCGCTGGTGACGACGACCCTGGTGCGCGTGCCGTTGCAGGAGATGGCGGCGCTCGTTCGACGCCTGCCGGCGCTCGGCCAGGCCTTCTGGGCCTATTGCGCGGTGGAGGTGGCGGTGGTCGAGCGCTGGGCCGCCAATCTCGGCCGGCGCGCCGCGATCCAGCGAATGGCGCATCTTCTTTGCGAGATGGGCCTCCGGATCGAGCAATCGGGGCGCGGCACGCGCCGCGCCTTCGTGCTCCCACTCAGCCAGATGCAGCTCGGCGACGCGCTCGGCCTCACCCCCGTCCACGTCAACCGTACGCTCAAGCGGCTGCGCGACGACCGCCTCGTCGCGGTCGCGGGCCGCCAGGTCGAAATTCTCGATTGGCCGCGGCTGCGCGACCTCGGCGATTTCGATCCCGCCTACCTTCAGCTCGACCAGCGGGTGGCGCAGGCGGCCTGAATGGCCGGCGGATTAACCTGTGTGGTTGCGCCCTTCACAGACGTGAATGCGCGCGCCGCCCGACTCGGCGATGGATATCCGCCAGGGTTCAGGGAAGGTGCTTGAAATGGCGGACCTTGAGCATTTCGACAGCGAAGGCGCATCGCCCGGCGCGCCGCTTGAACTCGATCTCGTCCTTGCCGACCTCGAACGGCTGCGCATGACGATCATCGAAGCCTGGCGGGACAGCGCCGTCCTCCTTGTGGACCATGAGCGCAAGCGGCTGCGCGAGGAAATTCGCGCGACCTGCGAGATGCTGATTACGCTCACGTCGCGCTAGCGCTCGCCAGCGGGGCGCGCTGACGCGCGGCTGAGTCCGGCCTCGCCTCCCTCAATCTTCCGGCGGCGTTCCGTCCGGCTCGATCGGGCTTGCGACGGGGACTTTCTCCGTGTCGAGCGCACGGCGGAGCGCGTCGCGGTCGAGCGCGCCGTCCCATCGCGCGACGACAATCGTTGCCACCGCATTGCCGATGAAGTTGGTGAGGCTGCGGCACTCGCTCATGAAGCGGTCGATGCCGAGGATCAGCGCCATGCCCGCGACCGGTACCGTCGGCACGACGGTGAGGGTCGCCGCGAGCGTGATGAAGCCGGCGCCGGTGACGCCCGCCGCGCCCTTCGAGCTGATCATCGCGATGAGCAGCAGGCCGATCTGGTCGCCGAGCGAGAGTTCGACCCCGGTCGCCTGCGCGATGAACAGCACGGCGAGCGTCATGTAGATGTTGGTGCCGTCGAGGTTGAACGAATAGCCGGTCGGGACGACGAGGCCGACGACGCTGCGCGCGCAGCCGGCGCGCTCCATCTTGTCGATGAGGCTCGGCAGCGCCGCCTCCGACGAGGAGGTGCCGAGCACGAGCAGCAGCTCGTCCTTGAGATAGCGGATCAGCTTCAGCACCGAAAAGCCGGCGAGCCGCGCCACGCCGCCCAGCACCACGAGCACGAACAGCAGCGCGGTGACGTAGAAGGTCGCGACCAGCGCGCCGAGGTTGACGACGGAATCGATCCCGTAGCGGCCGATCGTGAAGGCGATCGCGCCGAACGCGCCGATCGGGGCGAGCCGCATCAGCAGGCCGACGAGGCGGAAGACGATCAGCGACAGCCGCTCGAGAAAGTCGAGCACCGGATCGGCCGGATCGCCGACCGGCGACAGTGCGACGCCGAACAGGATCGCAACCAGCAGCACCTGAAGGATCGACCCGCCGGTGAGCGCGGAGAGCATCGTTTCGGGAATGATGGCGAGCAGAAAGCCGGTGACGCTCGCCGCGTGCGCTTCCTGATTGTAGGTGCTGACGGCGCCGGCATCGAGGCTGGTGGGATCGACGTTCATGCCTGCGCCCGGCTGCAGCAGGTTGCCGACGATGAGGCCGACGACCAGCGCCAGCGTCGAGAAGAACAGGAAATAGGCGAAGGCCTTGCCGGCGACCCGGCCGACCGACCTGAGCTCCCGCATCCCGGCGATGCCGGTCACGATGGTGAGGAAGATCACCGGGGAGATGATCATCTTCACCAGCTTGATGAAGCCGTCGCCCAGCGGCTTCAGCGCCGCCCCCTGCGCGGGCCAGACATAGCCGACGACGATGCCGAGCAGGATCGCGGCGAGCACCTGCACGTAGAGATGCCCGGCGAGGCGGCGCCGGCGCGAGGCGGCCGCGATTCCATATTGTGTTGCCGCCGACGGCTGCACTTCGGATCTCTCCCTCGCACCCCGCAACGGGCGCCACCTGCACACGACGGCAGCGCGCTGCCGCCGCCGACGCGCCGCCCGCGTTATTGAGGCGCGATGCCGGGTTCAATGGCCGATTGGGCAAGGGCGGCGCGCGATCGGGCGCGGTGCGTGGAACTGGGACCGATCACCGTCTTGTCCCGCGCGCAGTTGCTGAACGCCGTCCGGCCGTTGGCGGCGTAGCCGTAGGTGGCATAGTTCTGCTGAAGCGCCGTCGCATGGGCGCGCTGCGCCCGGGTGAGCTGGGCGGCGACGTCGTAGAGGTTTTGGGTGATCCGGCCGGAGCCGTAGCCGCTCTGCGTCCCCAAGGCACGGACGCCCGTCAGCCATTGGCTATGGTTGTCTGCTCGGTCGCGGACTGGCGCTATTGCCGAGGGTGTCCGTGCCGGCATGGTCGCGGTCAGGTTCGGTGAGGGATGTCTCTGATGTCCCCGACGTAATCTTTGCCACGACACAATGAGCGAGATCATCCTGACCGGAATTGCGGCCCGTATCCGTCAGCGTGCCAGGCCCATTGGAAGTTGGCTTGGGAGCGCCAGAATCTGTCCCCGGAATTCGCCCGGAATCTAATTACGCTATGTCTCAAGAATCTCCAAATATTATCCATCCTCTAAATATGGATACAATTATAACCGGCGAAAAATAGGAGACAGAAAAAATATAATGCCAAATACAACACCATTTCTTGTTAGGATTGTCCATCTGCCGTGATGTATCTCGAACAAAACTAATGTACATAAATATACTATAAAGAAGTTTATAGAAAACGTTCTGATATCTGATTTATTAATGATCCCATCCTGTCCCCAATAAGTTAATCGCATTAGCGCGCGCGCCGGAAAAGGCCAGCCCTGTGAGCATCGGCGCCTGCGCGCGCCTGGCTCCCCACGCCCGTTAGCTGCGTTACGTAAATCGCCGCTTTGCCATCACATCTCGTTCCCGACCATTCTCGACCGTCAATCTCCCCATACTGGCCAGGGATCACCTCGTTGAGTTTATCCATGGGTATGACACGCCCTTGCACCACGACTCTTCTGCCGTTGAGACGTTTCGCTCTATTTTGTCCAGTTCGGTCCAAAATGAGCGGGATACAGTCGGAGCCGGTCAGCGGCGAGCCAAAATCAAAGAGGGAGTAGAAGTTTGTTCCTGACGTATCTATTACCCCGTCAAGGCTGACCTCAGAAGGATAAGATAACGACCCCAGGTAAACATCGTCAAAGTTCGCAGTGGAGACAGGTGAGACGCAGGCCGACAATGTCATCAACGCGGGAATCAGCGGCTTGAGCATATCATTCCTCCGGAGCTGGCGCCGATCCCGGCTTTTATCATAGCTACGGAATGGGTGGCATTGCAGGCTTTCTGACCTTCGGCGATGCGTACAACAGAAACATCAAGGAAGCTTTTGCCAAGGGCTTTGCGAAAGAAGAGAGCAGCGCGTTTCAAGGGGCCTGCCCATGATCCGAAGAGCGGGTCGTTCCAGTTCGGTCAGATGCCAGCAGTTAAGATAACCCGCCAGATCGCTTGCGCTGCCGCGGCCTTCATGTCGAGCACCTGCTCGCGGATGGCCGCTTCATGCTGAGGCTGAAGGCCGCCAAGCGTCAGCAGCTGAAGTTCGGAGAAGGGGAGTGCCCAGAATGGAACCCATAGCGGCTTTCGCCTGCCGCGAGGTCCGGCCTGATGCGGAAGACGCGCGCCTTGTCGCCCGCGCGGAGGCATATTCGCCATGAGGATCGATGATGATCGCACGCCCGCTCGGCAGGCTGCCGTCGGCGACGCATTCGAGAAGGACCGTGACGAGGTTCGACTTGCCAGCCCCAGTTGAGCCGACAACAGCGCAATGCCGGCTGACGAGACCGGCAACTGAAATGTCTGCGGAAATGCCGGAAGCCGCTGCGATCTGGCCAACCGAAATCGTGCCCTTCTTGTTCTTCGACCAACCGTAGATGACGTGCAGATCCTCATTGGTGACGAGATGTACCTCATCGCCGATCGTCGGATACTGGCTGATCCCGCGCTCGAACTCCGGCCCCAGTCCTTCGCCGAAGAGCACCACGGTCATCCAGCGAAAGCCGGAGAGCCGCAGCTGGGCGTCGGCCTCGAGTTCGCCGCCTTGTAAGGAGTCCGATCCGCCCCCGGGGGCGGCATCCGCACCGATCTGGGTACATACGGCGTAGAGGTTGGCGTAGCCGAGTGGAAGGCGCACGAAACCACCGACTTGGCCGATGCGGTAGGATTCGCCACCGATCATGACCAGCGTGGACGGCATATCGTCGCGAAGGCGGACGCGCACCACGGCCCCCGTCACGGAGGCCACCTGGCCGATATACGTGGGATTCGTAATCGGCATCTTCAGGCGGGAGCCATGGCTTTCAGGAAGGTGGAGAGCGCGCCGAAGTCCCCCACCTTCATCACGCCAATCTTCTTCATGGTTCCGGAGCCGTCGTCTTCCTCTTCGAGTTCGAACGCACCTTCGACGAAGGGCGGCGGGTCGGTCGGCGACCAATCGCCGCGTTTTCCCCCGATAATGCCGCTCTTCGGGCCGATCACGATCATGTTGGGGCGCTGGTTGGCGCGTCGAGCGAGATCGCTATCAATGGGAAGCTCGTCGAATTGCAGCGAATAGACGTGCGTGCGCGGCCGATTCTCCAGCGCGCCGAAGATCAGATTGTTGATGTGTTCGTCGCCGAAGCTGAAACCCGCAACGATAAGCAGCGCATCGTCCTGCTCGAGGAAACGTGACAGCCGATCGGCAAATGCTGAATAGGGCTGTTGGCGAGACTCGTCATACTTCTCGAAGGACGGGTAGATCATCGCGCCATCGGGGTCGGGCTCCCCGCGCACCACGCGGTGCCCGCCGGCCGCCCCAACGCGTCGCCAGGTGATGGAGCCGTGCATCTTCCAGAGCCTGACCCAGTTTCCCCCGGGGGCTGCCTCCGAACGCTTCAGACTGTCCGGATAGAAGAAGGGCTGATAGCTTCCGACGAAGCCGTCGAAGATCGGCACGCGCTCCACCTCCAGAGCATGCTCGATCAGTACGTCGTAATTAAGGGTGAAAACCTCGACCGGGCTCTTTCGGACCGTCTTGGCCAGCCATTGCGCCAGTCTGCGATGTGGACTCTCGTCCGGTATCTTCGCGCTGTCCGGGGTTACGACGCGTGCGATCGTGCGCCGAACAATCTCTTCGAGCTTCTCGATTTCGTCCCGCTTGAGACCACAGAGCGTGTCCGTCCCGCTGATGGCGCGGAGCATCATCCGCACATGTGAAAGAATGTTCTCGACATTGGGATCCCGGCCACTGCTCTTGCAGTGCGCTTCGATCGCTTCCCAGGCGGCCTTGAAATTCGCGCCGGCGGCGGCAACGTCGATCGCGCACATGGTCGTCAACCCGGCCACGGCCGGGATGATCGGAATGGATTTGGTCGCGTCCGAAGGGTCCGGGATGCGCACAGAGCACGATGTGCCCGCACCCATGAGGAAGGCGATCGGCTTGTCGTGGCGCGCCAGGTGATCTCGCAGATCAGTGAGCGTTTTCTGAGGATCGTACAGCACGATATGATCCTATCGCTCGTCACGAGCCGGACAGCAGGCCGGCGGCGAAGGCGAACCACATTGGCCGCCTCCCGCGGTCATTCCAGCCTGCTGAAACAATGATAATCCCCCTTTGACTAATCTACTCTTCGGAGGGTCCGTCGAGCAATTGAAACGAAAGGCCTTCCACCTCTTGAATACTGCGACCCGCAATGCCTTGCAGGTCTCCATACAGGCCGGCAGTTGACTCGACCACCGTTCGTATCTGTTGCTCGCGTCGTGCCCAGAGCTTGGTCATCAGCCCGAGCTCGGCGCGGCCTGGTTCACCCTGGGCGGGGTTCCGTTCTACCGGCCATGGTCCCTCTTCTGGTGGTGGTACAGCTACGAGGCCTACGCGCCGCACGTCTTCGACAAAGCGGGGGCCCTGGCCGGCGCGAGTGGCTTTCTGGGCTGCGCCGCGGCGATCGGCGGCTCGCTCTGGAGGGCAAGGCAGTCGCGTTTCGTCACCACCTACGGTTCGGCGCGCTGGGCC
>Ga0182741_1004087_pt1 | contig 14737 bp, 14 predicted proteins | sample eDN5th37CBELigOP_FD_128874 | JGI IMG/M metagenome (GOLD analysis project Ga0182741, IMG submission 128874) | Enriched Organic Plus compost microbial communities from Emeryville, California, USA - eDNA 5th pass 37_C BE-Lig OP (version 2) (version 2) ...
ATCCGTAAGAAGCAGTTCGCAAATGACAACCGCTCGCCATTTAAAGTCTTTGCGGAGCTCGCAGCATAATTGCGTCTGAAGATCTGGCCGCTTCTAACATCATGATAAATTTGCGACATAACCCAATTCCTCACAGGGGAATTATGAATATTCCCAACCGCTACTGCTTCGATAGGTAAGTAGGCAATGGGCTCCGGTTGCCGCCCTCAACGATATGACTCTATACGCCTTGAATGGATATGAACCACTGTCCCCGCAATAAGCGATGTGCTGATTACTAGTCAAGAAACGTAGCTGTTGCCGGAGCGTAAGCCGCTCGCCTTGAAGAACTTTGTACGCCCGGGACCTAGCAGCAAGTTGCGGTGTCAAATTGGGTCGCCGCTTCATGAAGAAGATCACCGACTACTAACAGCACCCCGGCTCAATCTTCGTTGAAGTTGGGCCGGGACTACTGCCGTTCCCGACATTGCCATAGCTGCTCGCTGTAAGATGATGGCCTCTATAATACAGAGTTCGCCGTCTACATCTTTTCCGACCGAGCGACACCGTACGACAATCAATTGCGTTTTCCAGAGATCACTGCATTACCTTTGCAAAACCGCACTATGTGCTGCTGCGCCGAACTCTCCGTCCACAGTTGATAATCAAAACTCTAGATTACTCGAGCCGGAACCGCTGTACCGTTGGCTGAGAAAATATACATGTCCTTCGTCGAGGCTGAAAATGATAGTGTATCTGATAGCCGAAAGTCCGCTTCTTCAGGGGTCTTGATCAGAAATTTGGTCTCGGAACCGGCCATATCGATATAAAGGATCTGCGACTCGCCCAGATGCTCTACAAGATCCACGGTTCCCGAAAAGGAAGGTCCGTCAGTTTCCCCGCAAGCAACCCTGGTATTCTCGGGTCGAATTCCAACGCTAATTCTGTCATTGAGCGCGAAAGTTCCATCATTAGCTTCAATGGAGAATTCCGTCCCACAATCAAGATGACAGGTGTAATCGCGTCCAGAGGCTTCCGATATGGTTCCCGCAAGTATATTCATTGCGGGAGAACCAATAAACTGGGCAACGAAAAGATTGGCTGGCTTTTTGTAAAGCTCCACTGGTGTTCCAATCTGCTCGATATTGCCTTCCCTGAACACAACGATCCGATCAGCCAGTGTCATGGCTTCCACCTGATCGTGGGTCACATAAATCATCGTGACATCGGGCATGCTTTGCTTGAGTTTTGCAAGCTCGATGCGTGTGGCTACCCGCAGAGCGGCATCAAGATTAGATAAGGGTTCGTCAAATAGGAAAATCCGCGGATTTCTGACAATCGCACGTCCGATTGCAACACGTTGTCTCTGCCCACCCGAAAGGGCCTTTGGCAAGCGTTGCAGATAGCCACTAAGCTGGAGAATCTCGCCCGCTTTCTTGACCCGCTCATCTATCTCGGCTTTTACCACACCCGCGATACGCAGTCCGAACGCCATGTTCTCATAGACGGTCATATGCGGATAAAGCGCATAGGACTGAAACACCATGGATATACCTCGCTTGGAGGGCGCCACGTTGTTCATTCGTTCACCGGCAATCACAAGATCGCCGGAGGTGATGGTTTCCAGACCCGCTATGGAACGCAACAATGTTGACTTGCCACAACCAGAAGGGCCGACAAAAACAATAAACTCGCCGGATTTGATATCAAGATCAATGCCGTGCAGTACTTCCATATTGGCATATGACTTACGTATATTTTGCAGTGACAGGTCGGCCATTGTTCCCGTTCCTTGTATTCTCGTTAGTGCGTAGGTCTGAACGTCTCACGGAGCCAGACTTGCCAGAAACCTGGTGAAGGTACCTGGGACGCGATTTAGGATTTCGATATCGTTCTTTTTTCGAATGGCCCTTCGGACTATTTTCGCCCCGATATAACGCACCGGCTCAGGCGGAAGTTTGGTGCGCTTTTCGATCCCAACCAGTCCACACCGGCTCCATTTGTCGTCGCGGCCCAGTGCCAGGCTTGCCATGATGCGGCCTGCGACTGGTGTTTGGGCAATGCCGGTGCCGTTGAACCCGAGAGCGTAGAAAATGTTCGGATGCTGCCTGAGGTGATCGAAGACCGGTAGGTGTTGTGCCATACAATCGATCGGTCCGCTCCAGTCATGCAGAACCGGTACATTCTTCAACTGGGGATAGACGCGATGAAGCTCGCGAATATTGTCCGCGCCGCCGTCGCCGCTGCGGTTGAAACGGGCGTCGATCCGATCCTTATAGGTGATGCCGCCGGTTCCCCGTCCGAAAATGACCTGACCGGATGGCGTGCGCTGATAATAAAGCACGTGGTGCTGCGCATCGCAGATTGAAGCGCCATCGACCCATCCGATGCGCTCCAGCACATCTTTGGCAGGAGCAGTCGCAATGAGCTGACTGCTCACGACATAAAGATAGGGATGCAGTTCAGGGATAGCGGAAGCCCAGGCATTGACCGTCAGAACGACCTTTGCGGCAGAGAGAGTGCCGTTTGCTGTTCGAAGCTTCGGCTCCTCGCCGGTGATAATCTCCACAACAGGACTTTGCTCGTGAATAACAATACCCTTCGAAAGAGCCAGTTGACGAAGGCCGAGAGCAAGTTTGGCTGGCTGAACCGTTCCGGCCCGGTCCTCCACTATACCGACGTAGGAAGCCCTGGAGCCGGTGCGGCGTTCAATGTCGGCTGCATTCAATGTCTGGAATGGATTAAACCCTGTTTTTGAACAGAGATCATAGGCTCTGGACCAAGCCCCTTCCTGAGCGGTCGAGCTCGCCGTCCACAGCCAGCCGTCAAGCCGCAGATCCATGTCGATCGTTCGGGAATCCTGCAGGAGTTTCAGTTCCTCGATCGCATCGCGGGTGGCTTGACACAGCATGATTGCATCGTCTACGCCCACGAGATCGCGCAGCATGTCGATTTCGGCAAACCAGCTGTGAACTTGTCCGCCGTTACGCCCCGATGCGCCCGATCCGCAAAAATCCGCCTCCAGGACCGTGACGCGCGTCTGCGGCGCTTGCTCCTTTATTCGCAAGGCAGTCCACAGCCCGGCATAGCCTCCGCCGACAATGGCCACATCGCATTGTTCGTCGCCTTTGAGCGGTGCCGTGACCGCATCGGCGTCGATGCTTTGCAGCCAGAAGGAACGATCTGCCTTCACTGCAACAACGGGTGGTCTCATTCTAATAATGCTCATGTTCAGACCTTCTGCGCAGTTGCGATGACATCGTTGTATTTTTTGAGCAGCCATTGCGGGATAGGCTGCACGCGCTGCGGAAAGCCGCCGAGATGTGTGCAGGTTTCAGAGGCACGGACAGCCGCCTGATGAAGCGCCGCTTCTTCGGAATAGCCCTCGAAGAAAAGCGCCGTCAGGAATGTGGCGATAAAGCTGTCACCTGCACCGCAGGTATCGACCACCGTTACCGGCACGGAGCCTGCCGAAAACAATTGCCGGCCGTTATCGTAGAAGGAACCGCGCTTTCCGCAGGTGACGACAACCTTTTGTGCCCCGGCTTGCTTGAAGCGGGCAATCAGCGGCTCCACAGGCTCGCCCGGATCGTCGGGACCGGACGCAAAGACGAGCGGAACATTTTCAAGCGACAGGTCGAAATGCCGGGTAGAGACATCCACACTGAACCCGACCCCGTCCTGTACAAGCTGGCGCACCAGCTTTTCGCTGGCATTGGTCCCAAGATGGGTCCAGTCGGATGCGAGCAATTCCTGATAGCGTTGTTTGTCCGGAAAGTAATTCTCGCCGACACCCAAGGATTCAAGCAGGAAATGCCGTTCGCCGGCATCATCGGTCAAAAGCGTAACGGCTGACTTTCCGTCCAGAATTTCAACGTCGCTACGCGCAAGCCCGGCTTCCCCGATCACACCAAGCATGATCCCGGCTTCTTCATCGGGAGCCAGCGCGCCAAAATAGCGGGCGCGATATCCAAGCCGTTTCCATTGCACGGCAACATTGAGGGCGTTGCCGCCAACCGTCACAAAGCCCTTGTTCAGATAAGCATCAAGACAATTGTCACCGACGGCGATAAGATTGGGATTAGCGTTCTTCATTATCATTCCGCAGTATCAAAATGAGGAGCAATCGCATCGAGGCAGCGCTGCCAAGCCAAAGCCGGGTCCAGTGCATAAGAGCCATTGCCGAATGGCTCGAAGGTCAATGTTCCCTCGAAGGAATGGCCAGAAATGTCGGCAAGATAGTCGTCAAGCGGAAGGTTTCCGTCGCCCCACACAAGATGCCCGGTCGGCGTTCCATCGACGATATGAACATGGGCAAGACGTTTGCCAAATCTCTCTATATAGTCCCCCACTCGATCCCCGGCAGCCGCCATGGCAACCAGATCGAGCACCACATCGACATTATCCGCATTCAGCTCTTGCCAAAGTCGCGTGAGATCGGTGGCATTGTTGACGATGTTGCTTTCAAGACGCTGCAGGGGTTCGAGCAGACATCTGATACCAAGGCTGGCGGCATGCGCGGCGATTTTTCCCAAGGATTCAAGGGAATGAGCCCAGGCGCGATCGCGGCTCTCGCATTCAAAGCCGCGACCGGGCGTCAGGAAGAGATAGCTGGCGCCAAGTTCCGCACTCATATCGGCCGCGCGCAGGAAGCATTCCACACTCTTCTCGCGATAAATCCTGTCGCCCGCGGCAATATTGACCGGATAGAGGACCTGTTCGGGTGTGAAGCAATGCACACTGAGCCCGTTATCGTCGAGGATTGCGCTTAATTCCGTCAGCCGCGCCGGGCTGCCATGAAAGAGATCGAGATGGGGGGCTATCCCCCATAGCTCCATGCGTTGAAATCCCATCTGCCGGAGCTGCCCGGCAACCCATCGAAAGGGATGGTGCTGGAACGAGAAATTGGCACCGATCAACTGTTCGCGTCTTAACATTGTTTGCCCCGCTATTTGCCGATGCCTTCGGCCAGACCGCGAATGAAGAAGCGCTGGGCGGCGAAGAAGACGATCAGGATGGGTAGTGCGGATAGGGTCATGGCCGCGAAAACAACGGCATAGTTGGTTCCGTGTTTTGCCATGATCGATGTCAGGCCAACCGGCAGGGTTTGAACATCGGCGCCGCTGGTAAAGATCATGGCGAAGAGATATTCGTTCCAGGCGAACAGAACATGCAGGATCACGCAGGAAACCAGGATCGGCTTGCACAGCGGCAAGGTCACGCGCCAGAAAATCTGGCCTTCGCTCGCGCCGTCCATGATGGCCGCTTCGTCAAGATCGCGCGGAAGCCCCAGCATATAGGCGCGAATAAGGAACGTGGTGAATGGAATGCGGAACGCCGTATAGAGAATGATCAGCGCCCAATAGGTGTTGTAGAGACCGAGTTGCTGCATGATCCGCACCAGCGGAATGACCGCAACCGTAGGACTTAACATTAGCCCCCCAAGCACCAGACCGACAAACAAGGGCTTGCCCGGCAGTTTCGACCGCGTCAGGCCATAGGCAGTCCAGGCGCTGACCAAAACCGTGCAAATGGCCGAAACCAGCGTGACGATGACGCTCGTCGCAATATAGTTCCTGATGCCCTGGTTCCAGGCCGATATGTAATTATCAAGCGTGAAACCTGTCGGCAGCGCGAAGGGTTCGCCAAATATCTCGGAATTGGTCTTGAACCCGTTCAAGGCCATCCACAGAAGGGGATAGATGACTACAATGCCAAGGCTTACCAGGAAAGTCACGAGACAGACCTTGGCTAAAATCTGGGCGAAGTCAGTACGTTCCATGTCGCGTGCCTGATGGGAGGCGTTCATAGATGCACCCTCCGCCTTTTGGTGTACCAGAGCTGTCCGAAGCCCGTCAGCAGCGTGATGATAAAGATCACCGACGCGATGGCGGCCCCGTACCCGAAATCGTTTTCAATGAAGCCTTGCTGGTAAAGCCACGTTCCTAGCACCTGACTGGAGTTGTTGGGGCCGCCGCCTGTCATGACCATGACTTCGTTGAAAACCTGAAACGCACCGGTGATAGTAACGATCACCATAAGGCCGGTCATTTCACGCGTCATCGGAAAGGTGATGTTCCACAGGCGACGCCACATGCCGGCACCGTCCATGATCGCCGCATCGTAGAGTTCGCGTGGGATTTTCTGGATCGCAATGGCAAACAACAAGGTCGAGTAACCGAAGCCCTGCCACTGGCTCATGGCAATGATCGCATGGATCGCCGTCTGTTCTTCCCCCAACCATGCGCGAGACCAGGCGCCCAGCCCCAGGTGGGTCAATGCGGAGTCCAGCAGCCCGATATCGGGCTGATAAATGAAGTAGAACAACAGTCCCGTCACGGTGATCGAAATCGCCGACGGTACGAAATATAAGGCGCGCCAGAACCTGCGCCAGGTTTCCTGTTGCAAACCTTCAATGATCGCAGCAAGCACGAATGCGCCAAAAACCTGGAAAACAACTGAAATGACAGCATAAAGCGTGTTGTTGAGAATTGCCGTCCAAATTATCGGATCGTCTTGCAGACGCCGATAATTATCCAGACCGACAAAGGCTGTTTCACCCGTAAAAATATCCTGATTTGTCGTACTGACGATGAAATTGTCTATGATTGGATAATAAACAAACCACAAGATCAGAACGAACGCGATCAGAACCCAACGGAACGACAGCAGCTTCGCCAGCAAACCGGACTTGTCCAATTCGGACCCGTCCGGTCGGGAGACGCCGTTTTTGACAGCCTCCCCCTTATATTCACGCTTCATGACAGTCATCGGCCGACAACATCCTTATTTGGAAGAGGCTGCTGCTTGTTTTACCTTTTCCATAACCTGCTCCGGTGTCATGGAGCCACCAATCAGGGCCTGCAGACCTGACAGCCAGGCAGCGGCGACGCGCGGCGGGTTTGCCGTATCGAGCCAGGGCATGAGATAAGACGAGTCTGCAATGACCTTGAGACCGTCAACGACGGAGGGGTTCATGTTCTCGGACGAATAGCCGCCGACAGTGGCGCTGGGCTGCCCATAAGGCGGAGCCGACAGAACCTTCCCGTTTTCAGGCGAGGTGATGAATTTCATGAAATCGATCGCCAGCGGAATATTCTTCGATGCCGCATTGATCATGTATCCTTCGGGAGCGCCTTCAACCGACTTGACGTCACCCTTCGCGTCCTTGGGGGCGGGCAGTTTGAAGAAGCCAAAGTCTTCCTTCTTCAATGCACCGTCTGCCGTGCTCTGGTCGAATTCGATGATTTCCTGATAATACATGGCAGACTTGGCGTTGCTGAACTGCTGCAGCGCAGAGGCATAGGATGCGCCGTTTGTGCCCGCACCGTCCGAACATCCGTCGATCAGCTGCTTCAATTGCTTCAGGCTTTCAACATAACCTGCATCCGAATATTCGGCCGTTTTGGGATTGAAATCCTTTTCAAGCGTTGCCTGCGGCACGTTATAAGCGAGGAGCTGCCCTGCGAAATGCACGGCTGGCCAGCCTTCCTTGTTGCCGAACGAAATCGGCTCCACGTCAGACTTGCGCAAGGCGGCACATGCGCTGATCAGCTCGTCAAAGCTCTTCGGTTCGGCCACACCCGCCTTGGCAAACAGCGCCTTGTTATAGCCCATGAACTTGGCGTCCAGATAAAGCGGAATGCCGTATAATTTGCCATTATACTGAAAAGCGCTGACGGCAGCATGCGCCAGCTGTTTGCCCCAGGGCGTATCCGGGCCGATAACCTTGGTCAGATCGACGGCGCGGTTGCCGCGCACGAAATTCTCACCCCAGCTTCCGGTCCAGGTGAAATAGATATCCGGCAGAGAATTGGATGCGACCAGAGCCTTGGTCTTGCCCTTCACGCTGTCGTCGCTTTCCTGAATAAGCTCAACCTTCACATCGGGATGAAGCTTCTCATATTCCTTGGCGGCATTGACGAAATAAGGCGAAAGCTGCTGGAGACCGAACTTCGTCAGAATGCTCAACCTACCGGAATATTCGACCGGAGCATCGGGCTCGGCCACAACCGCATCCTTTGCAACAGCTGCATTCATGTTACCTGCCATCCAACCAAGCATCAGGAGAGATGCGAGGCTTGTTGTGCTCAAAAACGTCTTGCGTTTCATTTCAAAGTTCCTCTCTTTTGGTTATTGTTTCTTAATATTCATCTGAATGCGGAAACCCGGCCCGGCAGCGCCGGACCGGGGACGGATTTTAGTATTCGACGCGCTTGTAATAACGCCGCGTGGTCAGCGGATGGTCGCGCAGCACTTCCAGATGAGTACTCAGGCGCTCCAGCATCGTCGCCAGGATGACCGGAGAAATCAGGCTGCGCGTCTTTTCGGAGATGCCCGGAAGCTTGGCCGATGCCGCATCGAGAATGCGAACCTTGTCCGTATAACGCTTGGCGAAATTCTCGACACGGTCCGTCAGCGGGCGGCATGCGTCCTCACCCTTGAAAATGAACAGGCTGACACCCGGCTCCACCAGTTCCAGCGTACCGTGGAAGAAATCGGAAGCATGAACCGGACGCGTACGGATCCATTGCATTTCCTCGAGAATGCACATCCCGTAATAATGAGCCTCAGGCCAGGCAGAACCGGCACCGGTGAAGATGTGATAGCTCTCGTCCTTGATTTCCTGCGCCAGTGCGGCGGCACTTGCTTCAAAATTCTCCTTCACTGAAACCAGCAGCTCCGGCAGCAGCTTCAATTCGGACACCGTCGCATCGAAATCGGCATATTCGCCACGTTCGGCCAGCAGCGCCAGAACGATCAGCAAAGTCTGCAGGTAGAACGATTCCGACGATGTGTCGTCCTCTGCAAAATTGGTGAAGTTGTAATCGGCATCGAGCCCCAGCGGCGTATCCTTATGGCCGGTGAGCGACAGGGTTTTCACGCCCTTCTGCTTCAAAAATGCAAGAAGCTGCACGCTTTCCTTCGTCGTCCCGGACAGGGACGGCAGAATAACCAGCGCCTTTTCGTCCAGCCCGGCGGGCGCTTCGAGGACGACCTGCGCGGAAAATGCCGCTGAAACCGGGAACACCGTCGAGTTGCGCGCAAGTTCGATCGCGGGCTGGGTCAGAAACTGCACACCGCCCGTCCCCATGAAGAAAATTCGTTCCAGACCATCGTCGAGCAACTTACGCACCAAAGCGCGTACATCGTCGGCGATAGCGACCGCCCCGCCCTGTATTTTCACAAAGCGATCTTTATCGAAGTTGAGCATTACTACCTTCCCGTTTGCGCAGTTGAAAACCTCGAGAAAAGCCCGAACCGGTTCTGCGCCTGTAACTCGTTGAGACAATATGAGATCGATCTCACATTTATTTAGCACACAAGGTTTTTATTCTGGCAAGTGGGTATTTGAAATTTTTTTGACGGCCAGATTTTGAGCTTCTTCAGCTCATCGACGACTGACCGAACCTCTGACTATCAGCTTGGTTTCAAAGTTTATTTTTTGCGAATGTCGTGTTTTTCCAGCGATTCTCTCAAGCAGAAGTCGGCCCGCGGCCCTGCCAATTTCAGAAACAGGCTGGGCAATGACGGTGATCTGCGGATCGGTAAAAGTCGCCAGATTGAAATCATCAAAACCGATTAAGGAAACATCATGGGGAATCGACAGCCCCATCGATCGGAATGCTAGAAGCGCTCCTTGTGTCATCAAACTGTCGACGGTAAAAAGTGCCGTTGGAGGCTTTTTTTGACTGAACAGGCGGATGGTTGCATCCACGGCATGCTCAACCGTCGACTGTACAACACAGATCAATTTTTCGCTGGGTTCGATACCATGGGCAAGCAATGCAGTCTTATAGCCGTTGAAGCGCTCTCGAGATGTAAATATCCGTGCGTCGTCCTGCAAAAGCGCGATATCCCGGTGGCCCATTTCTATCAGATATTCAATCGCCTTGCGTGCGCCCCCTTCGTTGTCGACCACTACACTATCGCAATCGACACCCTGCGCTGCTCGATCGATCAGGACCAAAGGTACATTTTCGTCGATCAGACGTTGTAGATGTGAACTGTCTTCGGCTGACGTCGGCGCGACGATGAAGCCGCGAATGCTCAAAGATTGCAGGCTGGCTAGCAGTGATTTTTCCTGATCCAGTTGTTCTTCACTGCTCGCAATGATGAGATTGTGCCCTTCTTCTCGCGCCAGCACTTCAACATCATGGGCAATTTTTGCAAAGAAAGGATTCTGTATGTCGCCAAGAACGCAGCCGATAATTGGCAATTGCCCGCTGCGCAGAGCCTGAGCCAGTCGATTGCCTCTGTATCCCAGTTTCTCCGCAGCAGCCTGAACCTTCTGCGCTGTTTCATCGCCAACATAGCCGTAACTGTTGAGCGCGCGGGCGGCCGTGGCGCGCGATACATTCGCCAGTGCCGCCACATCCTTAAGGGTCGCCGATTTCAGAGCCATACCATTTTCACAACTGATGATCCTGACAGTTGTTATCATCCGCAGAGGCGCAAGAGTAGTACCGTTTTTCAAAGGATTTGCAGGATGATCGATCGAAGATTATTTGGGCTCTGATCTATTGTGTGCTGAAAGGCCTACATATCAAAACAGCCATCGTCATATAGAATGGAACAGGACTGTCAGCCAACCAGGAACTCTCGCGATGCGATGATTGCCAGTCATGAAACCGAGCGGTGATGCGTAGCGATAGCGGGTTTGTTCTCCGGTGCGTGTTCTTTAAAAGGCTGAAGGACTGCGTCAGTGACTATTTCAGGCCGCAACCCGGGCATTTATCGGGCTCATCGCAATGCCGACGTTTGTAAGAACATCCAGCGGTTAGAAAGTTATCGGGTTAGAAGCGGACTGGCGGCAATTCCACAAACATACTAGAAGCTGATAAAATCACCGATCTGGTCAGTCTTAACTATGATGCGCAACTCTTCAGCATACAACCCAAACCGGTTACCGCGACCTTTAACGGCAACACCGGTTCCTGCAGCAAGCTGCTTTCTGAAATCGTCAGGCACTCCACAAACTCGGTCGAAGATCAAAGGTAGGTCCTGAAAAGTGACAGTGCGCCGGCAACCCCTCCAGCCGCCAACAGTATTTTTCACTATGAAACGGTGCTCAACCTGCTGGCCCGCGAGAAGAGCCATGAGCATTGGGGCCGCCATAACGGTGTTTATTCCCAACAAAAAACCGAAAAACGGGCTTGCCCGATACTGAAGTCTCGAAAAGCAACCTTCAGGGTTCTTATCTGGACCTGCCTAGCTGCCATTGGTTCTTGGGCGGAAGTCAATAATCCGACCCCGTGCAGAATAAAAGAGCAGGTGAGGTGGGAGACGTAAAGGCTTCCTGAAAACCGTGTACAGGTAATCTAACGTTTGGTTTGGGCGTTTACGGCTCAGACGAATGAAGCTCGCAGGTTTGCCCGAACTTCACCGTTTTCCGCACCACGCCATCGAAGTCACGCCTCAACTTTCTGAGCCTGCTGCGCGGCAATTATCAGGACTACGTGCTGAACGACGCGGCCTTCGATTATCTGGATCAGCGATATGGCACCGGCCCCGCCATCGTGGCCGGGCTGCGAACTCGAACACCGCAGCACTTCTGCAATGAGGTCCCGTTCCTTCACTATTTGGCTAACAAGGGTATCGACATCTTCGACACGGAGAAGATCCGTCCGCTCGCCGAAGCGGGCATCTGGGGTGCGATCCACCATCATGGCCTGATTGGCAACGCGATCATCGTTTCCGACGATGCCGGCCAGTTCCGCGTCGGCACTCATGCGCTATGTTGGGTTCATTCCGAACGATTGCTGCAGAAATTGATGCCGACGACGCCCGGACAGGTAAAACAGGTCGAGACCATCCGGGACCTGATCTGGCGTTTCTATAAAGCGCTGAAGGCCTATCGGCAAAAGCCGGATGCGCGGCTCGCTGCCGGTCTCGAAGCGAGATTCGACCGCATTTTTGCGATCCGCACCGGCTATGACGATCTCGACAAGCTCCTGTTGCGGTTGTCGCGCCGCAAGGCCGAGCTGTTGCGGGTGCTGGACCGCCCGGAAATCCCGCTCAACACCAACGCTTCGGAAAACGATCTGCGCAGCGTCGTCATCAAGCGGAAGATCTCTGGCGGCACAATGAGCCGTGACGGCCACATTGCCCGCGATACGCTGCTTGGCCTGATGAAGACGTGCCGGAAGCTGGGTCTATCGTTCTGGCACTATCTGGGCGACCGGCTGGAGATCGGCAGTCCGGAGCCGATCCCGCCGCTCGCGACATTGATCGCGGCGCGGGCCTGAACACTCCCCTCCCCTTTCGAACCAGGAACGCTGACCGCTCGCAAGATCAGTACAGCAGCGCGCATCGGGTCTGCCGAGGTTGCCTACGCGTTCGACACTGCCACCGAATTTGCCCCGCTTACCAATTTCTAGCGGTATAGCGCGACCTTTCTTCGAACTAACCTATTCAATAGATTACCCAAATATTCCTATACGAAACCCAATATTGCTCTTGCTTTCATTACTGTGACGTTAACCATACGGGCTTTTAACCTCCGATAAGTATAGGTTATCGACGGTGTAATGACCAATGCATTGACCAACTTGAAGAAAACCACTACAACAGCCCTGAAGAAACGATATTTGCTGCCACCTGATTAACAGCCGGAGGATCTGGCCATGACTGTAACCGTGAAAGTTGCCGAAGCCAAAACGCATCTTTCAGACTTGCTGGCGCGGGTTGAAGCGGGCGAAGAGGTGATCATTTCGCGTGGCAACACACCCATTGCGCGCCTCGTCGCACTTGATGAACGGCGTCAGCGCCTGGCCGCAATTGAAGCCGTACGGGCTTTCCGGGCCCAGGCGCAACCTGTCACCCAGGATGAAATCCGCTCATGGATTGAAGAAGGGCGCCGCTACTGATGGCTTTTATTGTCGACGCCTCAGTAGCCGGTGCCTGGCTGCTGCCTGATGAAGATCAACCATTCGCCACCGAGATGATGAACCAGTTGGCCGATGAAGACGCGGTTGCGCCGGAACTTCTGCAGCATGAAATCCGCAGCATTCTGCTGAGCGCTGAAAAGCGCGGTCGTATCGCTGAGGACATGGTGTACACAGCCCTGACGCGTTTTCGCGCCCTGCCGCTGCGTCTTGTAACGCGCAGTGAGGATTCAGAAGTTATTCGGGTCGCGCGACGCCACCAGCTTAGTGCTTACGATGCTGCTTATCTGGCGCTAGCCCTGACCGAAGTCCTGCCGCTGGCTACGCTGGATCGCAAACTGGCTGCCGCCGCCCGAGCGGAAAAGGCCATTGTTCTAGGCCCACTCGCCCATGATCACTGACAGCGTTCAATCCAGAACACTATTGCGCGCCGAAACGCTCGATACGATTGCTGCTGTCTTGCCGATGAACCGCCGCGACATGCTGGCAGGAATTTTGACCGATGAGGATGTCGAGACATTGCGCCATCTGGTCAATGAAGGCATGGGCGAAAATACTCTGCGTGCCCTGACCTCGGATCTGGCCTATCTCGAAGCCTGGTCGATGGCCGCAACCGGCAGCCCCCTCCCCTTCCCGGCTCCCGAAGCCCTTTTGCTGAAATTCGTTGCGCATCATTTGTGGCGGCCACAGCGACGTGAGATCGAACCTGATCACGGCATGCCAGCCGACGTGGAAGGGGAATTGCGCCAACAAGGCTTTCTGCGCGTGTCGGGACCGCATGCGCCAGCAACGGTGCGCCGGCGTCTGGCCAACTGGTCGACGCTGACCCGCTGGCGCGGCCTGGAAGGAGCGTTTTCGTCACCGGCCGTCAGATCGGCCGTTCGCCTTGCCGTCCGTGCACTGAACCGGCCGCGCAGCCGCAAGAGTGCGAATGCGATTACCGGTGATATTCTGGGCAAGCTGCTGGCCACCTGTTCCAGCGGGGATCTCGCGGCGTTGCGGGATCGGGCCATCCTGATGCTGGCCTTTGCCTCTGGTGGCCGTCGGCGCAGCGAAGTGGCCAGTTTGCGAACGGAACAGCTTGTCAAACAGCCGCCTGTCACCGATGAGAACGGCTCTCCCCTCCCCTCGCTCGGCATTCATCTCGGTCGCACCAAAACCAGTGGCGCCGATCACGATGAAATCGTCTATCTGACTGGCCGTCCCGTCGAAGCCCTCACCCGCTGGCTGGAAGCAGCAAAAATCGACAGGGGCAGCGTGTTTCGCAAGATCGATCGCTGGGGCAACGTTTCCGCGCGGGCTCTGGAACCGAGCGCGGTCAACCGGATCGTCAAGCAACGCGCGCAGATGGCTGGTCTCGATGCAAGTGAATTCTCCGCGCACGGCCTGCGCTCCGGCTATCTCACCGAAGCGGCCAATCGTGGCATTCCGCTGCCCGAAGCAATGGAACAATCACGCCACCGATCCGTGCAGCAAGCATCCAGCTATTATAACAGCGCTACACGGAGAAGCGGCCGAGCGGCCCGATTGTTGTAGGATGGGATTTCACTGTCAAAATTGCCAAGGCGAGATCAATTCGGGCCCTGTTGTCTCGAAATCTCTGAGGTTCCGGGTGGCCAACCGGCCACCATTGATCCGCGCTATCGCCGCGATCATACCTTCCGGAGCCGACATGCCCCTCCCCTGCCGCGCAGCGTCTCCCATGATATCTCCATAGGCCAATGCCGCTTCTTCCGAAGGCAAACATCTGGTTATGTCGCAAATTTATCATGATGTTAGAAGCGGCCAGATCTTCAGACGCAATTATGCTGCGAGCTCCGCAAAGACTTTAAATGGCGAGCGGTTGTCATTTGCGAACTGCTTCTTACGGA
>Ga0182741_1004089_pt1 | contig 14731 bp, 12 predicted proteins | sample eDN5th37CBELigOP_FD_128874 | JGI IMG/M metagenome (GOLD analysis project Ga0182741, IMG submission 128874) | Enriched Organic Plus compost microbial communities from Emeryville, California, USA - eDNA 5th pass 37_C BE-Lig OP (version 2) (version 2) ...
GCGCACATGGCGCAGGGCTCCAGGGTCACGTACAGGGTGCAGCCGACCAAGCGGTGGTTGCCCAGCCGGGCCCCGCCCTGGCGCATGGCCACGATCTCGGCGTGGGCGCTGGGGTCGTGGTCGCGGATGTTGCGGTTCCAGCCCTCACCGACGACCTCCCCGTCCGGCGACACCAGCACCGCGCCCACCGGCACCTCGTCGTACTCCTGCTCGGCGCGTTCGGCCAGGGCCAGGGCGTGGCGCATGAAGCGCTCGTCCGTGGCCGGGTCGGCCGCGGCGGCGGCGGGCGGCTCGCGCGCGTCCAACAGCTTCCAGAACACCCGGGTGGCGCCCAGCCCGCCCAGCGGCTTGTAGGCGTACTCGGGGATGTCGCCGGCCACGTGGTAGCCCAGCCTGCGGTAGAAGCCGCTGGCCCCCTCCACCAGAGAGGCGTCCAGGGTGATCAGCCGGCGCCCGCGCTCGCGCGCGGCCTGCTCCAGGGCGCGCACCAGCGCCGCGCCCACGCCCAGTCCGCGCGCGGCGGTGGCGGTCATCACCTTGGTCAGCTCGGCGCGGTGCGGCTGGCTGGGCGCCTGCACCAGGGCCAGCGAGCCGGTGCCGAGCAGCTGGCCGCCGCGCCAGGCGCACAGGACCACGCGCTCGCCGCGCTCGGCCGCCTCCAGCGCCCCGTCCCAGAAGACGCGCGCCTCCTCCAGCGGCAGAGGATGCATGAAGCCGACCGAGCCGTTGTGGGCCACGGTCTCCACCAGCAGTGCGGCCAAGGCGTCGCGGTCGCCCCGTCCGGCGGGGGCGATGCGCAGGGAAGGTTCTTCGGTCTGCATGGAACGGGCGGAGGAAGGCGGCGCGTGCGCCGGGAGCCGGACGGTGCGCGCGGCGCGGGCCGGACCGGGGGCGGCAAAGGGTAGCCGAAAAACGGGCGCCACCGGAGGACGGCGCCGGCCGGGGTTTCAGCGCAGCAGGGCCAGCAGTGCCTCCGCGGCGGGCGCGGACGAAGCCGGGTTCTGGCCGGTGACCAGGCGGCCGTCGGTGACCACGTAGGGCTGGAAGTCGGCCGCCTTCGAGTACCGGCCGCCGTTTCCGCGCAGCATGGCCTCCACCGAGAACGGCACCACCGCGGTCAGGCCCACGGCTGCCTCCTCGCTGTCGCTGAAGGCGGTGACCTGGCGGCCCTGCACCAGCGGCGCACCGTCCGGCCGGCGCGCGCGGCGCAGTGCGGCCGGACCGTGGCAGACCGCGCCGATGGGCTTGCCGGTGGCCTCGGCGCGCTCGATCAGCGCCACCGAGCGCGCGTCCTCGGCCAGGTCCCATAGCGGGCCGTGGCCGCCCGGGTAGAACAGCGCGTCGAAGTCGTCCATGGACACCTCGGCCAGGGGCCGGGTGGCGGCCAGCGCGGCCATGGCCCGGGCGTCGGCCTGGAACCGGCGGGTGTCCTCCGTCTGCGCCTCCGGCGCGCCGCTGCGCGGGTCCAGCGGCGGCTGGCCGCCCCTGGGCGAGGCCAGCACGATCTCCGCCCCGGCGTCACGGAAGCGCCAGTACGGCGCGGCCAGCTCCTCCAGCCAGAAGCCGGTCTTCTCGCCGGTCTCGCCCAGGCGGTCGTGGGAAGTCAGCACCATGAGGATCTTCATGCCGTGCACTCTCCTGTCGGGGAAGGAAGGCGGGCCGTGGCCGGCCCGCGTGCCATCAGCTTGCCGCATGGCGGCGTGGCGGGCATCCGCCCGCCGCCACCGTGCGCCAGATAATAAACACTCGGAAATTCAAATTATTGCGCGCCATTCCTGAAGCGCATTCACAGGCGCGCGCCGGATGCCGGGGGCGCCCCGCCCGCCCGGATCACCAGCGCTGGTGCACCCAGGGCTTGATGTCCTGCTCGTAGATGCGGGCCACCGCCTCCATGGTCTGCGGCGGCAGCGCCGGCAGCCCGGCCGCGGCGATGTTGGCCAGCGCCTGCTGGCGGTTGCGCGCACCCGGGATCACCACCGTCACCGCCTCGTGCATCAGGATCCAGCGCAGCGCCAGCTGCGCCAGGGTGGCGCCTTCCGGCACCAGCGGGCGCAGCTTCTCCACCGCGACCAGGCCCACCTCGTAGGGCACGCCGGCGAAGGTCTCGCCCACGTCGAAGGCTTCGCCGTGGCGGTTGAAGCGGCGGTGGTCGTCCTCGGCGAAGGTGGTGTCCGGGCCGAACTTGCCGGTCAGCAGGCCGCTGGCCAGCGGCACGCGCACGATCACCGCCACGTTGCGGCGCTGCGCCTGCCGGAAGAACAGCTCCGCCGGGCGCTGCCGGAACATGTTGAAGATGATCTGCACGCTGGCCACGCCCGGGTACTCGATGGCCTTGAGGGCCTCCTCCACCCGCTCGACGCTGACGCCGTAGTGGCGGATCTTGCCCTGCTCCACCAGGCGCTCCATCGCCTCGAAGATCTCCGGGTGGTAGTAGGCGTCGGTCGGCGGGCAGTGCAGCTGCACCAGGTCCAGCGTGTCGGCCTCCAGGTTGCGCAGGCTGCGCTCGATCCAGGCCGACAGGTTCTGTGCGGTGTACCCCTCCACCACCTGCTTCGGCAGGCGGCGGCCGGCCTTGGTGGCCACGAACGGGCGCGGGCCGCCGCACTCCTTCAGCACGCGGGCGATCAGCCGCTCGGAATGGCCGTCGCCGTACACGTCGGCGGTGTCGATGAAGTCCAGGCCCGCGTCCAGCGCGGCGTGCAGGGCCGCCATGGACTCGGCATCGTCGGTCCGGCCCCAGGCGCCGCCGATGGCCCAGGCGCCAAAGCCGATCTCGCCGACCTGGCGGCCGGTACGTCCGAACACTCTCTTTTGCATGGGAACCTCTCGGGGGAAGGCAGACGCGCGGGCGCCGGCGGACACCGGCGGGGCCTGCCGCCGGGCCATGATGCAGCACCGGGCCGGTGCCACCCAAGCCGGCGGGGCGGCCCGCGGACCGCCTCAGCCCGCGGGCCGGCAACGGAGCAGCACCACGCCGGAGCCGAAACGCTCCGCCGACACGGTGCGGAAGGCGTGGCCCGCCCACAGGGGCGGCAGCCGCGGGCCGCGCGTGGCAAACAGCGGCTGCAGGAGGATGTGCACCTCGTCGAGCATTCCCGCCGCGGCCAGCGAAGCGGCCAGTCCGGGGCTGCCGAACAGGACCACGCTCCCGCCGATGCCGGCCAGCGTGGCGCGCAGCGCCTCCAGGCCGGCGACCCGGGTGGTGCCGGGCCAGGCCGTGGCCGGTTCGCGGCCGGACACGACGATCCGGGGTTTTGCATCCAGCACCCGTGCCAGCTCCAGCACCTCCGCCGGCAGGTCGCGACGGTGCAGCGCCCGTGGCCAGAAGGCGGCGAACAGCTCGTACGTGGCCCGGCCCAGCAGCAGCGCCGCGGCCGAGCGCGCCAGCGCGGCGGCATAGCGGTGGTGTTCGGCGTCGGCGACCACGTCCCCGTGGTGGCAGGTGCCGGAGAGCGTGGCGTTGATCGAGCAGATGATGCGGGGCATGGCGCGGACTCCGTCGGAGCTCACTCCCCGGCAGGACGATCCAACGGCCGGGCGGTCGACACGGTGACCGCGCCGCCCGCGGGCCACACCGCCCGGCAAGCCGCTAGGATGTGGAGGCAGTCATGGCGCCGGCACGGGGCCGCGCCCTGCGCCGGGGAAGCACGCATGCCGCCAGAGGGAATGATGCACGCGATGGTCCTGCACCGGCCGGGTCAGCCGCTGGTGCGGGAGACACGGCCGCTGCCCGCGCCCGGGCCGGGACAGGTGCGGCTGCGCGTGCTGGCCTGCGCCGTCTGCCGCACCGACCTGCACGTGGTGGACGGCGAGCTGCCCCATCCGGCCCTGCCGCTGGTGCCCGGGCACGAGATCGTGGGCGTGGTGGAGGCCACCGGCCCGGGCGTGGACGCTCCGGCCCTCGGCCGGAAGGTGGGCGTGGGCTGGCTGGGCCACACCTGCGGCCACTGCGACTGCTGCGCCGCCGGGCGCGAGAACCTCTGCGATGCACCCGGCTTCACCGGCTACACACGCGACGGCGGCTTCGCCACCCACGCCATCGCCGAGGCCGGCTTCTGCCTGCCCCTGCCGGCACACGCCGACCCGCTGCACACCGCGCCGCTGCTATGCGCCGGCCTGATCGGCTGGCGCGCGCTCAAGGCCGCCGGCGACGGCCGCACGCTGGGCCTGTACGGCTTCGGCGCGGCCGCCCACCTGATCGCCCAAGTCGCCATCCGCCAGGGCCGGCGTGTGTACGCCTTCACCCGCCCGGGTGACGGGGTCGCGCAGGCCTTCGCGCGCACGCTGGGCGCCACCTGGGCCGGCGGCTCCGACGAGCCGCCACCGGAACGCCTGGACGCCGCCATTCTCTTCGCGCCCGTCGGCGGGCTGGTGCCGGCCGCCCTGGCCGCCGTGCGCAAGGGCGGCCGCGTGGTGTGCGGCGGCATCCACATGAGCGACATCCCCTCATTCCCCTACCGCCTGCTGTGGGAGGAGCGCGAACTGGTGTCCGTGGCCAACCTCACCCGCGCCGACGGCCGCGAGTTCCTGGAACTGGCCACCCGCCAGCCGCTGCAGGTGCACGCCACCCCCTATCCGCTGGAGGCCACCAACCAGGCCCTGGCCGACCTGCGCGAGGGCCGGCTCAGCGGGGCGGCGGTGGTGGTGCCGTAAACCCACATCCACTTCATTGGCAAAGGTTTGACGCAATGGCCCATACGAAAGGATTCTCTGTCCGCATCTTCATCCCTTCGGGAGAGCCGGAAGGGCTTCGCATCATCGAAAAATCCAACTGGACCGGACAGGGACTGGTCTTTCCGCGGGCGCAGTACGCCGAGGCGCGCAAGCGCCCGGAAGTGGGCCGCACCGGTGTTTACGTCCTCTGGGGGCCGAGCGAGACAGGACAGCTGCCCCGTGTGTACATCGGCGAAGGCGACGTCGTGCTGCCCAGGCTGGACCAGCACGCCAGGCAGAAGGACTTCTGGACTCACGCCGCCGTGTTCACCAGCAAGGACCAGAACCTCAACAAGGCCCACGTCCAGTATCTGGAAGCCCGGCTTGTCGAGCTGGCGGCGGCGGCAAAGCGTGCCGAACTCGACAACGGCAACATCCCCCAGCGCCCCAACCTGTCGGAGGCCGATGCCGCCGACGCCGAGGGCTTCCTGGGCGACCTGTTGCTGTGCCTGCCCGTGGTGGGCGTGAACCTGTTCGAAAAGGCCGTGGCGGACGCCTTGCGTTCCGACCGCGATCTGCTGTTCCTCAGGTCGAAAGGAATAGAGGCGCGCGGCCTCGACAGCAGCGAGGGTTTCGTGGTGCTTGCCGGGTCCCGGGCGGCACGGGCGACGGTCCCCTCCTGCCACCCCTATCTGATCGAGCTGCGCAAGTCGCTCATCGACAAGGGCGTCCTGGTCACCGACGGAGAGACCTACAGGCTCAGCCAGGACTACACCTTCAACTCGCCTTCCACGGCGGCAGGCGTGATGCTGGGCCGGTCCTCCAATGGACGCGCCGAGTGGAAGGACGCCAAGGGGCGCTCCCTCAAGGAGATCCAGGAGGCGGAGGCGGAGCTGGCATGACACCAGCCTGACGGGGCCGCCAGTCAGCCCCGGGAATCGGGGGTATGCCCTTCCTGCGTCCCCTTCCCGGCCGCGGCCCTGGCCTTCTTGCCCTTGTCGTAGTGCCACTTGATGGCGAAGAACATGCCCACGCCCAGGATCAGCACCTTGAGCGTCAGGAACACGACCGGGAACCACTCCATCGACAGGAGCATGGGATCTACCACCTGGAACGGGAAAACCATGGCCCGCGCGACGGCGGGCCGTTGACGCTCACCCCGTGCGGGCGTGAGCCTGGGCGCGGGGCCGGCAGGCGCGGCCGGGGCGGCGAGGGTCACCACTATACGCCTGTGGGGCTGGAGGCGGCCAGACTGAACCCCTCCGTGTCCGGCCCTGCGCTCAGGGGTGTCCGGACGCCATCCAGGACGCTTGCCGGGCATTGCGCAGGACGCCGGTACCGGACACGCCCCTGGGCGCCGCCTGCACGCGGCCCCTGCAGGGCGCCACGCCTTCCTGCCCCTCTTCACAAACCGCACAGAAACTGGTCGAATGCAATTTCGATGCGGGTCATGATGCCGGAGTGTCAAGGTGGGGGCGACGCAGGACAGCGTTCGGTGGGGCATTGAGCGCCGGCTCGAGTTCATCGAGTTCCGGCTCTTCTGGGAGGGCCATGTCAACCGCGGCGACCTGATGGCCGCCTTCGGGATCTCGATCAACCAGGCCTCCACTGACCTCAACCGCTACCTCGGCATGGCGCCGGGCAACATGCTCTACGACAAGAGCGCCCGCGCCTACGTCCGCGGCGACTGCTTCGCGCCCCTGTTCCTGAAACCGGACCCGGCCAGCTACCTGTCCCAGCTGCGGTCGATCTCCGACGGCATCACCACGCAGGAGGAAACCTGGATCGGCCGGCTGCCGGCCTTCGACACGGTCCCCAGCCCTGTCCGTGGCATCGATGCCCACACGCTGCGCCGTGTCATCGAAGCGATCCGTACCAGGCAGGCGCTGGAAGTCGAGTACCAGTCCCTTTCCAACCCTGCCCCACGCTGGCGCTGGATCGCGCCCCATGCCATCGCGTTCGATGGTTTCCGCTGGCACGCGCGGGCCTGGTGCTTCACCGACCAATGCTTCAAGGACTTCCTGCTGGCGCGCATCCTCGGCATCCGGGACAGCCGCCCCAGTGATGTGGATCGCGGCCAGGATGCCGACTGGCACACCATGGTGACACTGGAAATCGGCCCGCACCCGGGACTGTCTGAAGCACAGAAGAAAGTGGTGGCGCTGGACTACGGCATGCGCAACGGCAAGTGCAACGTCACCGTCCGCAAGGCCCTGCTCTACTACACGCTCAAGCGTCTCGGGCTGGACACTGACCCGTCCACCCGGGACCCGGCAGATCAGCAGATCGTGCTACTGAGCCAGCTGGTTTTCACCTGAACGCAACAACTCTGCATACCGCCCGTCCGGACCCAGTTCCAATCTCGGAAGCGACCCCATGTCGTCAAACATCACGTATCCCCAGGCACCCGGTTCGCACCCACTGTGTGTCAGGGAACAGGATATCGAAAGCGAGTTCATCGAGAAGCTCGTCGACCTGAAGTACACCTATCGCCCCGACATCCGCGATCGTGCCGCACTGGAGCGCAACTTCCGGCAGAAGTTCGAAGCCCTCAACCGCGTCAGCCTTACGGATGCCGAGTTCTCTCGTCTCCTTGACGAGCTGATCTCGGCTGACGTCTTCAGGAATGCCGTCCGCCTGCGCGAGAAGAACGACTTCATCCGCGACGACGGCACGCCGCTCACCTACACGCTCGTCAACATCAAGGACTGGTGCAAGAACGACTTCGAGGTGGTCCACCAGCTCCGGATCAACACCGACTACAGCCACCACCGCTACGACGTCCTGCTGCTCGTCAACGGCATTCCGGTCGTGCAGGTCGAGCTGAAGACCCTCGGCGTCAATCCGCGCCGCGCGATGGAGCAGATCGTCCAGTACAAGAGCGACCCGGGCAACGGCTACACCCGCACGCTCCTCTGCTTCATCCAGCTCTTCATCGTCAGCAACCGCACGCAGACCTTCTATTTCGCGAACAACAACGCCCGGCACTTCAGCTTTGCCGCCGACGAGCAGTTCCTGCCGATCTACACCTGGGCCGACCGGGACAACAAGCCGGTCACGCACCTGGCCGATTTCGCCGACCAGTTCCTGCAGAAATGCGAGCTCGGCCGCATGATCAGCCGCTACATGGTGCTCATCCAGAGCGAGCAGAAGCTCCTCATGATGCGCCCGTACCAGGTCTACGCCGTCCAGGCCCTCATGGACTGCGTCGAGCGGAATGACGGCAACGGCTACATCTGGCACACCACCGGCAGCGGCAAGACGCTCACCTCCTTCAAGGCCTCCACGCTGCTCCGCGACAACGACCAGATCGCCAAGTGCGTCTTCGTCGTCGATCGCAAGGATCTCGACCGCCAGACGCGCGAGGAGTTCAACCGCTTCCAGGAGGGCTGCGTCGAGGAGAACACCAACACCGAGACCCTCGTCCGTCGCCTGCTCTCGGAGGACAAGGCCGACAAGGTGATCGTCACCACCATCCAGAAGCTCGGCCTCGCCCTCGACGGCACCAACAGGCGCAACTACCGCGAGCGCCTCGCCCCGCTCGCCTCCAAGCGCCTCGTCTTCATCTTCGACGAGTGTCACCGCTCGCAGTTCGGTGAGAACCACAAGGCGATCAAGGAGTTCTTCCCCAACGCCCAGCTGTTCGGCTTTACCGGCACGCCCATCTTCGACAAGAACGCCACGGTGGTTCAGATCGAGGGCAACCAGGCGTCACGCCTGACCACCCAGGACCTCTTCCAGCGCCAGCTCCACGCCTACACGATCACCCACGCGATCGAGGACAGGAACGTCCTCCGCTTCCACGTGGACTACTTCAAACCCGAGGGCAAGGACACGCCCAAGGCCGGTCAGACGCTGACCAAGCGCGCCATCGTCGAGGCCATCCTCGACAAGCACGACGCCGCCACGCACCAGCGCCGCTTCAACGCTCTCTTCGCCACCGCCTCGATCAACGACGCGATCGAGTACTACGAGCTCTTCAAGACCATCCAGGCCGAGCGCCAGTCGGCCGATCCGGATTTCGTCCCACTCAAGGTCGCGTGCGTCTTCTCGCCGCCCGCGAACGGCGATCCCGACGTGAAGCAGCTGCAGGAGGACCTGCCGCAGGAACAGGCCGACAACCAGGACGAGCCCGAGAAGAAGAAGGAGGCCCTCCGCGCCATCGTCGCCGACTACAACGCCCGCTACGGCACCAACCACGCGGTCGGCGAGTTCGACCTCTACTATCAGGACGTCCAGAAGCGCATCAAGGACCAGCAGTTCCCCAACGCCGACCTCCCGCGCAAGGGCGCCGAGAAGATCGATGTCACGATCGTGGTCGACATGCTGCTCACGGGCTTTGACTCGAAGTTCCTCAACACGCTCTACGTCGACAAGAACCTGAAGCATCACGGGCTCATCCAGGCCTTCTCGCGCACCAACCGCGTGCTCAACGCCACCAAGCCCTACGGCCACATCCTCGATTTCCGCGCGCAGCAGGAGGCCGTCGACGAGGCCATCGCCCTCTTCTCCGGTGTCGACAGCGGGAAAAGGGCCCGCGAGATCTGGCTCGTCGAGCCTGCGCCCGTGGTCGTCGAAAAATTCAAGAAGGCGCTCACGGAGCTCGGCGACTTCATGCGCTCCCAGGGCCTCGAGCCCCGGCCGGAGGACGTGCCCGCACTGCGTGGCGACGAGTCCCGCGCAGCCTTCATCAACCACTTCCGCGAGGTGCAGCGGCTCAAGACCCAGCTTGACCAATACACCGACCTCCCGCCTGCGCTGCGCGAGGAGGTCGAAAGCCTGCTCCCCAAGCCGGTCCTCACCGCCTTCCGCGGCGTCTACCTCGAAACCGCCCAGCGCCTGAAGGAGCAACGGGAAAAACCCGGCACCGAACCCAACCCCGTCGTCGACCAGCTCGACTTCGGTTTCGTCCTCTTCGCCTCGGCGATCATCGATTACGACTACATCATGGCCCTGATCACGCGCTACGCGAATCAGGGCCCGAAGAAGCTCAAGCTCAAGCGCGACGAACTCGTTGGCCTCATCCGCAGCGAGGCGCGGTTCATGGACGACAGCCAGCTCATCGTCGACTACATCGACTCGCTCGGCGAAGTGAAGGGCCGCTCCGAGGACGAAATCCGCCAGGGCTTCGAGCGCTTCCGCGAGGAACGCCAGGCCGCCGAGGTCACTGCCCTGGCCGAAAAACACCACGTCCCCGTCGAGCGCCTCCAGGCCTTCATCGACACGATCCTGAGGCGCATGGTTTTCGACGGCGAGCAACTCACCGAGCTCATGCAGCCCCTCGGCCTCAACTGGAAAGCCCGCCGCGTCGCGGAGCTCGCTCTGATGGAAGATCTCGTGCCGCTGCTCAAGAAGCGCGCCGGGGGACGGGAAATTTCCGGTCTTAACGCCTACGAATCGTGACGCGACAATCCAAAATGCTCAAAGATCCTAAGACCTTTCTTGTACCCAAGTTACGTTTTCCTGAGTTCCGAAACGAGCCTCCGTGGGTAACCAGGAAGCTGGGGGAACTTTTTCGTCAGCGGGAGGAAACAGGCCGTGATGATCTCCGGCTTCTTTCGTTGACCGACAAGGAAGGCATTATCCCGCAAGAAGAAAGTAACCGAAAGAACAACGCGAGCGTTGATCGATCGAAATACCTCCGCGTGGCGCGAGGCGACATCGTCTATAACACCATGCGAATGTGGGAGGGGAGAAGCGCGCTTGCGACACTAGAAGGTATCGTCAGTCCTGCCTACACCGTTTGCGAACCGTGCGAGGAAACGAATAGCCTTTTCTTCGCACACTATTTCAAGACGTCACAGCTGGTCGCACAGTTCGCCCGCTATTCGCAGGGGCTAGTGAAGGATACGCTAAACCTCAAGTTTGAAGCGTTCGCTCGTATTCTCGCCCCAACACCGTCGCCAGCCGAACAACAAAAAATCGCCGAGTGCCTGAGCACGCTGGACGAGTTGATCGAAGCAGAAAGCCGGAAGCTCAACGCGCTCAAGGACCACAAGAAAGGGCTGATGCAGCAGCTCTTCCCCCGCGAAGGCGAAACCCGCCCCCGCCTCCGCTTCCCGGAGTTTCAAGACGCACCGGAGTGGGAGAGCAAAACGGTCGACGATCTCGTCGACACCATTACGCCGCCCAAGAAGCTACTGACTTCAGATTACCGGCCCGCTGGGCAATTTCCGGTGATAGACCAATCTCAAGACTACATCTGCGGGTGGACAGACGATGAAGAAGCAGTGATTGACGATGACCTACCTGTTGTTGTGTTCGGCGACCACACCTGTGCACTGAAATTCGTCGATCGCCCATTTGCCCAAGGCGCCGACGGCATCAAAATCCTAAAAGCGAAAGCGGACGTGCGAGACGACTTTCTGTTTTACTCGCTTCAAGCGAACCCCGTCCAACAGGAGAGCTACAAACGACACTTTTCAACGCTTCGAGAGCGAGTTGTCGCCTTCCCTGACAAAGATTCGGGTGAGCAGCGCCGCATTGCCGCCTGCGTCAGCTCGCTCGACGACCTGATCGCCGCACAAAGCGAGAGGCTCGAAGCCCTCCGCGCCCACAAGCGCGGCCTCATGCAGCAGCTCTTTCCGAATCCGTCCGAGTTTGAATCATGAGCGCAATTGAGTTCCCGAGCCTGACCGCGTTGGCGCAACACCTCCGCGATGAGCTGGAGAACAAGAAATACATCCTTCTCTATGCCTACAACGGCACCGGGAAAACGCGCCTTTCCACCGAGTTCAAGAACCTCGGGAAGAACGGCGATCAGCGCGACACGCTCTACTTCAACGCGTTCACGGAAGATCTGTTTTCGTGGGACAACGACCTGGAGAACGACCGCGAGCGCGTACTGAAGATCAACTCCGAGTCCCGGTTCTTCACCGGCCTGGGCGAGATGGAAATGGACAACCGCATCCGCCCGCTGCTGAATCGCTATGCCGACTTCGACTTCCGCATCGATACCACGAACTGGGAGATAACCTTCTCACGCGAAATCCAGGACGGCGACACCACCACGGTCGTGCATCACATCAAGGTATCGCGCGGTGAAGAGAACATTTTCATCTGGTGTTTCTTTCTCGCGATCGTGCAGCTCGCATTGGACGGCGCCGAAGCCTATCGCTGGGTGAAATACATCTATATCGACGACCCCATTTCCTCCCTCGACGAGCATAACGCCATCGCGGTCGCCAATCACCTCGCGCAGATGCTGAAGCGAGCGAACAGCGACATCAAGGCGGTGATTTCCACGCATCACACGCTGTTCTTCAACGTGCTCCACAATGAATTTAAGGATGATTTACGAAAGAAAAAGGCGATACCATATTTTCTAAGCAAAGACAGTCAGCCTGGAGCATATCTTCTCCGATTTACCGGAGACACTCCGTTCTTCCATCACGTCGCGACGCTGATCGAGCTTTACGAAGCCGCTCAGAGCGGCCGTCTCTATACCTATCACTTCAACATGCTGCGAGCCGTGCTGGAAAAGACGGCCAGCTTTCATGGCTATCAGGGCTTTGCCGAATGCATTCGCCGCGATAAGGGCGACCCCGATGGCATCCTCCACGCGCGCTTGCTCAACATATTGAGCCATGGAAACTACTCGCTTTATGAGCCACAGGAGATGCTGGAGGAGAACAAGCGCTATTTTAGGAAGATCCTCTACGATTTTCTGAATTGCTATCCCTTCAACCCAACTCTGTTCCCGCCGGCACCTTCGCCTTCAGAGGTTTTGGTTAACGACACCGCACAAGAGCTGGAAACCGCAAATAGTTGACATGACACATCAAGAACAACAACGCCTTGGCAAGATCCTGTGGGCCATCGCGGACCGCCTGCGCGGCGCAATGAATGCGGACGACTTCCGCGACTACATGCTGTCCTTTCTCTTTCTGCGCTATCTGTCCAGAAACTACGAGGCTGCTGCCCGCCGGGAACTGGGCTCGGACTACCCCGAGCTGCAGAAGGATGATCCGCGCGTGCCGCTACAAGTCTGGTACGAGGCCAACCCGGCCGACGTTGCCGACTTCGAGCGGCAGATGCGCCTGAAGGTCCACTACGTCATCAAGCCCCAGTACCTGTGGGAAAACATCGCGGCGCTGGCCCGCCAGGAAAGCGACGCGCTGCTGGAAACCCTGCACGAGGGCTTCAAGTTCATCGAGAACGAATCGTTCCAGAGTACCTTCCAGGGCCTGTTCTCGGAGATCAACCTCTACTCTGAAAAGCTCGGCAAGACGCAGGCACAGAAGAACAGGAAGCTCTGCGAGGTCATCAAGGAGATCGACAAGGGCTTGGCGGAATTCTCCACCGAGGTCGATACGCTCGGCGACGCCTACGAATACCTGATCGGCCAGTTCGCCGCCGGCTCGGGCAAGAAGGCGGGCGAGTTCTACACGCCGCAGCAGGTGTCCACCATCCTCTCGCGCATTGTCACCCTCGACAGCCAGGCGCCCGAAGCAGGACCGGTGAAACACCTCGGCAGCGTCCTCGATTTCGCGTGCGGTTCGGGATCACTGCTTCTCAATGTGCGTAACCAGATGAGGAAGGCCGGTGGCACGATCGGCAGGATCTACGGGCAGGAGAAGAACATCACGACCTACAACCTCGCGCGCATGAACATGCTGCTGCACGGGGTGAAGGACACGGAGTTCGAGATCTTCCACGGCGACACGCTCACGAACGACTGGGATTTCCTCCGCGAGACGAATCCCGCCAGGATGCCGAAGTTCGACGCTGTCGTGGCCAATCCGCCCTTCAGCTACCGTTGGGAGCCGACCGAGGCCATGGCCGAGGACGTGCGCTTCAAGAACCACGGTCTTGCGCCGAAGTCTGCCGCCGACTTCGCCTTCCTCCTCCACGGCTTCCACTACCTGAAGGATCAGGGGGTGATGGCCATCATCCTGCCCCACGGCGTACTCTTCCGTGGCGGGGCGGAGGAGCGCATCCGCAAAAAGCTGCTGCTCGACGACCATATCGACACCGTCATCGGCCTGCCGGCGAATCTCTTCTATTCAACCGGCATTCCCGTCTGCATCCTCGTCCTCAAGAAGTGCAAGAAGTACGACGACGTTCTGTTCATCAACGCTGCGGAGCATTACGAGAAAGGCAAGCGCCAGAACGTTCTGCGGGAAGAGCACATCAGCAGGATCGTCGAGACCTACCAGTTCCGGAAGGAAGAGGAGCGCTACTCGCGCCGCGTCAGCATGGCGGAGATCGAGAAAGAGGGCTACAACCTCAACATCTCTCGTTACATCAGTACCGCCGAGCCCGAACCCGAGATCGACCTGGATGCCACGCATGCCATGCTGGTGGAGCTGGAGCAGAAGATCCGGGACGCCAGGGAGCGCCACAACGTCTTCCTGCGGGAGCTGGGCCTGAAGGAACTGCCCTGAGGCTGGCCGCCATTTCCCATGGCTCCTGTTGATGCAAGCACTGTGACCTCCTTTTCGACCACCACCTCGATCTCCGCCCCACCCGCCCGGGTGTGGGCGGTGCTGTCGCAGGTGACGCAGTGGCCGGGCTGGACGCCGACGGTGGAGTCGGTCACGCCGGTTGACGGCCAGCGGGGGGACGCTCCCGCCGTCGGGCGGAGCTACCGCGTGGTGCAGCCGAAGCTGCGCCCGGCCACCTACACCATCACCTCGCTAGAGCCCGGGAAGGCGTTCACCTGGGAGGCACGCCAGCCGGGCCTGCGGGTCATCGCGGGCCACCGCGTCGAGGCCGAAGGGGACGGCTCGCGCGTGATCCTCACGCTGGCGTTCGAGGGCTGGCTGGCCCCGCTGGTGTGGCCCCTGGTGAGGCGCATCGCCTGCGATTACCTCGAACAGGAAGCGCGATCACTCAAGGCGCGGGTGGAAAGCATGGGCACCTGAGCGCCGCGTCGCCCCCCGTAAGCTTCCGTAAGCTTCCCCGATCCGCAGACACCCCATAAGTAGAACTTTCTGGCATGTTTTCCCCAGCCAGGAGGTTCCATGAAGAAGTCCCGTTTCACCGACACCCAGATCGTCTCGATCCTCAAGCAGGCCGACGCCGGCGTGCCGGTCAAGGACATCTGCCGGCAGGCCGGCATCAGCGTGCCGACCTA
>Ga0182741_1004090_pt1 | contig 14725 bp, 13 predicted proteins | sample eDN5th37CBELigOP_FD_128874 | JGI IMG/M metagenome (GOLD analysis project Ga0182741, IMG submission 128874) | Enriched Organic Plus compost microbial communities from Emeryville, California, USA - eDNA 5th pass 37_C BE-Lig OP (version 2) (version 2) ...
TCCCGTGACGATCGCCACGCGTCCTTCAAGCATACCCATGTGTCTTTCCTCTGACAGGTCGGCGGCGCGCTAGAGCGCCGCCTGCGAACCGAAGATGGCCGTGCACTGGCTGGACAGCACGCCGCCGTTGCCGTGCGCCAGCGCGACGTCGCAGCCGGCGATCTGCCGCTCGCCCGCCTCGCCGCGCACCTGGCGCACGCACTCGATCATGCCCAGCAGCCCGTACATGCCCGGGTGGCAGTACGACAGGCCGCCGCCGTTGGTGTTGACCGCCAGCTTCCCGCCCGGCGCGATCGCGCCGCCGGCCACGAAGGGCCCGCCCTCGCCCTTGGCGCAGAAGCCCAGGTCCTCCAGGAACAGGATGGGGCAGATCGTGAAGGCGTCGTACAGCGACAGCACCTGCACGTCCTTCGGCCCCAGCCCCGCCATGGCGAAGGCGCGCGGGCCCGAGACCGCCGCGGCGGTCGTGGTCAGGTCCGGCATGTTGGAGATCGAGCCGTGGCCGACCGCCTCGCCCATGCCCAGCGCGTACACCGGCGGCCGCGGCAGGTCGCGCGCGCGCTCGGCCGTGGTGACGATCATGGCGCCGCCGCCGTCCAGCGACAGGCAGCAGTCGCGCACGCCCAGCGGCGCGGACACCATCCGCGCGGCCAGCACGTCCTGGATGGTCAGCGGGCCGCGGTCCCAGGCCAGCGGGTTCTTCTGCGCCCACAGGCGGGCGGCCACGGCCACCTCGGCCAGCTGCTCGCGCGTGGTGCCGTACTGGTGCATGTGCCGCGCCGCCGACAGCGCATAGGCGCTGGCCGGCAGGAAGGGGCGGTAGGGATGCTCGTAGGGGTTGTAGTCCGGCGGCGAGGCCAGCGCGCGCGAGACCGAGCGCTGCGTGCTGCCGTAGGCGATCAGCGCCACCTTGCACAGCCCCGCCTGCAGCGCCATCGCGGCGTGCGCCAGGTGCGCCATGAAGGACGAGCCGCCGATCTGCGTGCCGTCGATATAGGTGGGGTTGATGCCCAGGTATTCCGTCAGCATCATGGGGGCGAAGCGCGCCTGCGCGGTCGCCGCGAACACGCCGTCCACGTCGGCCAGCGACAGCCCGCAGTCGTCCAGCGCGCGCACGGTGGCCTGCGCCATCAGGTCGATGGGCGTCATGTGCGGCGCCACCTGCCCCAGGTCCGACTCGGCCACGCCGACCACGGCCGCGCCGCCGCGCTTGAGCGTCATCGTCGTCATGCCGCCCCCTTGCCCGCCGTGGGGGACTGGTCTTCCAGCGCCTCGAACACCGGATAAGGCGCATCGCCGTCCGCGTCGCGCACCGTCACGCGCACGCGCAGGCCGATGCGCACCGCCTCGGCGTCCATGCCTTCCACCCGGCTCATCAGCCGGAAGCCCTCGTCCATCTCGATCAGCGCCACGTTCAGCGGCGCCTCGTCGCGCCGGTACACCACCGTCGTGCTGTAGACCGTGCCCAGCCCTTCGGAAATGCGCCACTGCAAGCCGGTCGCGCCGGTGCGAGGCGCCATCACCCGCGGAAAGAAAACCGGCTCGCCGTCGGGCGACACCTGATAGGCCAGCTTGCCCTGCGCCAGGTGGCGCCGCCAGGCGGCAAGCGGGGATTCCTCCAACCGTTCCATCTCGTCCTTCCTCCGATCAACTCAGGTGTTCTGCCCCTCGCCGGGCGCCTTGCCCGCATCCACGGTGCGCAAGGCCTTGTCCTTGGCGGTCTGCGCGCGGATCTTCTCGCGCGCCTCGGTCCACTGCGCGTCGGTCCAGTCCGCGTAATGCGTGAAGTAGGCGCCGTTGGCCAGGTGGTGGCCGCCGTCGATGGCGATGGTCTCGCCGGTCAGCCACTGGCAGCCGTCGGCCAGCAGGAAGGCCGACAGGTTGGCCAGCTCCTCCAGCCTGCCCAGCCGGCGCATCGGGTTGGCCGCGCGCTCCAGCTCGTGGGGATTGTCGCCCGGGCGCAGGCGCGCCGTCGCCCCCTCGGTCGGGAAGATGCCCGGCGCGATGGCGTTCAGGCGGATGCCGTGGCGGCCCCACTCCACCGCCAGCGACTTGGTCATCGTGTCTATGCCCGACTTGGACATGGCCGACGGCACCACGTAGGGCGAGCCGGTGCGCGTCCAGGTGGTGACGATGGACACCACGCTGCCGCCCTGCCCGCCTGCGATCCAGCGCTTACCCACCGCCTGCGTCATGTAGAACGTGCCGTGCAGCACCGTGTTGGCAATCGCGTCGAAGCCGCGCGGCGACAGGTCCTCGGTGCGGCTGATGAAATTGCCGGCCGCGTTGTTGACCAGCCCGGTCAGCGGGCCGTGGCGCTGCCACAGGTCCTCGATCATGGCGTCCACCGCCTGCGCGTCGCGCAGGTCCACCACGTGGGTCTGCACCTCGCCGCCGTGGCGGCCGGCCAGCTCGGCCGCGGCCTCGTCCAGCACGGACTGGCGCCGGCCGCAGATGTGCAGGCCGGCGCCCAATTCCAGCAGGCGGCCGGCCATGGCCTTGCCCAGCCCCGTGCCGCCGCCGGTGACGAGGATGCGGTGGCCCTTGAAACTGCCTTCAGCAAACATGGAAAACCTCTGAACTTGCTTGATTCCGAACTTGTGATTCCGGACTTCCGGGTCATGAGGCTTGCGCGGCCGATGCGACGGCCTGCACCCACCCCGTCCGCACGGTGCGGCGGTCGGCTGGCCTCAGGCGGCACGCGGGGCGGCCTGGCGCTCCTGTAGCACCAGATCCACCATCTTCGCCGCGCTGCCCAGGTAATTGGCCGGGTCGCAGCAGCGGCGGATCGCCTCGCCGCCGCCCAGCGCCTGGGCGATCTCCGGCATGCCTTCCAGCACGTCGGCCAGCGGCCGGCCGCTTTCCAGTGCCTGCCGGCAGGCGCCGTAGACCACATCGTGCGCCTTCTGCCGGCCGAGCGTGGGCGCGGCGGCCATCATCACCGCCTCGGCCACGATCAGCCCGGCCGTCAGGTCCAGGTTGCGGCGCATGCGCGGCGCATCCACCTCCAGCCCCGCCAGCATGAAATTCGCCTGGCGGCAGGCGCCCGCGGCCAGCACGAAGCTTTCCGGGATGGCAACCCATTCCAGGTGCCACGGCCCCGTCGCCCGCTCGAAGTCCTGCACCATCCCGTCCAGGATCAGCCCCGCGTGCTGGCGCACCGTCTTCGCGCAGGCCAGGATCAGCTCGCAGGAAATCGGATTGCGCTTCTGCGGCATGGTGCTCGACGCGCCGCGCCCCTGCACGAAAGGCTCGGCCACCTCGCCGAACTCCGTCGACATCATCAGCATCACGTCGGTGGCGATCTTGGCCAGCGTGCCGGTGACCAGGCCCAGGAAGCCCACCGCCTCGGCGATGCCGTCGCGCGCCACGTGCCAGGTGATCGGGACCTCGCCCAGGCCCAGCTCGCGGCATAGCGCCTTGCGCACCGCCAGGCCCTGCTCGCCCAGCGAAGCCAGCGTGCCCGCCGCCCCGCCGAAGGAGGCCACCAGCACGCGCGGACGCAGCTGCGCCAGCCGCTCCAGGTGGCGGTCCACGCCCGACAGCCACACCGCCGCCTTGTAGCCGAAGGTCACCGGCAGCGCCTGCTGCAGGTGCGTGCGCCCGGCCATGGGCGTATCGCGGTGCGCCTGCGCCAGGCGGGCCAGGTTGCCTTGCAGGGCGACGAGCTCCCGCTCGATCAGGTCCAGCGCCTCGCGCACTTGCAGGACGGTGCCGGTATCCATGATGTCCTGGGTCGTCGCGCCCCAATGCACATAGCCGCCCGCCTCGCCCGAGGCCTCGGCCAACTGGCGCACGATGGGCAGGATCGGGTAGCCTACGATCTCGGTTTCGGCGCGCAGCCGGTCGTGGTCGACCGTCATCGCCTCCGCGGCAGCGCCGATGGCCTGCGCGGCCGCCTGCGGGATCACGCCCACCGCGGCCTCGGCCCGCGCCAGCGCGGCCTCCACCACCAGGTACTTGCGCACCAGCGCCTCGTCGGAGAACACCTCGCGCATGGCCTCGGTGCCGAACATGTTGCGGAAAAGCGCGGAATCCAGGACTGAAGCCATTGTCTACCCGTCAATAAGATCGAACATATAGTTTTGTACGAACTATAGCATTGGCGGGTGGGGGATGGGAAGATGGGAGGTGGCTGCCAGCACCGCCGAGGGCCAGCGCGCGGCCGTATAATGCCGGCCTTGCGCCAGGAATGTGCCAGCGGAGCCGGCGGGTTCCGAGACTGCACAAGCTTGCAATGGCGCCGTGCCCGAGTGGTGAAATTGGTAGACGCAGGGGACTCAAAATCCCCCGCCGCAAGGCGTGCCGGTTCGATTCCGGCCTCGGGCACCATCTAAAAATCCCTAGCAGTACCTGTAAAGCCGTCATTCGAAAGACGGGCTGGTCGACTTCGTCCAAAGCATTCGGAACCAAACGCAACGCCCAGGACTGGGCCAAGCGTACCGAAGATGAAATGGTACGCCGAGCATACGTCCAGCGAGCACCCGGTGAGCGGTTGACACGTGAGGCAACGCTGAAACATTACTTGAGCAAAATCACGCCGATCAGGCGGGAATTCACGTGAGCCTCGGACCACGGAAGTGCAACTCGCAGCCGAGCGGTCTATCATCAATTCCAGCAACCTCACCCGGGAAAGGTAGGAAATGGAACAAGTCATTCAGCGGCTACGCCAGTTCCGCGACGAGCGAAACTGGCAGCAATTCCACAACCCTAAAGATCTGGCCTTGGCGCTAAGCATCGAAGCCAGCGAACTGCTGGAGGTTTTTCTCTGGAAGGCCCCTGAAGCCGCCGACCCGGAAAAGGTAAAGGAAGAGCTTGCCGATGTCCTGGCCTATGCACTGCTGTTGTCCGATGAATACAACTTCGACATAAAGAAGATTATTCTAGAAAAAATAGAAAGGAATAAAGAAAAATACCCCGTACACAAGGCAAAGGGAACCGCAAAAAAATATACCGAGCTATGAGCCAGACCGACCTTGTCGAAGTGAACCGTTATCGGTTTTCCGCAGAAGCTCTGACGGAAATTGAGGCCAACGCATACGCAGCCAACAATTGGCCTCTCGTGTATATCCTTAGCGATGGAATAGCAGGTCGTGCCTACATCGGAGAGACCACGGACACGATTACTCGATTGGGCACACATCTTCAGCACCCCCAGAAGCAGTCCTTGACAACGGCGCATCTCGTCACCAGTGAACGCTTCAATAAATCGGCAACTCTCGACATTGAGTCTTCCCTCATAAAATATATGGCAGCGGACGGCCGTTTCAAGTTGTTGAACGGCAACCTGGGCTTGAGCAACCACAACTACTACCAGAAGAGCGAGCTCTATTCCAAGATATTTCGTGAAACCTGGGACAGGCTGCGCGGGCACGGAATCGCAGAAAACTCGCTTGAAGGCATCGACAATTCAGACGTTTTCAAGTACTCACCGTACAAGTCGCTGTCTGCCGATCAGCAGCAAGGCCTGATCGAGATAATGCGGTCCCTGGTCGACCCCAGGCTGAAAAATATCGTAGTCCAAGGCGGCGCCGGAACCGGGAAGTCGGTGCTGGCGATATTCCTTTTCAAGCTTATTCACTCCGACCTTGAAGAGTTGGACCTGCGTGAGTTTTCCGAAGAAGAAAAGGAATTGCGGGAGCTTCTGCGACAGATCAGGCAGTTGCTCCCACGCCCGCGCATGGCCTTGGTGGTGCCGATGAACTCGTTCCGGAGTACGTTGAAGAAGGCATTCCGTAATGTTGCAGGCCTGTCCCCCAATATGGTCATTAGTCCTTCAGAATTGACGAAGCAGCGCTACGACATCGTCTTGGTGGATGAGTCGCACCGTTTGCGCAAACGCGTCAACCTGGGGCAATACTACCGCGCTTTCGATAAGGCTTGTGTCGCGCTTGGTTTGGACAAAGATACGTGCAGCGAGGTGGACTGGGTCACCAAGCAATCAGGCAAGGCCGTTTTCTTCTACGATCCGAACCAGAGCATCAAACCATCCGATGCCAACGCATCAGACTTCGACGACATCAAATCTTCGCCAGACAGCAAGGTCATGACGCTGGTTTCCCAGTTCCGGGTTCGCGGTGGGACGCACTATGTGCAGTTTGTCGACGACCTCCTGAACATGCGACTTGCGGCTGGCAGGAAATTCAGTTCAAGCAAGTACGAGTTTCTTGTCTTTGATGAACTGTCCGACATGGTAAGGGAGATTGAACATAGGAATAGCAGCTATGGCTTGGCACGTTTGGTGGCTGGCTATTCATGGCGCTGGATTTCCCAGAATGCACCCGACTTGTACGACATTGAGATCGGTGACGTCCGGCTACGCTGGAATCGCACGAAAATGGATTGGATCAACACGCGGGGAGCCGAGGGCGAAGCGGGTTGTATCCATACTACCCAGGGATATGATCTGAACTACGCCGGAGTAATATTCGGCCGCGAAATTCGCTATGACGAAAGGCTGAATCGGATCATCATCGAAAGGGATAATTACCATGATCTGGCGGGAAAGCAGACTATTGACGATCCGGATGAACTTAAGAAATACATACTGAATATTTACCGAACCATCATGCTGCGAGGCATACGCGGCACGTTTGTTTACGCATGCGACGATAATTTGCGAAGCTACCTGAAGCGACATGTGGAAAGCTACAAGTCCAATGTCATCGCGTTTCCGGAACCTGCGAAGCCGCTCGAGCCTTACGTCAATGCGGTTCCACTCTATGACCTGCAGGCGGCTGCTGGCGACTTCAGCGCGCTTCAGCAGGTCGAACATGAGAACTGGGTGCCCGTACCTGACGGCATGCCGGTGGGAAAGAATATTTTTGCCTGCCATGTGGTAGGCGAATCCATGAACAAGATCATCCCTGACGGTGCTATCTGCCTGTTTCGCTTGAACCCCGGTGGCAGCCGGAATGGAAAAATCGTACTGGTGGAATGTGCCGATGCCCAAGACGGCGACGCCGGTTCACGTTACACAGTCAAGGAATATCAAAGCTTCAAAGCGCACACCGAAGACGGGACTGAAAATCTGCAGATATTATTGAAACCCCGGTCAACCAACCCGGCGCTGGCCGCAATTGAACTCAGCAAGGAAGACGACGCACATCGCTATCGGGTAGTAGGCGAGTTTCTGGGAGTGATCGGCTAATTGATCCATATGTAGATGTGGATGAATAGTCAAGCAAATCCAAAAAAACACTACCAAGCCAACCCTGAGTCGCCGATCTTCACTTGGTTGCGCTCATCATCCGGAAGACGACAGGCTTGGGAGAGCCCTCGCGGAACTTGCTCAGGTTAAGCGGCTAATGCGAATGCTTCAGCCGGGGTCTTCATGCTGAGCACCTGGTGCGGGCGCCGGTCGTTGTAAAAGCGTATCCAGTCGCTGATCACACGGCTGGCATGTTCGATGGGCTCGAAGCGGTGCCGATGCACGTACTGCTCTTTCAGCGTACGGATTACGCGTTCAACCATGCCGCTCTGCTGCGGGCAATGCGGCGTGACGTATTCCTGTCGCAGGCCGTAACTGCGTACGAGCGCGGTATAGCTGCGCGAGGGGCAGTCGATCACCAGCGCCAGTGTTGCCCGCCCGTCTCGTCCTGCCCACACTCGGCGCAGATCCGTGGACCAGCGCTCATTGGGCATCGTTGCCACCGATGGCAGGGCTTGGATGCGAGGCCTGAAACCAATCGGCCGCTTGTAACCCTGCCAGCCCATCAACTGGAAGACGCGCTGCACCGTGTTCTTGTTGAACCCCAACAGGTGCACAACCGTCCGATACCTAATGCGTTTGCCCGCGTCGCCCGAATCTTCAGAAATCAATGCTGGCGGACAGTCGGAACGTGCGCGGCGCGCCCAGGTTGACGGCGTTGTTGCTCCAGACGCTTTCCCAGTAGTTCCTGTCGAATACATTGTCCACGCCGGCGCGGAACACCACGCGCTTGCCGCCAAGTCTGGTCGCGTAGCGTGCGCCCAGATCCAGTCGTGTCCACGACGGCATCTTCAACGAGTTGGCGTTGTTCACGTACTGTGCGCTGGTGTAGATCACCCGCCCGTTCAATGCCAGGCCCGGCAGGCCCGGCACGTCCCAATCCAGCCCCAGGTTGGCCGCCCAAGGCGGCGAGCCGGCCGCCCGATTTCCATTCTGGAGGCCGTCCTGCGTCCTGGTCAGCGTGCTTTGCATGTAGGTCACCCCGCCCAGCATGCGCAGGCCGCGTGCCAGCTCCCCGAAAATCGCCCACTCGATGCCCCGGTTGCGCTGCTCGCCGTTCAGGCGCAGCGTGGGCAGCGGCGTGGTGCTGTTGTCGGCCGTCGTGCTGGGCTTGGCGATCTGGAACAGGCTGATGGTGTTGGTGAAGCTGCCAGTCTGTAGCTTGGCGCCCAGCTCGACCTGCTCGGTCTTGTAGGGCGGGAAGACCTCGCCCGCGTTCAGATAGGTGTTGCCGACCGTCGTGCCCTGCGACAAGCCCTGGATGTAATTGGCATACAGCGACAGGTCGTCGGTCGGCTTGACCACGAGACCGGCCATCGGCGTCCAGGCGCTGGCGTCGTAGCTCGACGTCTCGGCTCCGGTGGCGTCGTCGAAGTTCCTCGCCTTCACGTTCTGCCGCCGCATGCCCAGGGTCAGCAGTACGCGGTCGTCCATGAAGCCCAGCGTGTCGGCCAGTGCAAAGCCGCCGAGGGTGGTTTCCGAAGTCTTCGGGGCGTCGCCCGGCGCGACGGGCCAGGCGAGGGGCGCGGGCCGGTAGATGTTGGACGACTGGGGGGAAGAGGCGAATGCCAGCGCACTGCCATTGTCCCGAGTCAGATAGGACGCGCTCAAGGCCAGGAAATGGCTGACCGTACCGGTCTGGAACCTGCCGCGCAGGCCGGTTTCGGCGCTTTTCGTTCTGGCGAACGAAGACCCGTTGTCGGTGGTCACGGTTGCATCGCCATTGGCTTGAACGTTCGTGAGCCATCCGTTGATGGGTCCTTCGAACTCGGAGCGTTGTATGCCGAGCTTGGCGTAGCCGGTCCAGCGGTCGTTGAAATCGTACTCGCCGCCGAGGATGAGTGCCTGCGTCGTCTCCTTGCTCTCAGGGGAGCCTGGATACATGTTGGTGCGGGCATCGGGTGTAGCAGGCATCGAAGTCAGCTCGCTATTGAGCCGGAAGATGGCGATCGTGCCACCGCCACGCTGCTTTTCCTGCATGCGATAGGCGTCCAGCGTCAGGCGCAGGCGCTCGCCACGATAGTCCAGCGCCAGGGCGCCTAGGCTGCCCCCATTTCTCGCACCATCGATGAACTTGTCGCCATCTTTGTAGCGGCCGTTGAAACGCAGGCCCCATTCATTGTTAGCGCCGAAGCGGCGCCCCGTGTCCGCCTGGACCTTCCACAGGTCCTTCCTTTCCACGCCCAGCGTCAGGCGTGTCAAGGGTGCGTCGCCCGCCCGCTTGGGGACGAGATTGACGGAGCCGCCTACCGCGCCGCTAGGCGACATGCCGTAAAGCAGGGCGCTCGGCCCCTTGAGCACCTCTACCCTTTCGGCAAACTCTATCGACAGGTTCCCGGTGTCCGGCGCCATGCCGTGCAGCCCGTCGAAGGTTACCGAGCCGGGGCTGAGGCCGAAGCCGCGAATCTTGAAGGACGCTTCGGCCGGATTGCCTGCGGGCGCAGTCTGCCGGATCGAGGGTTCGTTCTTCAAGACATCCAGCACTGTCTCCGCCTGCTGATCCTCGATCAATCGAGAGGTGTAGTTGGTAATGTTGAAGGGCGTATCCATCACGTCCCTGTTGCCGAGCATGCCGAGCCGCCCGCCGCGCGCGACCTGCCCGCCTGCATAGGCTTCGGGCAGGCCATCGCTGCGCCCGGCCTGGGCGACCACCGTCACGGCGTCCAAGGCTGCCACGCCATCGGCCGGCTCAGCGGCCTTGATGACAAGGCCGCCTGCCTCCTGCACGGCGACCAGCCCGCTGCCGGCAAGCATTTGATCTATGGCCTGCCGCGCCGTGAGATCGCCTTCGACCGCGCGTGCCGTCCTGCCCGCGACGAGCGCCGGCGAAAAGCCGATGGGTATGCCCGTGGCCGCCGACAGTTCGTTCAGCGCCGAGCCGAGCGGCTGCGCAGCGATGGAGAGGGTGACGGGTCTGGCGCCGTCGGAAGCGGCCTGTGCCAAAGCGGCCCCCGGAGCAGCCAGGGCCAGGGCGATAGCCAAGGCAAGGGGAATGGAATGGAAGCGGGGGTGCGCCAGCCTCATGGAGACGTCCTTTACCAATCGAGTAATGAATAAAAATAAGACTCACTACTCTTAAAGACGCATCAGCCCGCCGAAATCTACACCTCTCCACCCAAACTTTTTTCGGACCCCCTACGTGGAGCTTGCCGGTTTTACGGCGCCCGGGCGATCTCGGTCCTGCCGGCCGCGCCTGTTACCAGCTTGACGGGCAGGATCTGCGTCACCATCCGGGCGAACGCCTCAGGGCGGTCGATCTGGAAACTGCCGCCGATGGGCATGGCCGCCACGCCAGGATCGCGGATCGCCAGCCCGGTGGCGCCGTAGCGCTCCAGCTCCACCAAGGCATCGCCCAGCGGCGTGTTCTCGAAGCGCACCAGGCCCTTGCGCCACGGCGCGATGCTTCCCGGCGCAACCTCGGCGACCTTGCCGATGGCGCCATCCGCCGACACGGTCAGTCCTTGGCCCGCCACCAGATCGACTTCGCCGGTGGAACCGTCGGCCTGCCGGCTGCGCACATCTGCCACCCGCACATGGCCTTCCTCCACAGCCACCTTGACGGCATTCGCGTCCATGCCGGTACGGCGATACCGCACGGAGAACCGCGTGCCCACCACGGTGACGCGCGCCGGCCCGGCCAGGACCTGAAAAGGCTTGGTGCCGTCGGGCGCGACGGCGAACATGATCTGCCCCTCTGTGATGCGCACTTCGCGGCGGTCGCGGTACAAGGCGACTTGCGCCTGCGTTTCAGCGTCGAAGGCCAATTCGGTGCCATCGGGCAAAGTCACGGTCTGGCGCTGGCCGCGCTCGACCACATAGTCTTGAGAGAAAACGCGCTGCTGGCCCCAGCGATGCCAGCCTATGCCCACCGCTACAACGGCCACGCAACAGAAGGCCAGCCAGGCCCGGCGCGGCCGGGGCGCGGCCAGCGAGGACCAGCCGCTGGCCCACCCGCCCGCACGCCTGCTTCCGGCGCCGGTTTTCGAGGACCGATCTGGCTGCGCCGCCTCATCGCTGGAAGTCGTCGAATGGCCCGCGCGAACCCGTGCGGTGTCTTCCGCCGGAATGGCACGCAGCGCCGCCACGCCCTGATCCAGTTCCTCGAAGGCGGCGGCATGGGCGGGGCTGGCCGCCAGCCACTGCCGGAATTCTTCCTGCTCGGCAGCGGCCAGTCCCTGTTCCCGGCGGGTGTGCCAGTCCACCGCAGCCACATTCACGGGGTCTTGCTGGCGAAAGAACGCCTCAAGCTCGCGCGCCTCCGCAGCCTCGTCGAACGGGGCTGAAGCAGAACGGGAGGACAGAGGAAAACGGCTCATCTTATTGATATAGACGCACGAGAGAGGCAAAAACTACACCTCGGCAGAAAAATGAAGGTATGCCCCGCATGCTGCCGGTTTTCATTCGCCATGGCGAAGCGCCTCCCTGCGGGCCAGGCAGGCGAGTTTGCCGCGCTTGATATATCGGTCCACCAGGCTCAGCGATACCCCCATGCGTTCGGCGATTTCCTTGTAGGGCAATTCATCGAAAAGGTACATGGCAAATGCCTCGCGGCACCGGGGTGGCAGCGCTTCAATGGTGTCGAGGTAAGCCTGCACGGCCTGATAGGAGGCATAGGCCTCTTCAGGCTGGAAGCACCGGGGCGCGACGGGGTGATCTGCCTCGCCCAGGGCGTGAAGGTCGTCGTGCTGGCGAACGGCGGCACGGCGGTCCATGTCGATCTTGGTGTTCAGGGCCACCTGCTTGAGCAAGGCCGCAGGTTCCCGAATGACTTGCCCGGCCTGCTGCATGGACAGCACGCGTGCATAACTCTCCTGCGCCAGGTCGGCCGCCATATCGCGGTCTCGCACCTTGCGCATGCAGAAGTTCAGCAGGTCTCTGTAATGGCGGGCTAGCACGGTTCAGTCGAAATCACACACAGACGACGCAGCCCGCCGTGCGTATGCGGCTATGTTCTGCGGCTGAATCCGTAGCGCGATAGGTAGCGAACGAGCGGGCAATTGACAATCATATCGCACAAATGCGAACAATTCTCATATAGCAGCGGCAACCATCAAGCGCCAGCGTGACCGGGCAAGGCGGCCCCGGTGCGCCGTCCAGGGACCTAACCACCCGCCCCCAGCAGCGCAATCGCCGCCACCGCCGCCGGCATCAGCACCGCAGTCAGCAGGCCATTCAAGCCCATCCCCAAAGCCGCGTACGCACCCGCACGCTCGCTGATCTGCAACGCCCGGCCCGTGCCGATGGCATGGGCCGTCAGGCCCAGCGCAAAACCCTGCACCGCCTCGTCCTCCGACCGGACGACCCAGCGCAGCACCGGGCCGCAGAGCATGGTGCCGGCGACGCCCGTGACCAGCACCGCGACGGCGGCGAGCGATGCGGGGCCGCCGAAATGCTCGGCCAGGCTGGTGGCGATGGGCATGGTGGCGGATCGCGGGGCGATGGCGACCAGGGTGGGCGCGTGGGCGCCGAAGACCCAGCCGATGGCCACGGCCGAGCCGACGGCCACCGTGGAGCCGACCGCCAGCGCCGCGGCGATGGGCTTCCAGATATTGCGCAGCGTTTTGATCTGGCCGTGCATGGGCACGGCCAGCGCGACCGTGGCGGGGCCCAGCAGGAAGACCAGCGGGCGGACGGCGGCGAAGTAGGTTTCGTAGGAAGTGCCGGTCGCGCGCAGCAGGGCGATGACGGCGGCCGTGCCGGTGACCACCGGCAGGCACAGCGGGTGGGCGCGCGTGGCCCGGTACAGCGCGGCGGCGGCCCAGTAGCTGGCCAGGGTTGCGGTAATCCACAGCGTGGTGGAAGTCGCTGGGGAGTCCAATAGCGCCTGAATGACTTGCAGCAGGTCGCGCACCACACTGCCGGCCGCCATATCAACGCGCATGGCCGGCCTCGGCCCGCGCCTGCCGCGCGAGCATCCAGCGCAGCGTCCAGGCCGTCGCCGCCAGCGACAGCACCGCGCCGAGCACGCAGGCCAGGAAGAAGGGCAGCCACTGGCCGGCCATGCTGTCCATCTGCGTGACGATGCCGGCGATGTAGGGGATGAGCAGCAGCATGAGGTTGCGCAGCAGCGGCTGGGCGGTGTCCTCCAGCCACTGGCCGGCCTGGGGCTTCAGCGACATGAAGGCGAGCAGCAGCACCATCCCGATCAGGGTGCCGGGCAGCGGCAGGCGCAGCGCGGCGCCCAGCAGGTCGCCGCAGAGCTGCATCAGCAGCAGCAGGACGAAGGCGCGGATCATGGTCGTCGCCGCTGCGGGTGCGCGCGCATTGCTAGTCTCCTTCTGGCTGGCCCCATTCTTCTTCCCGGCTCCATTCTTCTTCGCCGCTCCATTGCCGCAACTGGCGCAGCACCGACGGCGTCCAGGCCGCCAGGCCGGCCGCGGCCCAGGCCATCATCGCCGCCCCCGCCAGGGCTTGTTCCCCGGGCAGGTAGACGCTGCACAACTGCTGCGGCGCGGCCCGGTACAGCAGGCCGGCGACGAAGGTCATCCAGAAGCCGTTGAGCACGAAGAAGGCCTGCACGACCAGGCCGGCGCGCGGCCACGATGCGCCCGCCAGCAGGCCTGCGGCGACCAGGCTGGCGGCCTTGGCCGTGCCGACGGCGGGCGAGGCCACAGCATAATCGAGCGCGGCGGGGATCATCCACAGGGAAGTGGCCAGCAGCGCGAATGCCAGGCCGGGGATGCCCAGCGCGTTGCAGGGCGCCAGCGAACGGCCCAGGGTCGGCCCGGCTGTGCGCGCCGCGAACCAGCCCAGGACGAACAGCAGCGGGATCTCCATGCCCATGTGCAGGGCCATGGACTGTTCCAGCCAGGGCTGCAATGGCGCAGCGCAGGCGAGCAGCGCGCCGGGGAGCAGGCCGGCGTGGCGGCCATGGACGACGAGGCGGCACAAGGCCGGGCTATCGACCGGCATGGCGCTCACGCTGCTGCTGCAGGTAGTCGGCCAGCGCGAGATCGGGGCGGTCGATGTCGTAGGCCCGGGCCAGCCGGCCCGTTTCGTCGATCATGAACAACGCGGCGTTGTGCACGTAGCCTCCCATGCCGTCGGGCAGCACGACGATGCCGAACAAGTCCAGCATGCCTTGCAGGTCGGCGGGATCGCGCACGGTGGCGAAGCGCCAGGACGCGGGCTGCGCGCCCATCCTGCCCGCGTAGCCGCGCATGACGGCGGGCGTGTCGTTGTAGGGGTCGAAGCTGAGCGTCAGCAGGCGCAGCCTGTCCTGCAGGCCCCGCGATGCGATGGCGTGCTGCAGCCAGGACTGGCCGGCGACGGTCGTGCGGCAGACGGATTGGCACTTCAGGTAGACCAGGGAGACAAAGATGGTCAACCGGCCGCCGCCGCGGCCGTAGTCCGCCAGCGGGAATTCGCGCCCCTGGGCGTCGACCAGGGCCAGGGCGGGCAGGTCGCGCGGCGACTGCCGGAGCTGGACGCGCCGGATGCCGTCGGAGGTGACGGCCGAGAACCCGGCCGTCACGGCGGCGAAGGCCGCGCCGGCCGCCAGCAGGACGGCGGCGA
>Ga0182741_1004093_pt1 | contig 14718 bp, 12 predicted proteins | sample eDN5th37CBELigOP_FD_128874 | JGI IMG/M metagenome (GOLD analysis project Ga0182741, IMG submission 128874) | Enriched Organic Plus compost microbial communities from Emeryville, California, USA - eDNA 5th pass 37_C BE-Lig OP (version 2) (version 2) ...
CGCCGGCACGGGATCGTCACCTGCAGCGGGCGCGGCCGGGGCCGCCGCCGCCGGCGAGACGGGCGCGGCGCCGAGGCCGAGCGCGAGGAGCACCAGCAGCGCGGTGGCGGTCTGCCGGACTCGCGAGCGGGTGGAGGGGGACATGGCCGGACCTTTCGGTGAGGTCGAGGCCCTCGGACATGCCCGACCGCACACGGCACCCCACGTGCTTCCGAGCTCCCGATCCGCAGACCTCGACGGTTGATGGAGCTGTGCACCGAGCAGGCATTCCGACTCGCCACCACCCGAGGGCGGTGACCTACGGCTGCGGGTCAGTGCCGGACTTCGACCGGGCTTCCCCTGCTCGTGCGCTGGTTGTGGCGCCCTCCGAGGAGGGTGCTGGCCCGCACCATAGCCTGAGCGCCATGACGAGCGTCGAGCCGGACGACGACCTCTCCCTGCGCTGCGCGGTGTGGACCCAGGCGCAGGGGGTGGACCCGATCGGGTCGGCGCCCGCCTTCGACGCGCTGGTGCTCGTCGAGCACCCGCTCCCCTGGCCCCACGACGTGAGCGAGCTGCCCCTCTTCGCCGGCCGGTCGGCGCCGGGGGTGCGGCTCATGGCCGTCGTCCCGGAGGACCGCCCCCGCCAGGCCGGGCACCGCCTGGTCGTGCACCGGCGGCGCACCGGCACCAACCACCTCGCCGGGACCGACCACTCGGTGCCCGAGCGCGACCTGCCCGCCCTCCTCGACGACCTGCTGGCCGCACCGCTCGAGGACCACCGAGACCGCCCCAGCGCGCTCGGGGCGTCGCCGCCCGAGGTGCTCGTGTGCGCGCACGGCCGGCGCGACCCGTGCTGCGGTCGGTGGGGCACGCTCCTGCACGTCGAGCTGGGCGCACGGTGGAGCGACGTTCGGATCTGGCGGTGCTCCCACACCGGCGGGCACCGCTTCGCCCCCACCGCCGTCACGCTCCCCGACGGGCGGGCGTGGGCCTACGTCGAGCCCGACCTGCTCGACCAGGTGGTGCGCCGCCGGGGGCCGCTGCCCCCGCTCGCCGCGCACGACCGGGGCACGAGCGCCCTCTCCCCCTTCGCCCAGGTCGTCGAGCGGGCCGTCTTCCACGCCCTCGGCTGGGACTGGCTCGACCAGAGCCTCACCGCGGTGGAGGAGCACCGAGACGACGACGGGAAGGCGGCGTCGGTGACGCTGCGCTGGCCGGGCGGGTCGGCCACCGGGCGGGTCGTGGTCGACCGGATGGTGCCGGTCCTCGTGTGCGGCGAGCCCCCCGAGGCGGCCACCAAGTCGAGCCCCGACCTGGCCCTCGTCGACCTCGTCCTCGACGCCTGAGCCCGGCCGGGACGGGGGGTTTCGGCGGTAGCCTCCGGGCCATGGCCGAGTACGTGACCCCCGAGTTCCACCCGGCGTTCGAGGAGTACTGCATGGCGGTCTTCGAGCTCCGCGAGGACGGGGTGGAGGTCATCCAGGCCCGCATCGCCGAGCGCCTGCAGGTGTCGCGCCCGGCGGTCTCGGAGATGATCCGGCGCATGGAGGCCGAGGGGCTCGTCACGGTCGAGCGGAACGAGATCCGGCTCACCCCGGCGGGCGAGTCGCTGGCCCGGCGGGTCGTCCGGCGGCACCGGCTGGCCGAGCGCCTGCTCACCGACGTCCTCGGCCTGTCCTGGGCGTTCGCCCACAAGGAGGCCGGGAAGTGGGAGCACGTGATCTCCGAGGAGGTCGAGGAGGCGCTCGTGCGGGTGCTAGGCGATCCCACCACCTGCCCGCACGGCAACCCGATCCCGGGCAGCGGCTACGTGGAGCCCGAGACCAAGACCCTCTCGGAGCTGAAGGTCGGCGACTCCTTCACCGTGAACCGCATCCCCGAGGAGCTCGAGTTCGAGCCCGGGCTGCTCGAGTTCCTCGAGGCGTCCGAGCTGATGCCGGGCAGCGAGGGCACGATCACCGCGCTGTCGCCCGACGGGACCACCACGGTCGAGATCGACGGTCGTGCCGTGGGCATCGGCGCCTTCGCCAGCCAGCGCATCCTCGTCACCACCTGACCCGCGGCGGGCGCTCCCGGCGCGCCGCTCAGACGGAGGCCGGCTCAGCCGCGCCCGGGTAGCCGACCGCGGGCTCGCCGGCGTAGGCGATGCCCACCGCGTCGCCGCGGCGCAGCGTGGGCGCGGCGGTGGTGCGCACCCGCAGCAGCGTGCCGTCCGCGCCGCGCACCAGGTACAGCGTGTCGTGCCCGTAGTACTCGACGAGCTCGATCGTGGCCGCCCCGCCGCCGGGTCGGAGGTGGAGCTGCTCGGGCCGCACGAGCACGGTGACCGGTCCGGTGACGGCCTCCCGCAGGGGCACCGGCCCGAGCGGCGTGTCGGCGGTGGCACCACGGGCGTCGCCGGGCACGAGGTTGGCGCCGCCCACGAAGTCGGCGACCCACGGGGTGGCCGGCGCGTCGTAGAGCTCGGCCGGCGGCGCCTGCTGGACGATCTCCCCCGCGGCCATCACCGCGACCTCGTCACCGAGCACGAACGCCTCCTCCTGGTCGTGGGTGACGAAGACGGTGGTGATGCCGAGCTGGGCGAGCAGGTGGTGCACCTCGGTGCGGACCTGGACCCGCAGCGCGGTGTCCAGGTTGGAGAAGGGCTCGTCGAGGAGGAGCACCTTGGGCTCGGGGGCGAGGGCCCGGGCCAGCGCGACGCGCTGCTGCTGGCCGCCGGAGAGCGTGCCCGGCGAGCGGCGGCCGAGCCCGCCGAGCCCCACGAGCTCGAGGGCGGCCTCGATCCGCTCGGGGGTGCGCTCCTTGCGGGGCAGGCCGTAGCCGACGTTGCCGGCCACGTCGAGGTGCGGGAACAGCGCCCAGTCCTGGAAGACCATGCCGATGCGGCGCCGCTCGGCCGGCACGAAGGTCCCGGGGCCGACGAGCGGGCTGCCGCCCACGGCGACGGTGCCGGCGTCGGGGCGCTCCAGGCCGGCGATCGTGCGCAGCAGCGTGGTCTTGCCGCAGCCGCTCGGGCCGAGCAGGGCGACGATCGTCCCCTGGGCCACGTGGAGGTCGACGCCGCGCAGGACCTCCTGGCGCCCGAACCGCTTGTGGATCCCTCGGACGTCGATGACGCCGCCGTCGGCCTGCAGCACGCTTGACAGCGTACCGTCGGCCTGGCGAACGCCTTCCAGCCGCACGCGGGGCACCGAGGCAGGAGGGCGGGCTACTGCTCCCGCTCGCGCAGGACGAGCACCGCCATCGGCAGCGACGACAGGAGCACGAGCGCGAGCGCGGGAGCCGCGGCGCGGGCGAAGAACGCCTCGGAGGTGGCGTTCCAGACCTGGGTGGCGAGGGTCGGGTACCCGGTGGGCGCGAGGAGCAGCGTGGCCGGCAGCTCCTTCATGCAGGTGAGGAACACGAGGGCGCCGCCGGCGAGGACGCCGGGGCGGGCCAGGGGCAGCACCACCCGGCGCAGCGTGGCGATCGACCCGTGCCCCAGCATGCGAGACGCCTCCTCGAGGCGGGGGTTGATCTGCAGGAGCGACGAGCGCATCGCACCGAGGGCCTGCGGCAGGAAGAGGACCACGTAGGCGAGGGTGAGCAGCCAGTGCGTCTGGTAGAGCGACGGCACCACCCGGGCCCCGAAGAACACGAGCGACAGGGCCACGACCACGCCGGGCAGCGAGTGCCCGACCCAGCAGGCGCCCTCGACGAGCCGGGCCAGCCAGCCGCCTCGGCGCACGGACAGCACGGCCACCGGCCAGGCCGCCACCACCGTCGCCACGGCCCCGGCGGCCGAGGCCCGGAGGCTGTTGCCGATGAGCGTCGTCGTGAGCCGGAGCGGCTCGCCGGCCTCGAGGCCCCGCAGCAGCCACGTCACGATCACCCCGAGCGGCACGACGAGCGCCACGAGGAGCAGGAGGCACAGGAGCCCGAACACCGGCCACCGCCACCGCCCGAGGGGCGTGATCGGGGCGGGGCGGACGCCACCGCTGTGGAGCCGGTGGTAGCCCGCCGAGCGACGGGCCAGGCCCTCGCCGGAGAGGACGACGAGCGTGACGGCGACGAGCACGAGCCCGAGCACCGCGGCCATCGAGCGGTCGAGCGAGGCCCGGTACTGCACGAAGATCGCCCGGGTGAAGCTGTCGAAGCGCAGCATCGACACGGCCCCGAAGTCCGACAGCGTGTAGAGGGCGACGAGGAGCGAGCCGGCGGTGATCGACGGGCGGAGCTGGGGCAGCACGACGCGCCGGAACGTGGCCCAGCGACCGTGGCCCAGCGTGCGGCTGGCCTCCTCGAGGGTGGGGTCGAGGCGGCGGACCGCGGCCCGCACGGTCAGGAGCACGTAGGGGTAGGTGAACAGCGTGAGCACGAGCCACGCGCCGCGGAAGCCGTAGATCTCCGGGAGCGCCTCCACCCCGAGCGGCTCGAGCCAGCCCTGCAGGATCCCCCGCGGCCCGAGCGCGCCGACGAAGGCGTAGCTGCCGACGTAGGTGGGCACGGCGAGCGGGAGGGCGGTGGCGATCACCCAGAACCGGCGCAGCGGCAGGTCGGTGCGCACGGTCAGCCACGCCAGCGGCACGGCGATGAGGCAGGAGGAGGCGGTCACGCTGGCCGCGAGCAGGCTCGTCCGCCACAGCAGCCCGCGGGTGCGGGCGGAGGTGGCCACCTCGACGACGCGGTCCCACCCGAGCTCGGAGGCCCGCACGAGCAGGTAGCCGAGCGGGAGCAGGGCGAGCGCGGCGACGGCCACGCCCGCCACCGCGAGCACCGGCATCCTCCGGGTCGGACGCGCCGGACCGGCGCGCCAGGCGGCGCGCCGGTCCGGCGTCACGGTCTCCTGCACCCGCTCAGACTGCCCGAGGCGCTGCGCTGGCGGCGAACCCTCGGACGCAGCGGGCTCAGACGATGCCGAGCTCGGTCAGCAGCGCGAGCGTGCCGGCCAGGTCGTCGAGCTGGTTGAGGTCGATGTCGGGAAGGGTGAGCTCGTCGATGCTCGGGACCCCCTCGACGGGCGAGACGCCGGCCGCGACCGGGATCTCGAAGGTCTCCTCGGCGAAGTAGGTCTGCGCCTCCTCGCTGAGCAGGAACTCGATGAACGCCTGCGCCTCGGCGGTGTGCTCCGCCGTGTCGATGATGCCGGCGCCGGCCACGTTCACGAGCCCACCCGGGTCGCCGCCGCCGTAGATCTTGTTGGCGGCCGGGTAGTCCGGGTCCTCGGCGAGGAACCGGTAGAGGTAGTAGTGGTTCACGAACCCGGCGTCGATCTCGCCGGCGGCCACGGCCTCCACGATGGCGGTGTTGCCGTCGAAGACCTTCGGCTCGTTGGCCTTGATGCCCTCGAGCCACGCCCGGGCGCCGTCCTCGCCCTCGAGGACGCGCAGCGCGGTGACGAAGGCCTGGAACGAGCCGTTGGTGGGCGCCCAGCCCAGGCGGCCGCGCCACTCGGGGTCGGTGAAGTCGAGGATCGAGTCGGGGAGGTCGTCCTCGCTCAGCTTCTCGGTGTTGTAGACGACGACCCGGGCCCGGGCGGAGGTGCCGACCCAGCGGCCCTCGTCGTCCTTCAGGCCGTCGGGGACGGCCGAGAGCACGTCGTCGGACAGCGGGACGAGGCGACCCTCCTTGGCGAGGGCGCCGAGGGCGCCGGCGTCCTGGCCGAAGAAGACGTCGGCGGGCGAGTTGCCGCCCTCCTCGAGGATCTGGGCCGCCATCTCGGCGGTGTCGCCGTAGCGGATCTCGACGGTGATGCCCGTCTCGGCCTCGAACTGCTCCACGAGCGGGCCGACGAGCTCCTCGCTCCGGCCGGAGTAGACGACGAGCGAGCCGCCCTCGAGCGAGTCGCCGCCGTCCTCGGTGGTGGTCGTGGCCTCGGCGTCGGTGGTCTCGCTGGTGCTCGTGTCGTCGTCACCGCACGCGGCGGCGAGGAGCGACAGGCCGAGCAGGGGGACCAGCAGCTTCCGTGATCGCATTCAGACCCTCCAGACGGGTCGATCGGCAGGTAAGGGAACCTAACAATCGCTCAGAAGCGTCTGGAATGTCCAGATGCAGCTCAGGTGGCGGCTGGCGTCAGGGCTGCAGGACGTCGGGGAGCGGTCGCTCGTGGACGAGGACGAGGCGCTTCGTCGCCCGGGTGAGGGCGACGTAGAGGGCCCGGGCGCCCTGCACCTCCTCCTCGAGGATGGCGGCGGGCTCGACGACGACCGAGGCGTCCAGCTCGAGGCCCTTCACGAGGCTGACCGGCACGATCGTGATCTGCTGGTCGAGGCCGTGGCGGACGGCCCGCCCGAAGGGGACGTCGGCCGCCTCGAAGGCGGCGACCACCTCGCCGAGGGCCGAGTCGGGGACGATGACGGCCACGCTGCCCGGGTCGACCGCGTCGCGCTCGACGAGCGCCTGCTCCAGCACGGTGGCCCCCAGCCCGCCGGGCGGCGCCTGCACGAACCGGGGCTCGTGCCCGTTCTGGCGGACCGAGCTGGGCGGGGTGAGCTCGGGGGCGGCGACGCGCAGCACCCGCGCCGCGAGCTCCATGTTCGGGCCGGGCAGCCGGTAGCCGATCGTCAGCTCGACCTTCCGGGCCGGGCGGCGGTCGGGCAGGTGCTCGAGGATCTCGTCCCAGCTGGCGTGGGCCCAGGCACCGGTCGACTGCGCGATGTCGCCGACGACGGTCATCGAGCCGTTGAGGGAGCGGCGGGTCAGCATCCGCAGCTGCATCGGCGAGAGGTCCTGGGCCTCGTCCACGACGATGTGGCCGTAGGTGCGGAGGTCGTCGTCCGGGGTGCGGCGCCTGCGGGGCTTGGGGCCGAGCAGGGCCCGGGCCTCGTCGAGCAGCGGCACGTCGTCGACCGTCCAGACCACGTCCTTCGGGGACTCGGACCGCTTGCGGTAGAGGGCCAGCTTCTCCTGCTCGTCGAGCAGGTCCCCGGCCGCGAGGTCGATGAGGGCGTGCGAGCCGAAGAGGTCGTGGAGCAGCTCCGCCGGGGTGAGGACCGGCCACATCCGCTCCAGGGCCTCGCGCACCTCGGGCGCGTGGCGGAGCCGCTGGCGGACCTCCTCGGCCTCCACCGGCACCCGGGCGCTCTCGGCGAGCGTGGCGAACACGCTGTTCTCCACGTGGCGGCGACCGGCGTTGTGGGTGCGGAACCGGCGCTTGGCGTCGGCGACGATGGCCCGGCTCTGCTTCGGGGTGAGGACGAGGGTCTGGAGCCCGTAGCCGACCCGCAGCGGCTCCCGGAGCGGGCGCTCCCGGTCCTGGACGGCCTTGGCCAGCACCTTGGCCATGCGCAGGTCGCCCTTCACGCGGGCGGCCAGCGGCTGGTCGCGACCCTCGACGCGCAGCTCGCTGGCGCCGTCGAGGAGGTCGGCGAGCACGGCCAGCTCCACCCCGGCCTCGCCGAGGCTCGGCAGCACCTGCTCGATGTAGCCGAGGAACAGCCGGTTGGGCCCGACGACGAGCACGCCCTGGCCCTCGAGGGGGAAGCGGTGGGTGTAGAGCAGGTAGGCGGCGCGGTGGAGCGCCACGACGGTCTTGCCGGTGCCGGGGCCGCCCTGGACGACGAGCACGCCGGGCAGCTCGGCCCGGATGACCTCGTCCTGCTCGGCCTGGATCGTGGCGACGATGTCGGTGAGGCGCCCGGTGCGGGCCTCCTCGAGCGCGGCGATGAGCGTGCTCTGGCCCCGGATCTCGCGCCCGTCGTCATCGATCGACAGGGCCCCGCCGAGCAGCCCGGCCGACTCGCCGAAGAGCTCGTCCTCGATGGCCAAGAGCTTGCGTCCCCGGGTGGCGAAGTGGCGGCGCCGGACGAGCCCCATCGGCGAGCGACCCGTGGCCCGGTAGAACGGCTCGGCCACGGGGGCCCGCCAGTCGACCACCAGCGGCTGGTGGTCCTCGTCGGCCACCGCCACCCGGCCGATGTAGAAGGTGTCGCCGCCCTCGGCCTGGGTGCGGTCGATGCGGCCGAAGACGAGGCTGGCGTCGCCCAGCTGGAGGGAGGCCAGCCGGTTGGCGATGTTCTCCTCGATCATCTCCCGCTCCCAGCGGGCCTGCTCCGTGCCGCCGCGGCCCACCTCCACCATCGACCGCAGCCGGGTGGCCTCCTCTCGGGAGGCCTCCAGCCGCTCGTAGGCACGGTCGATGTGAGCCTGCTCGGCGGCGAGGTCGGGATGGGTCGCCATCGTCCTCCCAGACGGAAACGAGGGATCGGCCATCCTACTCCCGCGACCCGCCGGACCAGCAGGTCAGGGACCGGGGTCCTCCCCCACCTCGCGCAGGGCGTCGCGCAGCGCCACCCGCAGCCGGCGGGCGATCGGCGGCGACAGGTGGGCGATGAGCCCGGCGCCGGGGCGGCCCACCTCCTCGAGCGTGAGGATCACCCGGGGCTGGGCGTCCTCGTAGTCGTCGCTGATGGCCACCGCCCACGACAGGCGCTGGAGGTCGTCCTCGCCGGGGGGCAGCTCGTCGGGCTCGAACGGGTGGTCGTCGATGGATCGTCGCACCCCGGCATCAGAGCACGACCGGGCCGCCGCGGCGATGCGACGGGCGCCGGGAGCGGGTCCTAGCGTGGACGCGATGGCTGCCGATGCCCCCCGCTCCCCTGACGCACCGGGCGACGACGCCCCGCCGCTCCTCCGGGCCGCGCGCGGCCTGCCGGTCGAGCGGGTGCCCGTGTGGTTCATGCGCCAGGCCGGCCGCTCGCTGCCCGAGTACCGGGCCGTGCGCGGCGAGGGCAGCATCCTCGACGCGATCCACGACCCCGACCTGTCGGCGGAGATCACGCTGCAGCCCGTCCGCCGCTACGGCGTCGACGCCGCCATCCTCTACAGCGACATCGTCGTGCCGGCCCACGCCATCGGCTTCGGCGTCGACGTCACCCCCGGGGTGGGGCCGGTGGTGGCCGAGCCGTTCCGCAGCGCCGCGGACCTCGAGCGGCTGCGGCCCTACGAGCCGGCCGTGGACGCGCCCTACGTGGGCGAGACGGTCCGCAACGTCGTGGCCGAGCTGGGCGACGCCACCCCGCTCATCGGCTTCGCCGGCGCCCCCTTCACCGTGGCCAGCTACCTCATCGAGGGTCGCCCGTCGCGCACCTACGGCCGCACCAAGGCGATGATGCTCGGCGAGCGGGCGCTGTGGCGCGAGCTCATGGATCGGCTCGCCGACATGGCCATCGCCTCGCTCCTCGACCAGATCGACAACGGCGCTCGGGCGATCCAGCTCTTCGACTCGTGGGCCGGCGCCCTGTCGCCGGACGTGTACGAGGAGCTCGTGATGCCCTTCAGCGCCAAGGTGTTCGAGGGGGTGGCGCACACCGGCGTGCCCCGCATCCACTTTGGGGTGGGCACCGGGGAGCTGCTCACCCTCATGGGCGAGGCCGGCGCCGACGTGGTCGGCGTGGACTGGCGGGTCCCGCTCGACGCGGCCCGCACGCGCGTGCCGGGCAAGGCCGTCCAGGGGAACCTCGACCCGGCGGTGTGCCTCGCCCCGTGGGAGGTCGTGGCCGAGCGCACCCGCGACGTGCTGCGCCGCAACGGCGGTCGGCCCGGCCACATCTTCAACCTCGGCCACGGCGTGCTCCCCGAGCTCGACCCGGGGGTGCTGAAGGCCGTCGTGGACCTCGTCCACGAGGAGGGCCTGCGCCACGGCGATCCAGGAGCGGGCGATGGCTGAGGCCCCCGACCGGCTCGGCGTCGTGGTGATGGCCTACGGCACGCCGGCGAGCCCCGACGACATCGAGGCGTACTACACCCACATCCGCCGCGGCCGGCCGCCGGAGCCGGCCCAGCTCGCCGCCCTCGCCGCCCGCTACGAGGCGATCGGCGGCACCTCGCCGCTGGCCGAGCGGACCGAGGCCCAGCGGCAGGCGCTGGCCGACGCGCTCCAGGCCCGCCGGCCTGACGGCACCCGGGTGGTCCTCGGCCAGAAGCACGCCGCCCCGTTCATCGAGGACGCCGTCGCCGCCCTGGCCGACGACGGGATCCGCCGCGTGGTGGGGCTCGTCCTCGCCCCCCACTGGTCGAAGGCGTCGGTCGGCGAGTACCTGAGCCGCCTGAGCGCGGCCGCGCAGGCGCGGGGCATGGCCGCGGCCGGCGTCGAGTCGTGGCACCTCGAGCCGGCCTACCTGGGGTTCCTCGCCGGCGCCGTCGACGAGGCTCGGCGCACGCTGCCGGTGCGCACGAAGGTGCTGTTCACCGCCCACTCGCTGCCCGAGCGGGTGCTCGTCGACGACCCCTACCCGGAGCAGCTGCGCGAGTCGGCCGCGGCGGTGGCGGCGATGGTCGGGCTCGACCGCTGGGCCGGGTGGTCGCTGTGCTGGCAGTCGGCCGGCGCCACCCCGGAGCCGTGGCGGGGGCCGGACGTGCTCGAGGTGATCCGCGACCTGGCTGCCACCGGCCGCGCCGACGGCGTGCTCGTGTGCCCGCAGGGGTTCGTGAGCGACCACCTCGAGGTGCGCTACGACCTCGACGTCGAGGCCCGCCGCGTGGCCGAGGAGGTCGGCCTGGCCTTCGCCCGCACCCGGGTGCTGAACGACGACGCGAGCACGTTCGCCGCGCTCGCGGATCGCGTGCTGGCGCTCGACCCCGCCGGAGGGGGGCAGCGATGAGCACCCCGTCGGTCGTCGTCGTCGGGGGCGGCATCACCGGGCTCGCCGCCGCCCGCGACCTCGCCATCGCCGGCGCGCGCGTCACGCTCGTCGAGCCGGGGCGGGTCGGCGGCAAGCTGCAGACCACCGCGTTCGACGGCGGCGTCCTCGACGAGGCCGCCGACACGTTCCTCGCCCGCGTGCCCGAGGGGCTCCAGCTGTGCCGGGAGCTCGGCCTCGACGGCGACCTGGTGTCGCCTGCGTCCCGCCGGTCCTACGTGTGGAGCCGGGGCGACCTGCGGGCCCTGCCTCGGGGCCAGGTCCTCGGCGTGCCCACCGACCTCGACGAGCTGGCCGCCAGCGGGATCGTCTCGCCCGAGGGCGTCGAGGCGGCCCGCCGCGACCTCGAGGTGCCGCTTGAGGCGCCGGAGGGCGACGTGGCCATCGGCGAGCTGTTCCGGGCCCGGCTCGGCGACGAGGTGGTGGAGCGCCTCGTGGACCCGCTCGTCGGCGGGATCAACGCCGGCGACGTCGACCACCTGAGCCTGGCCGCCACCGTGCCCCAGCTCGACGCCGCCGTGCGCAGCGGCGCCGGGTCGATCATCGCCGCCTGCCAGGCCCAGCAGGCCCGGGCCACCGCGGCCGCACCCGATGCCCCGGTCTTCTACGCGCCCCGCGGCGGCATGGGGGCCCTGGCCCAGGCCACCTGGCGAGACGCCGAGGCCCGGGGCGTGGCGCTGACGGCCACGGCCGCGACGGGGATCGAGCGACGGGGCAGCGCCTGGGCGGTGGCCCTCGAGCGGGGCGACGCGCTCGAGGCCGACGCCGTCGTCGTCTGCGCGCCGGCCGGGGTGGCGGCCCGCCTCGTGCGCCCTCACGCCGCCCGGGCGGCGACGCTCCTCGCCGGCATCCCGTACGCGTCGGTGGCGCTGCTGTCGATCGCCGTCGACCGCGACGACGTAGACCACCCGCTCGACGGCACCGGCTACCTCGTCCCCGCCGTCGAGGGCCGCACGATCACCGCCTGCTCCTGGGCCAGCAGCAAGTGGGCCCACCTGGGCGGGGAGGGCACGGTGTGGCTGCGGGCGTCGGTCGGCCGTGACGGCGACGACCGGGCCCTGCGCCTCGACGACGACGCGCTCCTCGCCGCCGTGCTCGCCGACCTGCGCGACACGATGGCGCTCCGGGGCGAGCCCCGCGAGGTGCGCATCGGCCGGCTGCCCGGCTCGTTCCCGCAGTACCGGCCCGGTCACCTCCAGCGGGTGGACGCCATCGACGCCGACCTCGCGGCGGACGCGCCCGGCCTCTTCGTCGCCGGCGCCGCGCTGCGCGGCCTCGGGGTGCCCGCGTGCATCCGGCAGGGCCGTGCCGCGGCGGCCCGGGCGCTGGCCCGCCTCGACGCCTGAGCCCCGGGCCCCCGGGGATCGACGGGCCGCACCGGCCTCGGCATCATGGACGCCGTGCCTGACGCCGCTGACCGCCGCGCCCCGCTGGCGCACCGCGCGCTCGCCGTCGTCATCGCCGTGCTCGTCGCCGCCGGTGCCGGGCTGGTGGCGGCCCGGGTCGCACCGGAGGACGACGTGGTGGCGGCCGAGGCAGCCCCGGCGGCCGAGCCGGCGCCGGACCTCGCCCCCGTCTCGGCCACCGCCGCCCGCATCGTCACGTCGCTGAAGGCCGACCTGCCGGTGCCCGAGCCCGTGCCCGCCGACCCCCGGGCCCCCACGCCGGAGGTGCGCCTCGGGCAGCTGGAGATCCCAGCCATCGGGCTGTCCCAGCCGCTGTTCGAGGGCGTGACCCTGACCGCCATCGACCGGGGCCCGAGCCACTGGCCGGGCACGGCGATGCCGGGCCAGCTCGGCAACGTCGTGGTCGCCGGTCACCGGGTCACGAGGACCCGGCCGTTCTACGACCTCGACCTGCTCCAGCCAGGCGACGAGCTGGTCTTCTCCATGGCGGACGGGTCGCGCCACGTCTACGTGCTCGACCGCATCGAGGTGGTCGACGACGAGGCCATGCACATCGTCGACCAGACCTACGGGTACCGGGCCACGCTCTTCGCCTGCCACCCGAAGGGCAGCGCCGCGCAGCGCATCGTCGGCCACTTCACGCTGCGGGACTCGACCCCGGCGACCGACCCGGCCGCCTGAGGACCCGACTGCCCCAGACCGGCCCCGACCGGCCATCATTCCCGCCGTGACCGCCCCCGCCCGCCGCCGCCTGCCCGCGCTCGCCGCGCTGGGCGCGGGGGTGCTCCTGTGCCTGTCGCTGCCCCCGTTCGGGTGGTGGCCGTTGGCCTTCGTCGGGCTCGCCGTGCTCGACCGGACGATCGCCGACCAGCCCGCAGGCAGCCGGTTCCGGCGGGGCTGGCTGGCGGCGATGGGCTGCTTCCTGCCGTCGCTGTCGTGGATGACGGCGCTGACCGCGCCCGGCTACCTCGTCGCCTGCGTCGCCTACGCCACGATGCTCGGCGCCGGCGTCGCCGCCGCGCCGCCGGGGCGGGGACGGTGGCTCGCCCTCGTGGGCACCTGGACCGTGGCGGAGCTGGTCCGCTGGTCGTGGCCCTTCGGCGGCGTCCCGCTCGCCAACCTCGCCATCGGGCAGGTGGCCGGGCCGCTGGCGGGCGTGCTGCGCATCGGCGGCAGCGTCCTCCTGCTCGCCGCGACCGTCGCCGTCGGCCAGGCCCTCGCCGCCGCGGTGGCCCGACGGTGGGCGCCGGCGGCGGGCCTGCTCGCCGGGGTGGTGCTCCTCGTCGGCCTCGCGGCGGTCTCCCCGGCCGGGCACGCCGTCGGGACCGCCGAGGTGGCCCTCGTCCAGGGCGGTGGCAAGCAGGGCACCCGCAAGAGCGAGACGGGGGTCGTCGAGCCGTTCCAGCGGCACGTCGCCGCATCCGACGCGGTGGCGTCGCCGGTCGACCTCGTCGTGTGGCCCGAGGACGTCATCGACACCGACGCCGCCTTCGTCGACCACCCCTGGTTCGAGGTGGTGGCCGGCATCGCCGAGCGGATCGGTGCGCCGATGGTCGTGGGCACCGTCGAGGGCGCCGGTGAGGAGCACTTCCGCAACGCCGCCGTGCTGGTGGCGGCCGACGGCACCGCCGCCGGCCGCTACGAGAAGGTCCACCGGGTGCCCTTCGGCGAGTACGTGCCGCTGCGCTCGCTGCTCGAGCCCCTGGCCGGGGGCGCGCTGCCGAAGCGGGACGCGCTGATCGGTGAGGACCCAAACCTCCTCGACGTGCCCGGCCGGGTCGGGCTCGTCACCGCACCGATCTCGTGGGAGGTGTTCTTCGCCGACCGCACCCGGGAGGGCGTCGAGGCCGGGGCCCGCCTCGTCCTCAACCCGACGAACGGCTCGTCGTTCACCGGCACGATCGTCCAGAGCCAGCAGGTGGCCTCGTCGCGCATGCGGGCCATCGAGAGCGGGCGCTGGGTCCTGCAGGTGGCGCCCACCGGGTTCAGCGCCGTCATCGACGCCGACGGGCGGGTGCTCGAGCGCAGCGCCATCAGCGAGCAACGGGTGATCCAGCGCACCGTGGAGCTGCGCGAGGGGCTGACGCTCTACACCCGGTGGGGCAACGCCCCAGGGCTCGTGGTGGCGGGCGCGGCCATCGCGGCCGGGTGGGCGATCGAGCTCGCGCCCCGGGACCCGGCGCGACGGAGGGGCCGGCACGAGGCCGACCCCTCCCCGTCCTAGCCAGCGACGGCTGGCTCGACCGTCAGGCGGCGGCGCTGACCGCCTCGCGAGCCTCCGCCCCGTCGGTGGCCGTCGCCTCGATGGCCCGGGCGTCGGCGCCACCACGGGTGATGGCGACCTTCCGCGGCCGGGACTGCTCTTCGACCGGGATGGTGATCGTGAGCACGCCCTGGTCGTACCGGGCCTCGATGTGGTCGACGTCGAGGCCGTCGCCGAGGAACAGCTGGCGGGTGAACCGACCCTGCGGACGCTCCGACACCAGGACCTCGGCGTCGTCAGCGCGGCTCCAGCGTCGCTCGGCGGCGATCGTCAGGACGTTCTTCTCGACGGTGAGGTCGATCGAGTCGGGATCGATGCCCGGGAGATCCACGTGGATCATGAACCGCTCACCGTCTCGATACGCGTCCATCGGCATCGAGGGCATCCGGCCCCAGATCGACGAGGTGAGGCGATCGAGCTCACGGTCGAGCTCACGGAACGGATCGAA
>Ga0182741_1004094_pt1 | contig 14714 bp, 15 predicted proteins | sample eDN5th37CBELigOP_FD_128874 | JGI IMG/M metagenome (GOLD analysis project Ga0182741, IMG submission 128874) | Enriched Organic Plus compost microbial communities from Emeryville, California, USA - eDNA 5th pass 37_C BE-Lig OP (version 2) (version 2) ...
GCAGCATCCACCAGCTTCCTCCCCCTTCGTGCGAAGCATCCGAAGGGGGAGGTGTCGCAGCGAGCTCTGCGGCCTGCGCGCGAAGCGCGCGGCCGCAGGCGAGCTGTGACGGAGGGGGATCAATAAAAAAAGCCGGCGCCCAGCGCCGGCTTTTCCGATTTCAAACGGGGAGGCTGATTAGCCGGCCTGCTGCAGGCCTTGCATGATGTTGCGGTTGATCTCGATCAGGGGATCGAGCGGCGCCTTCTCGCGCGTCACCTGGCGCGAATATTTCGACACCCACAGCGAGATCGAGATGATCTTGGCGCGCAAATCCTCGGAGAGGGCGTTGCGGTCGTCCATGCAGTCAGCGGCCAGGGTGCGCCACATGCGCCGGTTCCAATCGATGGCCTCGACCAGCGGCGTGCCAATGGCATTGCTTTTCTGCGCGTCCAGCAGCGCGCCGGTGACCTGGCCGAACAGGCGGTATTCGGTCACGCGCGGATTCTCGGTGGCGGTCTGGGTCTTCTTATACGCTTGCAGGGACATAGGTCAGTCGCTCCTGTTCATAGTCGAAAAGCTTCCGGCAGGCGATCAGGGCCTTGTAGTACTGGCCCTGGGCCACGTCGCGGCTGATCTCGACGCAGGCCGCCAGGATGGTGGGATTGGAGATGGCGCCCATGAACTCGGTCATGCGCAGCGCGAATTCATTGTAGGGTTCTTCGCTGGCCTCGCCGTCCAGATACATCATCATGATGGCCAGATAGATGCGCCGCGCCGGGGTGTTGGCGTCTTCCGGCTGCATGATGTCCTTCTCGCGCAGGACGCAGGCCTTGTTCTGGATCACCAGGCTGACGCGCTTGTCGCCATTGGCGAGGACCGCGCCGTTGAGGACGAATTTCTCGCCCGGCTTTAACGACAATTTGAGCGGCATGGCGGCCCTTTCCTGCGGAAGCGGGGCGACGATAGGCCGGTCATGGTTAAGAAAACGCTGCGGCTTTGCCGCTATCGTCTTCACCTCTGCTTAAGCAAGGGCGCGCTCTTCCGGCACCGCGATATAGTGGATGTGGAAGACCCAGTTGGGGTCGTGGGCGGCATAGAGGCGGCAGGGCGCCAGCGCCGCCTGCAGGAATTGGGCGATCCCGGCGACATGTTCGGGCGTGTGATAGGCGGCCACCGCCGCCACGGGACGGGTGCGCGCCAGAAGGGCGCGCGCCCCGTGGAGGGCGTCGAGATCGGCGCCCTCAATGTCCATCTTGAGATAGTCCACCCGTTCCCGGTCGAAAAGATTGTCCAGCGTGTCGGCGGGCACGCGGTCGGCGCCCGCCTCCGACAGGCGGGCGCAGCCATCGGCGATGCTGTCATCGCCGCTGATGCTGATGAAGCCCGCCTCCCGCGCCACCGCGATCTGGCGCGGCGAAACCTTCTCGCCCAGGCCCTGGGCGGCGATGGCGGCCGTCAGCTTGGCGAAGTTGGGCGGGAAGGCTTCCAGGGCATGGATATGGCAGTCGCCGCCGGTGGCGGCGAGGAAATCGGGGAATGTGTCGCCGGTGAAGGCGCCGCAATCCACGATCCGCGCGCCGGGGCGGGGATTGGCGCCGGGCGCGTCATAGCCATACTGGCCGATGCGCCGCGGCTGGGGCGCCAGATGGCGCGGATCGAGCGTGCGGTAGAAGGCGCGCACGCGGTCGAAATAGGCGCGGGACTCGCCGTCGGCCAGAAGGGGGCGGACCTGCTCCAGCCGTCCGGCCAGCGCCGCCTGCACCCCCGGCGCATAATGCGCCGCGAACATGGGATTGACGAAGGGAAAGACCTGCTCGGGCGCGACGCCCAGCGTTTCCACCAGCAATTCTGCGGCTTCCTTCTGGCGCACGGTGCCGATCACGAACGCCGTTCGCCGGTCCAAATGGGCCAGGCAGGCTTCGGGCGCCCGCACCGGCAAGCCCGCGCGATCCTGACCGTGCAAGGCGGGCGAAAGATCGCTGAAGGCGATGACGGCTTTGCCCCGCGCGGCCAGCCAATCGCGCACCTGATCGCCGCCGCTGTTGGCGCCCACCGCGATGAAGCGGTCGAAGCGCAGCAGGTCCTCCAGCGAGCGGTCGCAGGCGAGCGGGCGGGGCAGGGGCGCGTCCATGGGCCGGTCCTGGTATGGCCGTCCGAAGGTCGGGGATTCTGGTTACGAAAGCCTTACCGGCGCGCGGACACCCGCGCGGCCAGGGCCTGTTTATGGTTGCTTAAACATTAACCGCTTTGATGCCGCCGATTTCCAGAACCGGATTTGCGATGGCCGTTCTTCCCCTGCAGAGCATGGATGCCAGGTCCGGCGTGGATGCGCGGCTGGAGGCGCTCGACAAGCTCCAGGCGCTGATGGACGAGGTGGCGGCCGAGAAGAAGCGCCACCGCTCCAATGTGGCGCTGAAGCGGGCGATCCAGATCTGGCGCAAGGGCGATCATGCCGGCGCGGCCAAATGGGCGCTGCGCGCCACCGAGGAGGATGAGAGCAGCGCCAAGGCCTTCCATGTTCTGGCGATGGCGCTGGAGCGCATGGGCCATCTGCACAAGGCGCTGGTGACCTATGAACGCGCCTTCCAGCTCGATCCCGAGGACCCGGAATTGCTGATCAATCTGGGCCTGGCGGCCTGGAACATGAAGCTGACCGAAGGGGCGGAGCAGATGTTCCGCCTCTACATCGCCGCCTGCCCGGATTCGCCTCTGGGCTACAACAATCTGGGCAGCGTGATGTGCGACCTGGGCCAGCCGGAGGCCGCCATCGAGACGCTGCGCCATGCCATCAACCGCATGCCGCAGGAGGCGATCCTGTGGAACAGCCTCGCCACGGTGCTGGCCGAGGAAGGCCGCGCCGAGGAAAGCCTGATCTTCTACCAGGAAGCGGCGCGGCTGGAGCCGGATTTCGCCCGCGCCTATCACAATCTGGGCTATGCCTTTCAGCATCTGGGGCGGCTGGAAGAGGCACTGGAGTCCTATGACGCCGCCCTCGAACGGGTGATCGATCCCAGCGAGCGGCGCGAGACGCGCCATTCGCGCAGCATCTGCCTGATCGGGGCCGGAAGGATCGGGGAAGGCTTCCGCGAATATGAGATTCGCAACGATCCGCGCTTCCGCGCCTATTTCCACCATATCGTCGAGGCGCCGCGCTGGACGGACCAGGACATCGAGGGCAAGCGCGTGCTCCTGGTGGGCGAGCAGGGCCTGGGCGACGAGTTCATGTTCGCGGGCATCCTGCCCGATGTAGAGCGCGCGGTGGGCGAAACGGGCAAGCTGATGATCGCGGTGGATGAGCGGCTGGTGCCCCTGTTCCGGCGGTCTTTCCCCAAGGCCGAAGTTGGCGCCTATGACGACCGCACGCTGGTGGATGCCGACGGCAACAAGGCGCTGCGGCTGATCCCCTTCGCCGCCAAGGAGAACAAGCCCGACCTCTGGGCGCCGATGGGCAGCGCCCTGCCGCACTACCGCAAGACGCTGGACGATTTCCCGCGCCGGGCGTTCCTTGTGCCCGATCCGGCGCGGGTGGCGGATTTCCGCGCGCGCCTGGCGGCGCTGCCCGGCCGCAAAGTGGGCCTGTGCTGGCGCTCCATGATGCTGGCGGCCAAGCGGGCCAAATATTTCTCGCCCATCGAAGGCTGGGCGCCGGTGCTGGAAACGCCGGGCGTCAGCTTCGTCAACCTGCAATATGGCGACTGCGCCGAAGAGCTGGCGCGCGTGGCATCGCACGGCGTGACGGTGCACCGGATGGAAGGCCTCGATCTCAAGAATGACATTGACGGGGTGGCGGCGCTGTCGGCGGCGCTCGACCTTGTCATCTCCGCGCCCACCGCCGCCGCCGCCATCGCGGGCAGCGTCGGGACCGAAACCTGGTTCGTCACCGCCGGCCGCACCTGGCCGCAGATGGGGACGGCGGAATATCCCTGGTATGCGAAGACGCGCGTCTTCTGGCCGGAGAAATTCGGCGACTGGGACGCGCTGATGCCGGACGTGTCGGATGAGCTCGAAGTCTGGGCGAGCGGCGCAGAGAGAAGGCCGCTTTTCTAAAGCGGCATCCCATTATCATTGTCTGCCTGGGTGGCCCGCATTCGCGGGCCATGACATTTGTTGTGCAGGATAACCGCCGCAGTCCCTTTGCCCTAAGGCAGGTCGCCCTCTTCCAGCACCAGCTCGAAGGGCCGCCCGCGTGAATGCGGCTCCCAGCCCGCCGCCATGGCGAGGCGGATCGCCGCCGTCAGCCGTTCGGGGTCCACCTTGGGCCGGTCGGGAAAGCGGGTGGCGTGCTTCGGTTTCTCGAAGGGGAATTGCAGGACCAGCTCGCGCCAGGCCTTCAATGTGCCATGGCGCGTCAGGGTCTCGTCATGGCGCATGACGCTCAGGCGCAGGCCGATATTGCCGCCGCTGGTGTTCCAGGCGGGCTCGCTCTTCACCGACCAGCGCATCGGCACGCCGTCCACGGCGACGATGCCGCCGATATCGCGTTTGCGCTTTCCGGCCACTATTGCTGCTGCTGTTGCTGTTGGTGATACAGCCGCTCCGGCATGGAGGGCGTCGGCGGCGGCGAGGCCATAGGCCGTGCCACTTTTAAGAAGTCTTCGTGACGCACCGGCGCCGCGGTCGGCTCCAGCGAGACGGCGATGGAAAGCTCCGAATCCGCCCCGCCCTTGTAGGTGCCGCGCGTCGGCGGCACGTCGGCATAGTCGCGCCCCACCGCGGCGCGGATATGCCGCTCGCGCGGCAGGATATTGTTGGTGGGATCGAAGCCCACCCAGCCCAGCGAGGGCAGATAGGATTCCACCCAGGCATGGGTGGCGTCGGCGCGGGAACGGTCCCGGGAGCCCTTGTGGTGCAGATAGCCGGAGACGTAGCGGGTGGGGATGCCCCAGCCGCGCGCCACCGCGATCATGATGTGGGCGAAGTCCTGGCAGACGCCCAGCCGCTCGCTCAAGGCATGCTCGATGGGCGAATGCACCTCGGTGATGCCGCTCTTGTACTCGAAGGAATCGTAGATGGTGCGCTGCAGCCGCTTGAGGGCGCTCAGGGGATCGCCTTCGGGCTTTTCCAGCCCGGCGATCTTCATGAAGCTCGCCAGCTCGGGCGAGGGCCGGGCGAATTTCGACGCCCCCAGCATGTCGTAATGATCGTCGGAGAGGTTGTAGCCGTTGTAGCGGCCCCATTCGAGGCCATCCAGCGCCTCAGGCAGCTCGGGGAAGTTGGCCATCTCCACCACCGCCTGCGCCTCGATGCGCAATTCCTCATGCTCACGCAGCAGGTTGAAGTGGTAGACCGCGTTGCCCAGATGGTCGGTATAGGCATAGAGCTGGGCGCGCGGATTGGTGGCGATCTGGAAAGATCGCAGCGTCTGCGGCCCTTCCGAGCGCGGCTGCATGCGCAACTCCATCACGCTCTCGCGCACCGGCGCGCTGTAGCGGAACAGGTTCACATGGCGGATGGAGTAGAACATCAGCGCGTTCCCTTTCCTCCCCCGCTTGCGGGGGAGGTGCCGAGCGGAGCGAGGCGGAGGGGGGATCGGGCTGCGGCTTCCCCCCTCCGTCTTGCCGCTTCGCGGCAAGCCACCTCCCCCGCAAGCGGGGGAGGAAAGGCAGATGCAGCGCATTTGGCCATCACAGCACCGTTTCCGCGCCATAAGTGATATAGGACGAATACAGCGTCTTATGGATCTGCTCGCACTGCTTGGTGATGTCGGCCAGGAAGGCGGCGATGCCGCCGCCGGTCATCAGATCGTCGATCTGCCCGAAATCCACCGCCGCCTTCAGCCGCCCCGCCAGGCGTTCCACCGCGGCGCGGCGGGCGGGCGGCGCGCCGGGGGCGACGCGGTCCAGCGCCTCGGTCATGCGGTCCACCGAAAAGCAGATGGAATGGGGGAACTCGGCATCGAACAGCAGGAATTCGGCGATCTTCTGCGGCCGGATCGAGGCGGTGTAGCGCTTGGTATAGGGCTCCCAGGCGGTGCAGAATTTCAGGAGCACCAGCCAGTCGAAATATTTGGGCGCATGCACCGGATCGGCGGCGGCGCGAAAATGCACGTCCAGCAGCCGGCCGATGAGCTGCACCCGCTCGATATGGCGGCCCAGCTCCAGGAAGTACCAGCCCTCGCCATGGGAGAGGGTGGAATAGGTGACGCCCTCCAGCGCATGCATCTCTTCCAGCGCCTCGCGGAAGAGGCGCGCCGGGGTGTGCACCCAGATCGAATCCATCGTCACCGGCGACAGGCGCAGATAAAGGCGGTTGAGATGCTCCCATACCTCGTTGGAGAGCGCCTCGCGCACCTGGCGGGCATTGTCGCGCGCCATCGCCAGCGAGGTCACCAGCGAAGCCTCATGGTCGCGGTCGAAGGCCAGGCGCCGGGTGATGACGAAGGCGTCCTGGTGGCCGATCAGCGTCTTCTCGCCGGTCAGGGCCTCGACCACCCGCGCCCAGGAGGCGGCGGAATCGTCCGGCGTCTGCTCGACCATGGATTCCAGCTTCACCGCCAGCACGCGGGCGGTGTGCTCGGCGCGTTCGATATAGCGCGCCATCCAGTAGAGGGAATCGGCGACGCGGCTCAGCACGGGATACGCCCCTTTTTGTCATGGCCTGCAAATGCGGGCCATCCAGGCACCCGGGCGGTCCACACGCCGGCGGGCCATGAGGCAGGAAGAAAAATCGTCACTGGCTCAGCACCCATGTGTCCTTCGAGCCGCCGCCTTGCGAGGAATTGACCACCAGGCTGCCGCGCGTCAAGGCGACGCGGGTGAGCGCGCCGGGTACGATCTTGGTCTCCGCGCCATGCAGGATGAAGGGGCGCAGATCCACATGCCGCGCCTCGATGCCGTTGCCGACAAAGGTGGGCGCGGTGGAAAGCTGGATGGTGGGCTGGGCGATATAGTTCTCCGGATCGGCCTTGAGCTTCCCGGCGAAGTCCTCGCGCTCGGCCCTGGAGGCGTGCGGCCCCACCAGCATGCCATAGCCGCCCGATTCCCCCACCGCCTTCACCACCAGCGTGTCGAGATTGGCCAGCACATGGGACAGCGCCTTCTCCTCGCGGCACAGATAGGTCTCGACATTGTTCAGGATCGGCTCTTCCGACAGGTAATAGCGGATCAGCCGCGGCACATAGGCGTAGACCGCCTTGTCGTCGGCGACGCCCGTGCCTAGGGCATTGGCGATCATCACATTGCCGGCGCGATAGGCGTTGAAGAGGCCGGGCACGCCCAGCGCCGAATCCGGGCGGAAGATCAAAGGATCGACGAAGTCGTCGTCGATGCGCCGGTAGATGACGTCGATGCGCTTCAGGCCCGAGGTGGTGCGGGTATAGACGACATTGTCGTTGACCAGAAGATCGCGCCCTTCCACCAGCTCCACGCCCATCTGGCGCGCCAGGAAGGCATGCTCGAAATAGGCGCTGTTGAAGACGCCGGGCGTCAGCACCGCGATGGAGACGTCTTCATGGAACGGCGCCAGCGAGCGCAGCGTCGCCAGCAGCTCCAGCGGATACTGCTCGATGGGCCGCACATTCATGGAGCGGAACACGGCCGGGAAGGCGCGGCGCGCCACGTCGCGGTTGGCCAGCATGTAGCTGACGCCGGAGGGGACGCGCAGATTGTCCTCCAGCACCACGAACTCGCCCTTCTCGTTGCGGATCAGGTCGCTGCCGCAGATGTTCACATAGGCGCCGTGCGGCACGGGCAGCCCGCGCATCTCGCGCCGGTAATGCTTGGAGCCGAAGATCAGGGCGCGCGGGATCACCCCGTCCTTCAGCACGCGGCCGTCGCCGTAGATGTCGCGCAGGAAGAGATTGAGGGCGATGATGCGCTGGGTCAGGCCCGCCTCGATGCGCGCCCATTCCGCCGCCGTGACGATGCGCGGCAGCAGGTCGGTGGGGATGATCCGCTCGGTGGCGCGGTTGTCGCTATAGACGGTGAAGGTGATGCCCTGGTGCAGGAAGCTCTGCTCGCAGGCCTGCTGGCGGCGGGAAAGTTCTTCGAGCGACAGGGTGGACAGCCGCGAATCCAGCGCCGCATAGGGCGGGCGCACCGTGCCGTCGGGGGCGAACATCTCGTCATAGGCGGCCCCCAGCTCATAGCGGGCGTAAGGCGGGTCCTGGCCGGGGCGGGCGGGTTTGCCGGGCGCGGCGACGAGATCGGGGCCGCCGAAGTCCTCTGTGCTGGCAAACGCCTCTTGCTGCATACGCGAAGAGTGACGTTCCCGTTGCAAATCCGTCAAGGGCGGCACGGGCGCACAGGGCCGGGAATGCAAGGCGGGACAAGGATTTTTTCGCGCCGTTACGAGGGGGTGGAGGGGGCGGCATCCCTCTGCCGTCGGGTTGCCGCCCCCGCCGTTCGAGGCTGGCGCGACGGCGCCGGGGAAAAGCCGCCGCGCCAGCCAGGAACTCTCGTGGTGGGTGTAACGACTTGACGTTACAATCGCAAGTTGTACAGGCGGCCGGTAAAAGCGAGGTTAACGGCTAATCCAGCAGGGCCAGCAGCGCGTCCTGGTTGGGTTTGGCCGCGACGCGGACCTCGCCGAAGCCATCCCCGGGCAGCGCCGCCGCCGTGGCCGGGCTGATGCAGAGCGCCAGCAGCTTCGGCAGCACAAGCCCTTGGGTCTGTTCGGCAAAGCTGCGGGCGCTGCGCGGTGAAAAGAACAGCGCCGCATCCACATCGCCCGCCCGCAAGGCTTCTGCCGCGTCCGGCGGAAGCGGGCGCGGCTCCACGACATAAAGAACCGCGCGGCGCACCGTGTAGCCCTTGGCTTCCAGCCGTCCGGCCAGGGTGCCTTCGGTCTCTTCGCCGCAGGCATGCAGCAGCGCGCCCGCCTCGGGCGCGATCCAGCCGGGCACCGCCGCGGCCAGGGCGGCGGCGTCGCCATCGGCATTCTCCACCCGCGCAAAGCCGGCGGCGCGGGCCTCCTGGGCGGTCCGGGGGCCGACGGCGAACAGCGGAAGGTCGCGGCGGCCGGTGCGGCGGATCAGGGCGCGCACGCCATTGGCCGAGGTGCCGAGAATGGCCGCGACGCCGGAGAGGTCGAGCGGCGGTCCGTCGAACAGCCGCGTTTTCAGAAGCGGCGCCAGCAGGGCGTCATGCCCGCGCGCCCTCAGTAGGGCCGCGGTTTCTTCGCCGTCCTCGCGCGGCCGGGTGACGAGCACCCGCATCAGTTTTGCCTTTGGCGCATGGGCTTTTGGGCGTAAAGCAGCGCGCCATGGCAGACAAGCCCCTCACCATCCTGGGCATCGAGACGAGCTGCGACGAAACCGCCGCCGCCATTGTCAGAGGTTTGCCCCCTCCGGCCTTCGCACGCGACGGCGCCCAAGAAGGTTTTGGGCGCCTGCGTGCTACGGCCACCTCCCCCTTGCCTGCGCTTCGCGCAGAAGGGGGAGGCGGGTTCGGAGAAATCCTGTCCAACATCGTCGCCAGCCAGATCGGCGCGCATGCGCCCTATGGCGGCGTGGTGCCGGAGATCGCCAGCCGCGCGCATCTGGAGATCCTGGACGGCGTCATCGCCCGCGCCATCGCCGAAGCCGGGATCGCCGCCTCCGCGATCGACGGCGTCGCCGCTACCGCGGGCCCCGGCCTGATCGGCGGGGTGATGGTGGGGCTGACCACCGCCAAGGGCGTGGCGCTGGGGCTGGGGCGGCCGCTGATCGCGGTCAACCACCTGATGGGCCATGCGCTGACGGCGCGGCTGACCGAGGGCGTGGCCTTCCCCTATCTGCTGCTTCTGGTGTCGGGCGGCCATTGCCAGCTTCTGGGCGTGGGCGGCCTCGACGATTTCCGCCTCTATGGCACCACCATCGACGATGCGGTGGGCGAGGCCTTCGACAAGGTGGCCAAGCTCCTGGGCCTTCCCTATCCCGGCGGGCCGGAGGTGGAGACATGCGCGCTGAGAGGCGATCCGCGCGCTCACGAGCTGCCGCGCCCGCTGGTGACGGGCCACAATGTGCGCAAGACCGCCGATTTCTCCTTCAGCGGCCTCAAGACCGCCGTGCGCTTGCTGACCGGGCGGCAGGCGGTGAAGCGTGAGGATGTCTGCGCCAGCTTCCAGGCGGCGGTGACCGACATCCTCACCGACCGCACGGCCCTGGCGATGCGCCTGTTCGAGACGCATTTCGGGCCGCTTGCGGAAAAGACGCTGGTGGTGGCGGGAGGTGTGGCGGCCAATCGCGCCATCGGCGCGGCGCTGGCGCGGCTCTGTGCGGAAAAGGGCTTCCGCCTTTCGGTGCCGCCGCCCAGGCTCTGCACCGACAATGCGGCGATGATCGCCTGGGCGGGTCTGGAAAAACTGGCCGGCCAGCCGGGCCGGGCCGGAGACGATCTGGGCATCGCGCCACGGGCCCGCTGGCCCCTGGCCGTCCTGCCCGGACAGGCGGCATCCGCCGCCACAGGCTGAAGGGCGGCTGGCGCCGCCGCTTCAGCCCGGCTTAGAAGACCAGGGCGATGGCGATGTAGAGGGTGGCGGCGCTGATCACAGCCGAAAGGCCGGTCAGGACTTCCGAAACCTGCTCCTGCGCGGCTTCGATCGGGGAGAGGATGGTAAGGCGGGTCATGGGATGCTCCTTCGTTTTGCTGCACCGCAATATATGCGCCTTGACCCGCGTTTCAAGTATGGCTTCTGCCTGTAATAATTCATAACAAGCCGCTTAATGCGTTGTATTCTATTGAATAACAACAAAATTTCGCATCGTTAACTCGTTGTGCAAGTGCAGCATGGGAGTGCTGCAAAAAATGCTGAAAATCGCCACCTGGAACATCAATTCGGTCCGCCACCGCATCGGCTTGGTGGCGCGCTTCCTGCGGGAAAAGCAGCCCGACGTGCTGTGCTTGCAGGAAACCAAGGTCACCAACGAACTCTTCCCCGGCGCGGGGCTGGCGAAGCTGGGCTACCAGTACCAGGCCATCCACGGCCAGAAGGCCTATCACGGGGTGGCGGTGCTCTCGCGCCTGCCCTTCGTCAAGACCGGCACCCAGGATTTCTGCCGCGAGGGCCATGCCCGCCATATGGGCGTGACGCTGGCCAACGGGCTGGAGCTGCACAATTTCTATGTGCCGGCGGGCGGCGACATTGCCGATCCGGCGCTGAACCCCAAATTCGCCCACAAGCTGCATTTCCTGGAGGAGATGGAGCGCTTCTTCGCGAAGCGGAAGACGCGGCGCGGCGATCCGGTGCTGCTGTTGGGCGATCTCAATGTCGCGCCGCTGGAAACCGATGTCTGGAGCCACAAGCAGTTGCTGGACGTGGTCAGCCACACGCCGGTGGAGACCAAGCTGCTGGGCGAGGCGCAGGCGGCCTTCGACTGGACCGACGTCACCCGCCGCTTCGTGCCGCCGCAGGAGAAAATCTATTCCTGGTGGAGCTATCGCGCCCTCGATTGGGAAGCCTCGGACCGCGGGCGGCGGCTGGACCATGTCTGGGCCAGCCCCGGCCTGAAAGAGGCGCTGCGGGCGCAGGTGATCTTCAAGAAGATGCGCGGCTGGCAGAAGGCGTCAGATCATGTGCCTGTCATGATCGAGCTGGATATGTAAGCGTTATCGGCCCTTCTTCCAGAAGGGCTTGAGGTCGCGGAAGTTGCGATAGCGTTTCAGCGCCTTCCTGGCGATGCGGGTGCGGCCCGCGCTGTAATGGCCCAGAACCAGCCCCGCGCCATAGCCGATGGCGGCGGGATCGCCCGCGCGCATCAGATCGGCGATGGTGGTGCGCACATGGGTGATGTCGTTGAGATGGCCCAGCTCTTCCTGCAGCCGCTTCAGCGCCTTCAGATAGGGACCGGCGCGCGGCCCGTCATACAGAGGCGCGAAAAGCTGGGAGAGATAGCGCAGCTTCTTCAGCCCGATGCGCAGGCGGTGCAGGTCGGCCTCGTTGCGGCTTTTGGCGCGCCTGCCGCGCCGCGCCACGCGCCGGGCCGCCCGCGCAAGCAATTGCCGCGCCACCGGCCGTATCCTGCGGCCGCCGCCCAAGGGCAGGCGCGATTGCGACAGGGCGGCGATGTCGTCCACGAAATGGCCGAAATCCTCGGAGCCGAGGCAGGCTTCGATATCCTCCCAGGCCTTGGCGCGCGCATCCTCGGCGGTGCGGCGCAGGGGCGCGAACTCCCCGCCGCCGCGCGTGGCTTCGGGCCAGAGGTCTTCCAGGAACACGTCCAGGTCGCGCGCGGGCGCCAGCCGGGCCGAGATCGCCTTGGCGCGGCTGCGCAAATCCGCAAACCATTCCTGTTCGAAGGCCGCGCCGAAGGCATCCAGCATCACCTCCAGCCGGCGCAGCGCCACGCGCAGATCGTGCAGCGCCTCGACCGAGCGGCCACTGCGCAGCAGCCCGGCCTGCGCCGCCGCCGCCCCCAGCGCGTCGGCCAGGATGGCGCGGAAGGCTTCGTCGGCGCGCATCTTGCCCGACAGGCGCAGGCGCCGGGGCTTGCCGCGCGCGGCGCGCAGCAAAAGGCGCTGGCCCGCGCCGGCGGTGCGGGCGCTGGAGCGGCGAAGGGCGATCAGGTCTCCCATGCGCCGAAGGAAAGCAGAAATCAGACGGGCCGAACAGGGATGCCCGCGGCGGCCAGCGCCGCCTTGGCCTCGGCGATGCTGACCTCGCCGAAATGGAAGATCGAGGCGGCCAGCACGGCGCTGGCATGGCCCTGGCGCACGCCGTCCACCAGGTCCTGGGCGCTGCCGACCCCGCCCGAGGCGATCACCGGCACCGGCACCGCATCGGCCACGGCGCGGGTGAGCGCCAGGTCATAGCCGGACTTGACGCCGTCGCGGTCCATGGAGGTGAGCAGCACCTCGCCCGCGCCGAAGCCCGCCAGCTTGCGGGCATGCGCGACCGCGTCGATGCCGGTCTCGCGCCGCCCGCCATGGGTGTAGATTTCATGACGGCCGGACGGCGCCATCTTGGCGTCGATGGCCGCCACGATGCACTGGCTGCCGAACTTCTCGGCGGCCTCGGCGACGAATTCAGGCCGCGTCACGGCGGCGGTGTTGATCGAGACCTTGTCGGCCCCCGCCAGCAACAGGGCGCGGATGTCCTCCAGGGTGCGCACGCCTCCGCCCACGGTCAGCGGCATGAAGCAGACCTCCGCCGTGCGCCGCACCACGTCCAGGATGGTGCCGCGCGCCTCATGGCTGGCGGTGATGTCCAGGAAGCAGAGCTCGTCGGCCCCGGCCGCGTCATAGACGATGGCCTGCTCCACCGGATCGCCCGCATCGCGCAGGGACTCGAAATTGATCCCCTTGACGACGCGGCCATCCTTCACGTCCAGGCAGGGAATGACGCGGACCTTGAGCATGTCGCTTCCTACCGCGCTTTCGCCATGGCGGCGATGGTGAAAAGCGTGCGGCCGGTGATGGCTTCGGCGGGCATGGCGGTGGTGCGGGTGAGGCCTTCGGCCTCCAAGAGCAGGTCGAGCGCGTCGGCCAGCCGCTCGGCGGTCCAGTTGCGCGCCTGGGCCTTGAAGCTGTCGGCGCGGGAAAAATGGATCGGCGGGAAGAATTTGCGCATCACCGTGTCGATCGGCTCGCCGCGCGCCATGCCTTCCTTGGCCAGCATCAGCCGCTGGAAATGGCCCAGCGCCCCGCGCAGGATCTGGGCGGTCTGGGTGTCCGCCGCCCAGAGCCGCTCCAGCTCCAGGTCCAGCCGGACGAGGTCGCCCGTGCCCGCCGCGTCGAAGGCGCTTTCGCTGCGCGCCTGGGATTCGTCGCCCATCACCGCGCGCACATCCTCCGCCGTGATCTGCTTCTGCCCATGGGCATAGAGCGCCAGCTTCTCCAGTTCGCGCCGCGTCACGCCGCGGTCGCTCCCCAGGCGCGACACCGCCTCCTCGACCGCGCCGGGGGCGAGCGCGAAGCCCTGCGCGCGCAACGCGTCGCGCACCACATCGCCAAGATCGCGCGCCGTATCGGCATAGCAGGCAATGGCGGCGGCGGCCTTGTCGGCCTCGAACAGCTTGCGCAGGGCGCTGGATTTGGGCAGGTCGCCCGCCTCCACCACCACCAGCGCATCGCCCTTGTGCTCGTGGAGGAAGGATTCGAACAGCGTGGCGAGTTCATTGCCGCCGCCGCGCACGCGGATGACGCGCCGCCCGCCCATCATCGAGATGGCGGCGGCCTCGTCGAACAGCCGCGCCGGATCGTCCAGCAGCGCGGCTTCGGCGATGTCCACCGCGTTGAAGGGATCGGTGAGGTCGCTCACCACCGTCTTGAGCAGCTTTTCCGTCCGTTCCTGCACCAGCCCCGCATCGGGGCCATAGACCAGCGCCGCCTGCAACGCCTTGGGCGGGGCGGTGACGAACTTGTCGGCCTCATGGCTCTTGACGATCATCGGCGCTGGCGGAAGAAGGCGGCCAGGTCCTGGCGGATGCGCTCGGCGATGGACATGGCGGCGCGGCGGGCGGAATCGCGCTGCGCCGTCAGCGTGGCATAGGGGGAATCGGCGACGTTATAGGCCGAAAGGCTGGTCTGGCTGCCGGTGGTGACGGTGTTCCCGGCCAGGTCGGTCAGGGTGTATTCGGCGTCCAGCGTATCGTTGTAGCGGGTGATGGCGGCGTCGTTCTGCAGCGCGACGCCGCGGCTGGTCTGGTTCAGATGGATGGTGAGGCGATAGCGCTTGCCCGCCATCACGCCATTGGAGCCCAGAAGGTCGATCAGCGTGTTGCGCAGCTCATAGCCCTCGCGCTCCGGCATGGGCTCGACATAGATGGACGCCAGTTGCGGCGACAGGCCCGGGGCGTACATGGGACGGAAGCCGCA
>Ga0182741_1004096_pt1 | contig 14711 bp, 11 predicted proteins | sample eDN5th37CBELigOP_FD_128874 | JGI IMG/M metagenome (GOLD analysis project Ga0182741, IMG submission 128874) | Enriched Organic Plus compost microbial communities from Emeryville, California, USA - eDNA 5th pass 37_C BE-Lig OP (version 2) (version 2) ...
CCCCCCCCCCCCCCCCGCGGCCCCCCCCCCCCCCCGCGCCCAAATCCCCGTCATCCTGCCCGCCGAATGGCCCGCCTCTCACCCCCGAAAAGACCGCCATGAATTCAAGATGCCCAGGTTTCTCCTATACCCGGAAACTTGGTTAACTTGAATTCTTGACGCCCGAACCGTCCCGCCATTTGCGCATGATCATGATCACCTTCCGCGCATCCCCATCCCGCCCGGCACCCTTCCCGGACGGTCTATGCTTGTCTCCATCACGACACGACCCTCGATGGAGCCTGCATGGACGCCGACCACGCACCGACAACGAAATCGCCCCGCCAGCCATCAACCGCCGCGCTCGCCATCCTGCTGGCCCTCACCCTGATCGCCCTCCTGCTCCTCGGCTGGGTCTGGTACTCCCGCTATGCCCCGGTCCACTATGACATCGGCCCGGACACCACCATCACCGACGCCGAAGGCGCCCGCTACATCCTCCCTCTCATCTTCGGCGGCATCGCCCTCATCGCCATCATCTGGCTGGCGACATGGCTCCTCGCCCGATGGACATTCACCATCTTCCCCATGACCATCGCCGCGATCGGCGGCATAGCCCTGCTCGCCGCCCTCGTCGGAGCCTGGCGAGGCATGAGCAACGGCCACGAGATCACGATCACGACCTACCTCTGCGAAGACGACTCGGAGCGCATAACCCCGCTCTCGAGCGGCCTCCCCGACGGTTGTGAAGCTGTCCCTGACGTCGAAGGCGTGACCCTCGGCACCACCGGCGACCCAACACTCGTCCGCCCGGATGCATCCTCGAACAGCCTCAGCCGGTTCTCGGACCTGCCACGGGGCACCTACTCGGCCACGATCACCGCCCAGGGACGATCCGACACCGCATCCGCCATCCTCGCGACCGAAACCCGCAACGGCATCCGCGCCATGTCGCCCCTCCAGCACCAGGGGGGCACCACCTGGTCCGGCCCCATGACCCTGCATCCGAACCTGGAGACTTACTATCTCCTGCTCTACCCCTCGCAATACGACGAGGCGCCGAACGCCCGGATCCGCATCACCGTCCAGGAATGCACCGGTACCTCGCTCGCGAGCTTCGACGCCTCCGCCTGCGAGCCGGTCCCGCTCTCCGGCCCGGTCGTGGAGCTCCAGCCGGCCAGCCCTTCAGGCCGCCCTGCGGTCACGTCGCTCGATACCGAGGGAATGACGTTCACGGGTCTCGAGCAGCGCACCTACACCTTCACGCCGGAGCTACCCGACGACGCCCTGCGCACCGGCCGGAGCGACATGCTCGTTATCCCCGCCGACGGGCCACAAACCAGCGACCGCAACGTCCTCATGCTCGATCCCGAGCACCCGCAAGGCGCGTTCACAGTCGAGGTCAGCGGCGACGCCGAAAACCTCGACTACACCATCTACGTCTTCGTCGAGAACGTCACCGTCGCTCACCGCCCCGATGTGCGACCATGAACGCATGATGGAACGACCGGACGAGCAGCACATTCCATTCGACGAAGAGGACGAGGCCCCGCCGGACGCGCTGCCCGCCTCGCCCGGCCTGCGCAAGGTGGCGATCGCCGTCTACATCCTCATCGTCGTCTGCGTCGTCGGCGGCCTGCTGCTCAGTCTCGTCTGGTCCGGCATCCTCGCGGATCGCTGGAGCCTCCCGCTCCCCGACCGCTGGAGCGTATAGAGCGGTCATTCTGAGATAGCCCTGTTGTAGGGGCCGCACGTGCGAAGCAATATCGGCCCGAGAACCCGACGCGAAGCGACCTTGCCAGGCTCACGACTGGCCCAAGGCACCGAACCTTCGTACCGCCGGACCTTGTGTCCGGCGCACATCGCCCAATAGGACAACGCCGTACCGCCGCACCTCGTGACCAGGAACGGTGTGCGGCGCGGAGACACCGCAATACACGCCGACAATCGCTCACCATTCCGGATAACCCTGCTCGCCGTCACCCTGATCGGTGTCGCGCTCCTCACGCTCCCGACCGCCGCCCTTCTCTGGCGAGCCCTCGACGCTGGCTCGGTCCTCGACGACCCCGCCGCCCGCGAGATCCTCCGTGACGCGCTCGTCCTGAGTCTCACGACCTCCGTCATCGCCCTAACGGCGATCGTGCTCATCGGCACACCAGCCGCCCTCGTCCTCGCCCGCCATCGCGGCCGCCTCACGCGGGTCATCGACGCCCTCGTCGACCTCCCGATCATCCTGCCGCCCGCCGTCGCCGGTATCGCCCTGCTTGCGGCCTTCGGCCGCGCCGGTATCCTCGGCGATACGCTCGACGCCGTCGGCATACGCGTCGGGTTCTCCACAACAGCCGTGGTCATCGCCCAAATCTTCGTCGGCGCGCCCTTCTATATCCGCAGCGCCCGCGCCGGGTTCCTCAAGATCGAGAAGCACCTGGAAGAGTCCGCCGCCGATCTCGGGGCGACACCCTGGCGCGTCTTCCGCTCCGTGACGTTGCCCCTCGCCCGGAACAGCCTCCTCGCCGGCGCCGTCCTCGCCTGGGCGAGAGCGCTCGGCGAGTTCGGCGCCACCATCATGTTCGCCGGCAACCGCCAGGGCGTGACCCAGACGATGCCCCTTGCCATCTACGAGCGCTTCGGCGCCGGCGACCTCAACACCGCCATCACCTTTTCGGCCATCCTGCTCGGCACCTCGATCCTCTTCCTCTTCGTCATCCGCCTCATCGGCGAGGACCGATAGCCGCGGCCCGATGATGGCGGGGGAGGAACGCGTAAAGGGGACGGGCCAACGCCCATCCCGTTCCGCCTTGATCTGGTATCCCGGCAATCGCGCATGCTTCAACGCGCGATCTACATCTCCGGCACGTCCGCGCCGGGAACCTCGTCGCCTTCCACCGGGACCGCCACGAACCACACATCACCGACGTTCTGCCCGGTCACGTCGCCCGGCGCCGCATCGTTCACCCAGTAGTAGAGCGGCCAACCGTTGTACGTCACCTGCATCGTCCCGTCCGTCCGCTCGATCGTGCCCAGCTCTCCCGGGATACCTTCCGGCAACGTCAGGGGCTCTTCGGCCGAGAACACTGGCCAGTTCTCTTCACACTGGTCATAGCAGGCACTCTCGCCGGAATTCGGCTCGTCGTTCAGGAAGATGTAGAGGGTCATCCCCTCCGCGTCCGTGAAAAACGTCCCGAGGCTCATGTCCTCCGCCGTCAGGACCGTCGTGTCACCCATTGCGACCGGGGACGCCATCGGCGAGGCCTCGGGCACGGCAGCGCCCGGGATCGCATCGCCCTCGGTCGGGACCGCCAGGAACCAGACCTCACCAACGTTTTGCCCGGTCACGTCACCCGGCTCCATGTCGGAGGCCCAGTAGTACAGGGGCCAGCCGTTGTACGTGACCTGCATCGTTCCATCGGTTCGCTCGATCGTGCCAAGCTCACCCGGAACACCCTCCGGCAAGGTCAGCGGCTCCTCCGCGGAGAAGATCGGCCATGCTTCCTCGCAGTCCCCGTAACAGCTGCTCTCGCCAGAATCCGGAACATCCTTGAGGAAGATGTAGAGCGCCATACCGTCCGCGTCGGTGAAGTAGGTCCCGTACTCCATATCGTCGGCGGTCATGACCGTCGTGGTGTCCTGGGCCAGCGCAGCCGGCGCCACCAACGCAAGCACGACGGACATGGCGAACAACACTCGCTTGAACATCATCGGGCTCCATTCCGTATGAGATCGACACGCCGATCCTGCGTGTACCCTCCCTACGGTCGAACCCTGAATTCGGATGAGTTCGTTACCAGGAGTGAGTCAGGATTCTCGGGTCCTACTCCATGGGCGCCAGCAGGAACGTCTCCCCATCCGGGCTCTCCGGCGTGACCAGGCTCAATCCGACCGTCTCGTAGGTGTACATCGGCTCTGGGCCGTACAGGTACAGCCATCCCGTGCCCTGGTCGTTGACCTCCAGCTCGCCGAGGTCCACCCGTTCGCCGCCGCGCTCCGCCCACGCCCGGTAGGTCCGGTCGTCAGTCGTCGGCGGCAGGTCATAGACAACCAGCATCGCCCCGTTCTGGTCAGGCGCCACCATCAGCGTGCCGTGGCCCGGAGCCGCCGCCTCCGGCGCATCCGGCGCCGGCATCAACGCCGACAACGTCCCGCCATCCTTCAGGTAGTCGGCGATCGCCCGCTCGGCGTACTGTGCCTCCCGGAGGTCGTCCCGCATCTGCAGGTACATGGTGCCAAGCACGCCAAGGGCGATGACCGCGATCGCCGCGGCGATGCCGAGCCAGATCATGGGACGCTGCAGGAGAACAAGCCTCGGCGCGGACACTCCGCCGCCGGTCCCGCTCACCAACGTATCTCGCAGCGCCGGCTCTGGCGCGACCGGCGGGACAGCCCAACCGAGGTCGCCAACGACGCCTTCGTACCGATCCAGCTCGGCGCGGCACATTGCGCACGTCGGCAGGTGGGCTTCGAGCGCGTCCCGCTCCTCCGGGTCGAGCACGCCGAGCGCATACGCGGCGATATCGGGGTGAGGATCATGGCGACCCGCCCTGCGCCTTGTGGTCCCGCGCTCGCTCATGCCTGACCCTCGCGATCGCCGGACGAATCGCCGGCCATCATCTCGCCCGAGGCCGCCAGGCGATCCGCGAGCCGCCCCATCGCCGTCCGGATTTGCGATTTGACCGTACCCAGCGGACGCCCAAGGTGCGCCGCGATCTGCGACTGGCTCATCCCGGTGAAGTACGCCAGTTCCAGCACCTGCCGGTGGTCCGGTCCCAGCGCCCGTAGCGCCTCACGGACGACCTCCCGGCGAAGGCGATCGAGCGCCTCTTCCTCGGGGCCAGGAGCAGGATCGACGACCCACGACGTGACGTCGTTATCCAGCCCGTTGCCCGATTCCTCGCGGCGGTGCCGCAGCACATCGATCGCGCGATTCCGCGCCACGCGCAGGAGCCATCCGGCGAAGGTGCCGCGAGCGGGGTCGAACGCTGCCGGCTGCTGCCAGAGGCGGAGGAAAACGTCGTGCGTCGCCTCCTCCGCCAGCGCCGGGCTCCGCAGCACCGAAAGGGTCACGCCATTCACCTGATCCGCGTAGAGGTCGTAGAGATCGGCGAACGCATCCTCGTCGCCCTCCAGCACCCGCCGCATCAGCGCGCGGTCGCGATCCGGGTCTTCCGGAGCCGCCGTGCTCGGCGGGGGAATACTCCGGAGGCGGGTGGTCCCGGGTCCCGTCTCGGCACCTCGGACCCGGCGGCTCGCCATCGCGAGGATCCACGGCACGGTCGGACGAGCGACGGGTGCTTCATTAACCCCTACGAACGGGAACGTCGAGCGGATGAACGTCCGAACCCCGGTTCCCCACACGCCCCGCTGGCCACCAACGATCACCGCGCCTCCTCGTTTCGCTCGTCAGCGAAACCACCGGTCATCCTGAGCGAATGCAAGGGCTCGCTGCCGCTTCTCGCCCTGCGGGCTCGGCCGGAAGACCCAACGCGAAGCGGCGTCGACACCACAACCCTTTGCCTGGAGCTATTTCCCCGAACATGCCTGTTACACCACTCAGAGTAGCAGGCCATGACGGCACCGGAACAATCTCGCTCGCTACGCGCCCGGCGTTGTCCCCGCCGGCACCGGCCGCAGGTTCACCGTCCACCGGAACGTCTCCGGCGTCACCAGGTACTGGTCCATCGGTCGCGGCCCGCAGATCGACGATCCGAGCCCCGCCACGCGATGATCCAGCGACAGGACCGTCGTCGTCCCCGGCTTCACCTGATGGCTGTGCGTTGCGTCCGCCAAGACCTCCGCCGTGTACGGCAGCGCCTTGATGCTCAGCGTTTCGTCGGACCACGCCAGCAGGCCGAACCCGTGTTCCGGCGCGACCACCACCCAGTGCGCTCCCTCGCGATTCCCGGTGTCCTGAGGGAACACGTACGGGTGCGGCATCTCCATCACGTCCAGCGCCCAGGTGTCGTACGTCGCGCTCTCCTTGCGGTCCGGATAATTCTCGTGCGGGCCCAACCCGCGCCACGTCACCGCGCCGAACGTCCCGGGCAGCTCCATCGTCAGCCCGACGCGCGGCAGCGAGAGCAGCTCCGGCACCCCGGCCTGCTTCGCCAGGTTCGCCATCACCTCGAAGACCCCGGCTCTCGGCGTCGCGTCCGTCTCGATCGCGACATCCCCAGACCCCGTAATCGTGTACCGCTGGACCAGATCGTAGATCGGCGAGAACGCCGGCGCGCCATACGCCGCCGTCACCTCGATCACCACGGAGCGATCCGTCTGCTCGACGATCTCCGACGACCGTACCTGCGGCCGCATATGCCGGAAATCCATCGCCTTCCACGTCTCGACCTGGTACGTGTCGTTGTCCGTCGGCGCGCGGAACATGTCGAACACCGGTCCATCCTCGACCAGGTCCTGCCCGTTCACCATCCAGCTCGCGATGACGCCCCTCGTGCGGTCGAACAGGATATCGCCCCGCTCGGTCGTCACCAGGATCGCAACGTCCGTCTCCGCGACGTCGATCTCGCCCTCCGCGAGCGGCGGCACGCCGGCGCCAAGCGGCTCCGCAACGCAGACCTGGCAATGCGCGACCTCGAACCCGGCCGGCGCCCACGACGCCTGTCCCGCCACCGTCGCGACCACATCCAGCCACGTATCCGGTCTCTCTGCGTGCGCGGCAACAACGTCGATCGATATCTCTCGCGATTCCCCCGCCCCGAGATCGGCCACATCGAGCACGCCGGACGCGACGACCCGGCCGCCCGTATTCAACGACCATTGCAGCGAGAGGTCCGCAAGATCGGTGAAGAATCGCCGGTTCAGTAGCCGAATCGTCCCCCCCGACGCGTCGACCAGCTCCAGCTCGATCGGCTCGTGCACCTTCTTCAGCTCGATCAGGCTTGGATGCGGATCGCGGTCCGGCGACATCAGCCCGTCGATGACGAAGTTCCCGTCATTCGGGTGATCGCCAAAATCCCCGCCGTACGCGAAATACTCCTCGCCGGACGACGAATACTGCCGGATGCCATGGTCCGCCCACTCCCAGACGAGCCCGCCGATCAGCCGCGGGTAGGTCCGGATAGCCTCCCAGTACTCCTTCAGGCTCCCCGGCCCGTTCCCCATCGCGTGCGCGTACTCGATCAGGATGTACGGCTTCGGCTCGTCGGATTGTCCCTGCCGGATCACCTCTTCCACCGGCGGATACATCGTGCTGTGCATATCCGTCGCGGCGACCGGAGCGTGCCGGTGCGCGATCACCTCCAGATGTACCGGGCGGGACGGATCGTGCTCCTTCAGCCAGGCATACATCGCGTCCTGGTTCTGCCCGTAGCCGGACTCGTTCCCCAGCGACCAGATAATGACCGACGGATGGTTCTTGTCCCGCTCGTACATCCGGGTCATCCGGTCCATGTACGCCTTCTGCCACGCCGGGTCGTCCGAGAGCTGGTCCGCATCGCCGGAGATGCCAAAACCATGCGTCTCCAAATCCGTCTCGTCGATCATGAAGAGCCCATAGCGGTTGCAGAGTTCGTAGAAGCGGGAGTCGTTGGGGTAATGGGACGTCCGCACCGTGTTGACGTTGTGCTGCTTCATCAGCTGGACGTCGCGCTCCATCGCCTCGTATGGCACCGCCCAGCCGAAATCCGGATGATCGTCGTGACGGTTCACGCCCTGGATCTTGATCGAGACACCGTTCACCCACAGCTGCTGGTCACGGATCTCGACCGTCCGGAACCCGACCGTCTGCCGCTGGACCTCGCGAACCTCGCCATCCGGCCCTGCATGGCGAAGCAGCAGCGTGTAGCAATGCGGCGTCTCGCTCGTCCACAGCTTCGGCGCCTCGACCGCGATCGATGCGGATCCTCCCTCGACCGACGCCGTCCCGACCTCGCCGCCCTCGGGCCCGAGCAAGACGGCCTCAACCGTTCCACTGCCTTCGCCCCGCAGCTCGACGTCGATCTCCAGCGTCGCGCTGGAAAAATCCTCCGCCAGCACCGGCCGCGCATGGACGTCGTGGATATGCGTCTCTGGCAACGCCGCGAGCCAGACGTCGCGGAAGATGCCGTTGAACCGCCACATGTCCTGGTCTTCGAGGTAGCTCGCGTCCGAATACTGGTGCACCTGCACCGCCAGTGAGTTGAGCTCGCGCTGCCGCACGACGTCCGTGATATCGAACTCCGCCGGGACGTGGCTCCCCTTCGAGAACCCGACCTCCTCGCCGTTAACCCAAACCGTGAACGCCGAGCAGACGCCATCAAACGTCAGCCCGATCCGCCGGCCGTCCCACGACGCCGGCACCGTGAACTCGTGCCGGTAACACCCGACCGCGTGGTCCGGCACGAACGGCGGATCGACCGGGAACGGGTATTTCACGTTGGTGTAATGCGGCGTGCCGTATCCCTGCATCTGCCACACGGACGGCACCGGCACGACGTCCCAGTCGGATTCGTCGATCTCGTGCTCAGACGCCTCCGGCGGCACCAGCGAGACCGACTCCGCGTAGTGGAACAACCACTCGCCGTTCAGGCAGCGGTACCACGGCGAGAGCGTCCGGTCGCCCCGGATCGCCGACGCTTCATCCGCGTACGGGATCAGCAATGGCCGCGGATCCTGCCGGTTCCGGTGCGTCACCTCCGGATTCATCCAGTCCGGGAGCCGCGGGGTGGTGGCGGTGGTCATGGAATTGGGATCCTTTCGTGCGGAACGCCTCGCCGGCGCCTTACGGTTGTTTCCCGGCATTGTAGACAACACCCCGCTGAATGGGAGGTCTACGATCGCTCGCGGGCTCCTGCGCGGTTCACACCACCGCCGGATACATATACAATCCCCGGCATATTGCAAAATCCACTGCGAGTTCGTCTCAAACGACAGGGACCCGTTATGGAACACTCGCGTTCAAGCCGGAGGCGGTTCCTGGCATCCGCCGCAGCGGCGCCGCTGGTGCTCACCGGGTGCAATGTACCCGGCTTCTCGAGCCGGCCGGAGGGAGACGACGACACGATCGTCCTCTGGTACTGGAACCGCTCGATCGATCCCCAGCTCTTCCGGGATTTCGAAGAGGCCCACCCTGGCGTCACCGTCAACGACCAACTCGTTGGCGGCGACTACGCCTCGCGGTTCAACACCACCCTCGCCGGGCAGGCGTTCGTCCCCGATGTCGTGGCCCTGAACAACGACATCTCCCGCTACTTCCCCGACGCTGACCAGTTCGTGGACCTGTACGAGATGGGCGCCGAAGAAGACCGGCATCTCTATCTCGACTGGAAATGGAAAGCCGGCGAGACGCTGGACGGGCGGCTGATCGGCTACCCGATGGATACAGGTCCCCTCGCCCTCTATTACCGCCACGACTTCTTCGAGCAGGCAGGGCTGCCGACCGAACCCGACGACGTCACCGCGCAATTCGCGGAATGGGAGGACTACTTCGAGGCCGGTCTCGAGCTCCAGCAGGCGCTGCCGGGCGTCAGGATGATGGACAACGTCCCCTACATCTACCTGATGACCCTCATGCAGGCGCAGGAGTTCTACGTCAACCGGGACCAGGTCTACGTCGGGGATGGCGAATCGGTCCGCCGCGCCTGGGATGTCGCGCTCCAGGCCTACGGGATGGACCTCGCCGCCCGGGTCAACCCCTTCACCCCGGACTGGAGCGCGGGTGTCAGCGAGAGCAGCTTCGCCTCGTTCGTCGGCGCGGTCTGGATGAAGCAGTTCCTCCTCGAGTCCGGGAACAACGTCGCCGGCACATGGCGCGTCGCCCAGACCCCTGGCGGCCCCGGCAACCAGGGCGGCTCCTTCATCGGCATCACCAAATACGCGCGCAACAAGGAGCTCTGTTTCGAGCTGATCCGCACGATCATGTCGCCCGAGAGCCAGGTACGGATGTACAAGTCGCTCAGCCTCTTCCCCTCGGCGATCGACGCGCTGGAGGATCCGGTCATGTCGGAGCCGGAGGACTTCTTTGGCGGCCAGCCGACAGCGGAGCAGTTCGTCACGACGGCGAAGGAGCTGGAGCCGTTCTACTTCAGCCCCGCATACCCGATCGCGCACGGCATCTTCAACCAGGAGATCACCGACGTTGTCCTCGGAGGCGCGCCGGAAGATGTCGCCTGGGACGAAGCCCAGAAGCAGGCGAAGCGTGAGCTCCAGCACAAGGCCCCGTGGGTGAAATGGGAGGAGGCGTCCTGATGGGTGTCCACACAGTTGCCGCGCCACCAGAGGCGCCAGCCAGCACGATCCAGACGCCGACGCGCAGCGGATGGGAGCGCTGGCGGGACCGGTATCTCGGGATCTATCTCTCGATCTCGCCCTTCTTCATCATCTTCGCGATCTTCGGGCTGTTCCCGATTGCCTTCGCCCTCTACATCGCTTTCCAGCAATGGAACGGCATCGGCGACATGACCTTTGTCGGCCTCGACCAGTTCCGGTACCTGGTCACCGACCCGCTGTTCCGGAAATCGATCCTTGTCACGATCCAGATCTGGATCATCTCCACGGTTCCGCTGGGGCTCGCCTTCCTGCTGAACCAGGCCATGCGCTTCCGGATGACCTATCGCGTCGCCTTCTTCCTGCCGAACGTCACCTCGCTCGTCGCCATCGCGATCATCTTTTCATCGATCTTCGGCAACCAGTTCGGCCTCCTGAACGCCGGTCTCCAGGGCATCGGCGCCGAGCGCATCGCCTGGCTCAACGAGCCGTGGGGCATCAAGGTCGCGATCGCGGCGATGGTTGTCTGGCGCTGGACCGGCTACAACGCCATCATCTACCTCGCCGGCTTGCAGGCGATCCCGGACGACCTCTACGAGGCCGCGAAGGTCGACGGCGCCACGCAGTGGAATCTCTTCAAGGACATCACCGTGCCCCTGCTGCGCCCGGTAATCCTCTTCACCCTCATCACCTCGTCGATCGGCGGGCTCCAGCTTTTCACGGAGCCGCAGATCCTCGTCGGGAACACCGGCGGCCCAAACAACGAGGGTCTGACGATGGTGCTCTACCTCTACCAGCAGGCGTTCGTCCAGAACCAGTTCGGCTACGGCGCCGCCATTGGCTGGGGTCTCTTCGCGATCATCGTGCTCTTCTCGATCGCGAACTACCTCATCGTCGGCCGGAGGAGTGACAATGGATAACACCTACGACACCGCCCAGCGCAAATCGTTGTCGTGGTCGGGACTCGTCCTGAATGCGCTCCTTGTGCTCGGGGTCCTGGTCTCGATCTTCCCGTTCTACTGGCTGATCGTGATGGCCACCCGGACGAACGAGGACATCTTCGCCTACCCGCCGAAGCTCCTTCCCGGCCCTCACCTGCTGGACAACGTCCAGCGGATGCTCGACTCGATCAACTTCTGGGGCTCGTTCGCGAACACCGCCATTGTCGCCAGCCTCTCCGCCGTGCTGACCATGTTCCTGGCCTCACTCTCCGGCTTCACCTTCGCCAAGTTCCGGTTCCCGGGGCGAAACCTGCTCTTCATCCTCATCCTCGCCACGATGATGGTCCCGTCGCAGCTCTCGACGGTCCCGTCGTTCGTCATCATGGCCAACATCGGCTGGGTCGGGACCCTGCAGGCGCTCATCGTTCCGGGCCTGGCTGGCGCCTTCGGCATCTTCTGGATGCGCCAGTACGCCACCGCCGCCATCCCGAACGACCTGATCGACGCGGGCCGGCTCGACGGCTGCAACCATTTCCAGCTCTACACGAACGTTGCCCTGCCATTGCTCCGGCCGGCGCTCGCCTTCCTCGGCATCTTCACGTTCATCAACTCGTGGAACGATTACCTGTGGCCGCTGGTCGTCCTCATCAACCCGGACCGCATCACGCTTCAGGTGGCGCTGGCCCAGCTCCAGGGCCTGTACCAGACAGACTACGCGCTGGTCATGGCGGGAACGCTGATGGCGACGATCCCGCTGATCGTCATCTTCATCCTCGGCAGCAAGCACTTCATCGGCAACATCGCCGCCGGAGCCGTCAAGAGTTGAGGTTCGGTCCTGATATCCAGTCGTCCGCAATTGATAGAGACCGCCCGGATTGGGCGGTCTCTTCACGTCCCCCATAAAGGGGTACGCGGGTCCACATTCGCCCTATAATGGGAGGCCACGCTTGGCGGGACCCGGACACGCAAAGGACCCCGATGAACCCTGTCGCTATCGACAACCAGCACATCCCGGTGCCAACGACATCCCTGGTTGGCCGCGACGATGAGCTCACCCGCCTCATGACGCTCCTGACGCGCCCGGACGTCCGCCTCGTCACCCTGATGGGCCCCGGTGGCGTCGGCAAAACGCGCCTGGCCCTCCAGGTCGCACACGATATCGATCGGGACATCGTCGGGCCGGTTCGGCTCGTCCTGCTCGCCAACGTCACCGACGGCGCCGACATCGTCCCGGCCATCGCCCGCGCCCTGCGCGGCTCCCGGCTCGATGCGCTCCCGGCAGACGAGGAGATCTTCGCGACAATCGGCGACGACCCCATGCTGCTCATCCTCGACAACGCCGAGCAGATCGCCGACCAGCTCACCTTCCTCGCGGACCTCATCAATCGCTGCCCGCGCCTGACGGTTCTCGTCACCAGTCGCGTCATGCTCCGCCTCTCCGCAGAACACGTCGTTACGCTGGATCCATTGCCGACGGCCAGCCCGGGGCATGGGCAGCTTGCGCCGGCGACTGCCCTCTTCGTCGATCGCGCCCGCCTCGTCAGGCCCGACCTGGAGCTGACGGACGAGAACATCCTCGCCATCGACAAGATCTGCCAACAGGTCGACGGCCTTCCGCTCGCGATCGAGCTGGCCGCCGCCCGTACCCGCTTCCTCTCGCCCGTCGCCCTCCATGAGCGACTGACGGAACGCCTCGCCATGCTCGTCGGTGGCCCGCGCGACGCCCCGGAGCGGCACCGGACTCTCCGCGCCACGCTCTCCTGGTCGCACGACCTCCTGACCGCCGAGGAGCGCACGCTCTTCCGCCGGCTCGGGGTCGCGATCAACGGCATTCCCTATGACGCGGTCGAGCCCATCTGCAACAGCGCCGGTGACCTCGGATATCAGGTCCCGGAGCTCCTCGAGTCGCTGGTCGACCACAGCCTCGTCCGGATCGATGACGGTCCGGACACCGGTCCGCGCGTTCGCCTGCTCCATACCGTCCGGGAGTTCGCGGAGGAACAGCTCGACGAGAGCGGCGAAACCGACGCCATCCGCCGCGCCCATGCGATGTGGTTCGCGGGGATGGTCATCGACACGCCGATCACCACCTGGGGCACCGGCCGGCCCGAGCTGCGCCGCTGGACGCTGCGCCACCTGCCGGATTTACCGACGTTTTCCACCGTGCTCAAGCGCCTGATGCAGTGGGGCGAGCACGTCATGGCCTTGAAGATGACGAGCCAGCTCATCTCGTTCTGGGGCGAGATCGGTCACAACCGCGAGGCGATGGAATGGACCAGCAAGGTCATGCCCTACGTCGACGATGTCCCGGTCGAAGACCGCGCCCACTTTTTCTTCAAGGCTGCCCTGGTCCTGCACATGGCAGAGCGGATCGACGAGACGTTAGAGTTCGCGACACGCAGTCTCGAGCTCTACGAGCAGCTCGGCGTACCCCGGTGGATCGCCAATACCCAGAACATGGTCGCGAACCTGCAATGGCAGATCGGAAACCCTGAGGACGGTGAACGGTACCATCGCATGGCGATCGAAACCTCCGCGGAATCCGGAAGTATCATCGGGGTGGCCATGTTCAAGGCGCAGTTCGCCGACCGGCTCGTCGAGCGAGAGCGGTATGACGAAGCCGCGCAGCTCCTTGACGAAGCCCAACCGGTCATCGAGCGCGAGCGACCGGGCGCCGTTCCGATGATCCATGGCTCCCGTGCCCTGCTGAACCTGAAGGCCGGTCGCGTGGAGGACGCCGCCCGGCATATGCGCCAAAGCCTCGACTACTACCGGACACCGCCAATCCGGCGTCCGGACCTACTGGCCGAGCTTCTCCTCTACACTGCCGACCTCGCGTCCCGGCGCGGAATCGGCAACGAAGGCGCATTCATCCTCGGCGCGGCAGCGAAGCTCGTCGATGAGATCGGCATGAAATCGAGCAAGGGGTTTAATCAGGAAGAGGCGCGTCTCCGGGCAGTGCTCGAGGCGCAGCTTGGCGCGGACCGGTACGCCGAGCAGTTCCACCGCGGTCAGGCCACCCCGATTTCGGACGTCGTCGCGCTCGCCATCGATGTCTGCGACCGAATCCCGTCAGAAGTCCCTGCCACCGAGCCAGCTCAGGCGATCGAGGACGATCTTACCCCGCGCGAGCGCGATGTCCTGAAGCTTCTCGTAGCCGGGAAGTCGAACGCCGCCATCGCCGACGAGCTCTTCATCAGCCAGCGCACGGTCACCACCCACCTCACGCGCCTCTACGCGAAGCTGGACGTGACCTCCCGCACGGAGGCAATCTCCACCGCGCTACGTATGGGGCTCGTGACTCCGTCTTAAGGCTTACGTACAACCTCGTACGACGTACGCCCGCGCGAATACGCGGTCTGTACGATGTGCGCGTCTCCCCGCTCCGGCATGATGTGGTCATAGAGAAACGTGATCGCAGCAATCCACCACAGCACAGGGGAAACGCACACATGAACCACAACCTCTCGATCGGCAGCGACTTCATGACCTTCGGCACCGAGGCGATCGGCGTCCATCATTCGATCTACACCCGGCTGCTTCGCGCCGAGCATCGGGCCATCCTCAACAATGTTCGCGATGACGACCCGGGTACCG
>Ga0182741_1004104_pt1 | contig 14698 bp, 14 predicted proteins | sample eDN5th37CBELigOP_FD_128874 | JGI IMG/M metagenome (GOLD analysis project Ga0182741, IMG submission 128874) | Enriched Organic Plus compost microbial communities from Emeryville, California, USA - eDNA 5th pass 37_C BE-Lig OP (version 2) (version 2) ...
CTGCGTCGGGCCTACCGATATACATGCACGAAGCGTGCCAGTTTTTGGTCTAAGATTTTCTGACGGTTATTCAGGCGCTTAACAGCGCCGCGTGATTTTTGTCCCCTGCCCGCCTGAACAGAGCCTGCGCAGAGTTCTGATCAGATTTTGTGCAGCGCATCAAAAAGTGGCAGATGCGGAGAGGCTTCAGGACGCCAGATAATCAACAATGTGATCGGGATCGAATACCTTGCCATCGAAGAAGCCATCCGGGCCAAGGACAAGGCTCGCTCCAGCGGCACCAACAGGCGTGGCGGTCGCCAATGCCCCTTCCACCTTCGCATTCGCGCCCGGCAGGGCAACGCCCAGAGATCGTAGAGCGCGGCGGTAGAGATCCGGGCGGTAGCTGTCGCGAGCGATCAGCTCGTGTTTGGGGCTTGCTCCAACCTGTCCCCACCGCACCATCTGGCTGTAGAACCAGAGGGCGTGGCTCTGCCAGGGGAAGGTTGCGCCCATGTCGTGCGGCACGAAGAAGTCTGCGACCGCAATGATAGAGCCGTCCCCCTGCTGGATCTGCCCGGTGAGCGCAGGCATCAGCCATTCCGCCGGGCAGTTGATATATTCGGGCCGTGCAAGCAGGGCCGCTAGCTCCGCATGATTGGCGGCATCGCCGCACCATTTCGCGGCGCGGTAGAGCGCGCGCAGCAGCCGGTCGAGCGTCTCCGGGTTGGCCATGGCCCAGGCTTCAGACACGCCCAGCACCTTTTCCGGGCTCGACTGCCAGATCCGCGATTTGGTCGTCACGATGTGGCCGATGCCAAGGATCGCCGCGCTCGAATTCCATGGCTCGCCGACGCAATAGCCGTCGATCCGCCCGGCCGCGAGCGCATCGCGCATCAGGGGCGGCGGGATCACGACCAGCTCCACGTCCCGGTCCGGATCGATGCCGCAGGCGGTGAGCCAGTAGCGCAGCTCGTAGTTATGGCTCGAATGGGGGTGAACCACGGCGAAGCGCAGCTTCGTCTCGTCGTTCCTGCGGTCCAGAACTTTGCGCAGCGCCGTCCCCGCCGAAGCCGGGTCGAGGTCGGGCCTCGCACCCTCTTCGCTCATATCGGCCCAAAGCGACGTTGAGACAGTCACCGCATTGCCGCCTAGCCCCAGCGCCATTGGCGCGATGGTGCGCACGGCGAGCGGTGCGAGGCCAAGGTTGAAGGCGATCGGCATCGGCGCAAGCATATGGGCGGCAGCAAAGTGGCCCACGGCCAGACGGTCGCGGATGCTCGCCCACGAGTTTTCGCGTACGAGCACCAGCTCGATCCCCTCCTCCGCCGCGAAGCCCATTTCGCGGGCGGCGACAAGGAGCGCGCTGTCGAGGAGCGGCAGGAAGCCTACGGGTACGACGCTCAACTCGGCACTCATATGTCACCTCCCGACCCCAGCAGATCGGCGGCGGTGATCAGGCTCTGCGCGATCTCGGCAATCTTGCGGTTCTGGTTCATCGCGGTCCGGCGCAGAAGCGCATAGGCCTCCTGTTCGGAAAGGCCGCGCGACTTCATGAGCAGCCCCTTGGCGCGGTCGATCAGCTTGCGGTTTTCGAGTTCGCTGCGCGCTTCCTCAAGCTCGCGCGCCATGCGCGAGAAGGCGTTGAAGCGGCTGATGGCCATGTCGAGGATCGGCTTGATGCGCTCCTTGCGAAGCCCGTCGACCACATAGGCCGACACCCCCGCCTCGATAGCAGCCTCGGTGGACGCACTGTCCGTGCGGTCGACGAACATGGCGATCGGCCGTTTGACGGCGCGAGTGAGCTGGAACATGCTTTCCAGCATGTCGCGGTTGGGATTTTCGAGATCGATGACAATAACGTCCGGTTCAATTTCGGCGATGCGCCGGGCGATCCCCGTCATGTCGTGGATGGTGGCGACCTCGCCGTGACCAGCTTCGCGCAAGCCCTCCTCGATCACCGCAGCGCGAATACGGTTCTCGTCGATGATCAGGATGCGAAGGGCGCTACGACTCATGGAGCGAATTACGCGTATCAAGCCCGGATGTAATCCCCCAGCGCGCCATGCGGTCTACCACGATGCTCGCGCCTCCATGGCAATCGGACCGCCGACGCGCGCCGTCCAGAGCACCAGACCGTTTTCGTCTTCGCGCGCGTTGATGGTGAAGGGCTCATTGTCGAAGAGCGGCGACAGGCTGCGGAACTCGAACCTGGCTAGTGCCCTGCCCTTCAGCCGCTCGGCGAAGTGGATGAGGAAAGTCGCCTGCATCGGCCCATGCACGACCAACCCCGGATAGCCCTCAACGTCCCGCGCATAGGGCAGATCATAGTGGATGCGGTGACCATTGTAGGTGAGTGCGGAATAGCGGAAGAGGAGCGGCGGTGTTGGCTCGATGGTTTCGCTCCACTGGCCTTCAGGGGCCGGCGTCGCGGACATCTTCGGCTGCTGTCCAGGTTCCGCCTTGTCGAAGTCGCGATAGACGATGTCCTGCCGCTCGTTGATCGCAAGATTGCCATCACTCTCAATGCGGTGGTCAACCGTGACGAAGCAGAGCGTGCCGGAGCGGCCTTCCTTCACCACCACATCGCGGACGGTGGAACGACGGCTCACCTTTGCGCCGACATGGATAGGGCTCACAAATTCGAAGGCCCCACCCGCCCACATGCGGCGTGGCAGCGGCACGGGCGGCAGGAAGCCGCCGCGCGCCGGATGGCCATCCTCGCCGAGTTTCGAGGTTGGAGCGGCTGCAGGCGCGATGCAGAAGTGAATGAGCTGCGGTGCGACATCTCCCGCATTCACCGCTCCCGGACGATTGAGCATGGCGTTGAAGCGGCTGACCAGCCCGGCGCTCGCCTCCTCCTCGCAGACCTCCTCGCTGCCGATCCATTGGCGCAGGTGGTCAAGATCAAACTGCATTGTTCTTCGGTTCGCCATCAGAAGCTCCGTGGCAGGCCGAGAATGTGCTCGGCCACATAGGAGAGGATCAGGTTGGTCGAGATCGGCGCCACCTGATAGAGCCGCGTCTCGCGGAACTTGCGCTCGACGTCATACTCGCAGGCAAAGCCGAAGCCGCCGTGGAACTGCAGGCAGGCGTTGGCCGCTTCCCAGCTCGCCTTGGCAGCAAGGTACTTGGCCATATTGGCCTGCGCCCCGCAATCCTCGCCAGCGTCATAGCGGCGGCAGGCTTCAAAGCGCATCAGATTTGCCGCCTCAACCTCGATGAATGCTTCTGCGATCGGGAACTGAACACCCTGGTTCTGGCCGATCGGACGGCCAAACACGTTGCGCTCGGAGGCATATTTCGAGACGCGCTCGGTGAACCAGTAGCCGTCGCCGATGCACTCGGCCGCGATCAGCGCGCGCTCGGCATTGAGGCCGGTCAGGATATACTTGAAACCCTTGCCCTCCTCGCCGATCAGGTTTTCTTCCGGGATCTCGAGGTCCTCGAAGAAGAGTTCGTTCGTCTCATGGTTGACCATGTTGGGGATCGGCTGGACGCTCATCCCACTGGTCATGGCTTCCTTGATATCGACGAGGAAGATGGAGAGGCCTTCCGACTTCTTCTTCACCTCGGCGAGCGGCGTGGTGCGCGCGAGCAGGATCATCAGGTCTGAATGCTGCACCCGGCTGATCCAAACCTTCTGCCCGTTAACGACATAACGGTCGCCCCTCTTAACAGCCGTGGTCTTGAGCTTGGTGGTGTCGGTTCCGGTGGTCGGCTCCGTCACACCCATGGACTGCAGCCTGAGCTCGCCCGAAGCGATCTTCGGCAGGTATTGCCGCTTCTGCTCCTCCGAACCATGCCGGATCAGCGTATTCATGTTGTACATCTGCCCGTGGCAGGCGCCGGAGTTGCCGCCAGACCGGTTGATCTCTTCCATGATCACTGAAGCCTCGGTGAGGCCCAGCCCGGCACCGCCGTATTCCTCCGGAATCAGGGCCGACATCCAGCCCTCCTTCGTCAGCGCGTCGACGAATTCCTCCGGATATGTGCGCTGTTCATCGACTTTGCGGTGATACTCATCGGGGAACTGCGCACAGAGCGCGCGTACGCCTTCGCGAATGTCGGGAAAATTGTCGAATGAGGTTTTCATGGGCGGCCTTCATGGAAATCGATTAACCCAAGAGAAGGCCAGTGTTCCCGATAATGCAAATATATCTTTCCGCTAGCTGCCGGCGCTCTCCACCCATCTGAAACACATGGAGGCGGAGCTTGGTACTGCGCTTCTCCATCAATCCTCCACAAACACTTCCTCGCGCTTCTTTCTGATGTATGGCGAGATGATCATCAGAAGAAGCAGTGCGGAGAGAATGACAAAGACGAGGCTTGCCGGCCGCGTGACGAAGATCGACCAGTCGCCGCGCGACAGAAGCAGGGTCCGGCGTAAGTTTTCCTCGAAGAGAGGCCCGAGGATCATTCCCAGGATGAGCGGCGCTGGCTCGCAGCCGATTTTCACGAAGACATATCCGACAAGTCCGAACACTGCGACCAGCATGATGTCGAAGCTCGAATTGTTGACGCCGTAAACGCCGATGGCGCAGAACATCAGGATCAGCGGGAACAGCAGGCGGTAAGGTACCTGCAGAAGCCTGACCCAGATTCCGATCAACGGCAGGTTGATGATGACCAGCATCAGGTTGCCGAGCCACATGGAAACGATGAGGCCCCAGAACAGCTCCGGCTGATTGGTCATGACCTGCGGTCCCGGCGAAATGCCGTGGATCATCATGGCCCCGGCCATCATGGCGATCAGCGCGTTGCCGGGAATACCAAGCGTCAACAGTGGAATGAAGGACGTCTGCGCGCCGGCGTTGTTTGCGGCTTCGGGTCCCGCGACACCTTCCACAGCCCCATGGCCGAAGCGTTCGGGCGTCCGTGAGATCTTCTTTTCGACGGTGTAAGCGGCAAAGGAGGAGAGAAGCGCGCCGCCTCCCGGCAGGATGCCAAGCAGGGAGCCGAGTGCGGTTCCTCGCAGGGCGGGCGCCCAGGAGCGCCTGAAATCGTCCCGTGTGGGCCAGAGCCTGCCGATGCTACCGGCCGAGACGGCAGTCGAGCCCTGCTCCAGGTTAAGCATGATTTCGCGGATGCCGAAGAGGCCCATGGCGACCGCTACGAATTCCACGCCGTCGGCAAGGTGAATCATGCCGAAGGTGAAGCGCCGGACGCCCGTGTTGATGTCGGTACCGGCAATGCCAATGAGCAGACCAAAGAGAACCATGGCGATGGCCTTGATAGGAGAGCCCTGCGCCAGCACGACGGCGGCTATCAGGCCGAAGACCATGAGCGTGCAATATTCGGCTGGCTGGAAACTCTCGGCAATCGTAGTGAGCGGTGGACTGAAGAACACCATCAGCAGTGTGGCCACACATCCAGCAGCGAAGGACACGAGTGCTGCGACGGCAAGGGCGGCCCCGGCGCGGCCCTGCTTGGCCATCTGGTGACCGTCGAGGCAAGTCACCACGGCCGACGATTCACCCGGGAGATTGACCAGAATGGAGGTGGTCGATCCACCATACTGGGCGCCGTAATAAATGCCCGCGAGCATGATGAGCGCGGTCGTGGGGTCCAGATAGAAAGTGATGGGCAGCAGCATCGCCACCGTGGCGAGGGGCCCGATACCCGGCAGAACGCCGATCAGCGTGCCGAGCAGCGCGCCAAGGAAACAGAAGAGAATGTTGATGGGTGTTCCGGCAACGCTGAAGCCGAGGATGAGATTGTCGAAAATGTCACTCATACCGGCCAGACCTTTACCTGAAGACCAACACCGTAGACGAAGACGAGGAGCGCAAATGCCACGGCCCCGACAATCAGGAACGGCACTTCCTTCCACCTGGTCTGGTCGCTGCCGAGGACACTGATCAGCAGAAGGAGCATGAGGGAAATCACGAGGCCGAGGCGGTCGATCACAAGGCCGAAGACGACGACGGCGAGCAGCGGAAAGAAGACGGCCCGCAGGGTTCCTCCTGCGACCTGCTCAGGCTCCAGCGTACGCCACGCATTGAATATCAGGATGATGCCGATGCCGCTCAGACCGAGCGCAAGCATCACCGGAAAATAGCCCGGCCCCATCTGGCTGGCGGTCCCGATCCGATAACCCTGTCCGATGTAGAGTGCTGCAATACCGATAGCCAACAGGATCGCGCCGGACAGGAAGTCCGTCGACCTCAGGATTTTCATGCTTCTCCTCCTCCTTCATCCTTCGCACTCTGCGACATGTTCCCCTCCCGAGAACCCAATGCGCAGACGGCAAACGTGTTTTCCGGCGAATGGCCTCCCTCACTCACCTTGCAAAGGCGAGCCTGACATGATGATCTGTTGCTGAGCCCCCCCCATTCAATCCTCCACGCCTGTCTGGATGGATCTCCCCTGCAATTGGTAGCGCGTTCTACCCGTGAGTACAATGAAATTTTCTGAGTGTCAGGTTGTCGGCAGCGGGTATCCGGCCCTGCCTCCAACGCGGAAGCTGGCCCATATATCGGGCTTCAGGGAGCGTTCTCCTGCGTCGGGCGGCAGCACGTGATTTCACATACGTGATGATATCGGCGGCAGCGACCGTTGTCCGCCCGTAAACTCCAACATTTCAACCGTTTACGGTATGAACCGTTTGATCCCGGAACGAGCTGCCCGCACCGGAGAATTGACAATTTATTCTACTGAAAAGTAGCAACTGAGTGGCAGGAGAGGCGATCGGGAGGAGTGAACCATGCTCAACTACGATGTTGTCATGAACTGGCCGTTTCCGGATGTGATCCAGAGCTATACCAAGCGCGATACGATCCTCTACGCGCTGGGGCTAGGGTACGGCCGGGAGCCCACCAATGAGGATGAACTTCGCTACGTCTATGAAGAGAATCTGGTTGCCGCGCCGACTTTTCCAGTCGTGCTGGGCAGTCCGGGTCCGTGGATGAAGGACGAGCGTGTCGGCATCAACTGGCTGAAGACGCTGCACGGGGAACAGGGGTTGCGCATCCACAGGCCGCTGCCGGTGGAAGGAAGCGTCATCGCCCGCAACCGCGTTACCGGCGTCATCGACAAGGGTGACGGCCGAGGCGCGTTGATGATGATGGAGCGCGACCTCATCGACCAGGCAAGCGGCGAGCTCTGCGCCACCCGGACGGCAACCTATTTCCTGCGCGGCGACGGCGGCTGCGGGGCTCCACCTGCCGAGCAGCCCCGTCCGCATCCAATCCCCGACCGGGAACCGGATCAGACGCACGACATCGCCAGCCGGCCGGAAGCGGCGCTGATCTACCGGCTCTCCGGCGACTACAACCCGGTCCACATAGACCCGAAGGTTGCTGCGCGCGCAGGGTTTGACCGGCCCATCCTGCACGGGCTCTGCACCTATGGCATGATCGGTCGCGTGCTGGTGGCAACCATCTGCGATGGCGATCCGGCGCGGCTCAGCGAAATCGGCGGACGCTTCAGCGCCCCCGTCTACCCCGGCGAGACGATCTCGGTTGACATCTGGAAGGAAGGATCGGGCCGCTACAGCTTCCGCGCGCGCGTGGCGGCCCGCAACGTGGTCGTGTTCAACAACGGTCTGGCTGAGGTATCAAAGTAGCCCGGTGGCCCTAGGAGAGGCGTGAGGGGCTGATGTGGCCGGCCCCTCCTCCCATGCCGTCAGGGCTTCTTCTCGACCTCGATCTTCGCAGCCTCGATCGTCTGTTTTGTCTTCTCGCCCTCGTCCTTCAGCATCTGGGTGAATTCCTCCCGGGTGCCGGTCTCAGCGATGAAGCCCAGGTTCGCAAGCTGCGTCTGGATCTCCGGTTTCTGCAGCAGCGTCGTGATGTCCGCATTGATCTTGTCGAGGATTTCGGGTGGCGTGGCAGCCGGCGCAAGCAGGCCGAACCAGGAATTGTACACGATATCGACGCCGTTCTCACGGAAGGTCGGAACATCAGGGAGTGACGCAATGCGTTCCGCCGAGAGCGCGCCCACGGCAATCGCCTTGCCGGCTTCCACCTGCGGCATCACCGTCGACGGCGCACCGATATACATCTGCACCGTGTTCGCCACGATCGCCTGCATGACGGGGGCCGCGCCATTGAACGGGATGTGCGTGATGTCAACGCCGGCGGCAAGCTTCAGCATTTCGGCGGCCAGATGCGGTGAGCTGCCAATTGCGGATGAGCCGTAGTTCAGCTTGCCGGGGTTCTCACGGGCGAATTCAAGGAAAGACTTCAGGTCCTTTGGCCCGGCCCCGGTGCTGATGATCATCACCTGCGGCGCAAGCCCGATGAGCGACACGGGCGCGAAATCACGCAGGGTGATGTAGGGCGTGGTATGGGGATTGAGGAGCTCGTAGGTGCCGTGGGAGGCATTGTTGCCCAGCACCAGCGTATAGCCATCGGGCGCCGCCCGGGCGACGATGTCGCCACCGATCGTGCCGGAGGCACCCGGCTTGTTCTCAGCGACAACGGGCTTGCCCCAGAGGTTCGCCAGCCCGTCCGCTACCAGACGGCCCAGCAGGTCGGTCGGCCCGCCCGGCGGATAGGGGATGACCACCGTCACCACCCTGGAGGGGTAGTTTTCCTGAGCGTGTGCGAAGGGGGAGCCGAAGCCTAGTGTGACCGTCGCCGCCGCTGCGGACTGTAGAAGTTGCCGTCTGTTCATCTGCTCCTCCTCTAGAGAACAATTCCAGGAACAGTGGAAACTCGTTTCCCGCCCGGAATTGCGAAAAAAAGAGTTAGATCATTCGATCATCCTGAGCGCCATGGCCCTGAGCCGCGCTGCGTTCTCCGGCGAGAGTGCATAGGGCTGGACGCCGCGATGGGGGTCATCGGGGGTCCAGGGACCGGACTCCGCACATTCCTCGAAATAGCGGCCACCGATCCCTTCCAGTTCCGGGGCAATGGCGAGCCAGACCGAGGTTGCTGCGCACTCGTCAGGTCGTCGCCAGCGTGGATTGACCCGTCCCTCCTCGTCGATGAAGCCGCGCTCGCGCTGTTCCTCGATCGTCAGGTGACGCATGAGGCCGGTCATCGACCCGCCCGGGTTCATCGTATTGGCGGTTCCGCCATAGGGCTGCAGGCGGGCATTGAAATCAACCGCCAGCAGCGCACAGGCCGTCTTGGAGCGCGAATAGGCGACGCTGCGGTCATAGGGCTGGACCAGAAAATCCGGATCCTCATAGTCGACATCCGAACGCCGGTGCGCGATCGAACTGACGGAGACGAGCCGCGCGCGGCCTGATGCGACAAGGGCCGGTTCCAGCAGGGTGGTCAGCAGGAAGTGACCCAGGAAATTGACACCGAACTGCAGTTCGTGCCCCTGTTTCGTTCGCGTCAACGGGGGAGTCATGACCCCGGCATTGTTGATCAGGATGTCGATGCGGGGATGTTCTTCCAGAACCGCTGACGCAAAGGCCCGAACCGATGCATAGTCGCCCAGATCGAGAAAGCGGTTCTCGAGTCGGGCTCCGGGATACCTTGAAAGGGTGGCGGCCGCCGCCTCCCGGGCGCCCTTTCCGTCGATGTCACCCACGATCACCCGCGCGCCGGCCCCTGCCAGCGCGCGAACGATCTCGATACCCATTCCGGAACCGCCGCCGGTGACGACCGCGGTCCTGTCGCTCAAGTCCATGCCGGCGACGACGTCGGCGGCCGTACTGCTTGCATCGAACGCCGAACGTATCCTCGTCATGGCGTCTACTGGACCTCGATGCCGGCTTCCTTGATCAGCTCAGCCGTGCCGGCGATTTCCGCCTCCAGCATGGAGCGGAACTCCTGGCGGGTTCCGAGTTTGCGCTCGAAACCGAGCTTCACCAGTGCGGCCTTGTTCTCGTCGCCGTCGAGCACTGCATTGGTGTCGGCGTTGATCTTGTCGAGGATGTCCGCTGGAACACCTGCGGGTGCCAGCAGGCCGTACCAGGAGTCATATGCGATATCGATGCCCTGCTCACGCATGGTCGGCACATCCGGCGCACCGGACAGCCGCTCGGACGCGATTGCGCCCATCGCCTTTGCCTTCCCCGCCTGGACGTGCGGCATCACCGAGGAGACACCACCCGAATAGGTGTCGATCGCACCCGACAGCAGGGCCTGGATTGCCGGAGCCGTGCCGTTGAACGGAGCATGGATCATGTCGATGCCGGCAGCGATATTGAGCATTTCGCCGGCAAAATGGGGCGAGCTGCCAACAGCCGCAGAACCAAAACTCACCTTGCCGGGGTTGGCCTTGGCGTAGTCGATGAACTCCTTGATATTGTTGGCCGGGACGTGGTTGCCGACAATCATGATCACTGGCGCCAGGCCAATCAGCGAAATGGGCTCGAAGTTCTCGAGAGTCTTGTAGGGCACCGTGCTCGGATTGAGGAGCTCATAGGCGCCATGCGAGGCATTATTGCCCAGCACCAGTGTGTATCCGTCCGGTTCGGCGCGGGCCACGAAGTCAGCGCCGATCGAGCCGGACGCGCCAGGCTTGTTCTCGACGACCACCGGCTGGCCCCACTTCTGACTGAGCCGGTCGGCGACCATCCTGCCCAGAAGGTCAGTCGGACCGCCCGGCGGATAGGGAATGACAAGCGTCACCGGTTTGGAAGGATAGTCCTGCGCAATGGCCGCGCCTGCCCCCAACCCCAGTGCCACGGCAACAGCTGCAACACCATGCAATATGGTTCTTCTGTCGAACATGATTTCCTCCTCCAATCGCCTGCCGGTTCTCCCCACCATGCAGCGACTACCATCAACATAATACCTACTCGTGAGTATGAAGCAAGCACACTTTTACAAGACTGCGGAGGCTTCCGCAGCTTTGCATCGGCGCGCACGATTTTGCAGGAGCAGAACGTTTGGGACCGGCTGGATGATACCGAGGGCCACAGGCCGAGATGCCTAGCGCTACTCTTCAGTAGGCATGCGTATCAATCCGGCTCTACAGCTTCAGGTTGCGATTGCTGTCGATAGTGCTGCGCCTCCCGGCACGCTTGCGCTCCAGAAAAGTCTCGCTCACATGGGACAGCTGGTGCAGGTCGAAGTGGGCCTCGAGAGACGCGCGGAAGCCCTGCATGTCCATCTTGCGATTGATGGAGCGCTTCGCCATCGCGAGCGCGAACGGGGGCGCAGCCGCGATGTGGCGGGCAAGAGTATTTACCTCAGCCTGGAAATCAGCCAACGGCACCACCCTGTTCACCATCCCCCATTGATGAGCTTCCTCCGCGCTGATGCGTCGTCCCGTGAAGAGCATCTCCTTCGCCTGCCTGTTGCCCACCACCCAAGGATGAACAAGCAGTTCCACGGCAGCCGCTCCCATCGTGTAGCAGACCGGATCGGAAAAGAAGGCGTTGTCTGCAGCCACGATCAGATCGCACATGTTCGCCACCATGAAGCCGCCCGCAATGCAGGCGCCCTGAACTGCTGCGATCATGGGCTTCGGGCAATCCCAGATCCGTAGCGCATAGTCATAGTAGTACCTGAGCTCATGCGCCCAGCGCTCTTCGACAGTGAGGTTGGGCCGCAGCTTTTGCGCTTCGATGACATCGTGGCCGGACGAGAAATGATCGCCCGTTCCGCCAATGACGATCACCCGCACAGTATCGTCAGCCGTGGCCCGCGTCAGCGCATCGTCCATCTCCTCCAGCAGGGAGACATTTTCGGCGTTCCGCGATGCCGGCCGGTTGTGCAGAATGCGGGCAACGCCCTCGTTGGCTTCATAGGCGATCTCTGCGTACACAACTAAACCCTCCCATTGGTTGATCAGAGTATCAGGAAACGCCACTGCGCCCGCAATCGAGCGACCATTCCCTTCGAGTTTCATCGCATATGCAATGTTCTACCGACCCTCATGCCCTCCACTGGTGAGAGGCGGCCGGTGCGGGCTACATCTGGCGGCAGCGATGCACGAACGCATTCCGCATCCGGAGGAGGAGATCATGACCAGTTTCACGCGTCGTGGAGTACTTGGGGTAGCGGGCGGGCTCCTTGCTGCGCCGTTCATCTCGATCAGGGGATGGGCGCAGGAGTGGCCGTCACGCCCCCTGCGCATGCTTGTTGGCTATCCGCCGGGCGGACTCACCGACGTGCTGGCGCGTATGTACGCCCAGGCGATCAGTGAGAAGCTCGGGCAGCCCTGCATCGTCGAAAACAAGCCGGGCGCCGGCGCCACGATCGCGCTCAACGAGCTCGCGAAAGCTAAGCCCGATGGCTACACGCTTGGATTCTGCACGCTTTCGCCGCTGCTTCTGAACCGATTCTTCCAGGAAGGCGTCGAGTTCACCACGGAGAAGGATTTCCGCTTCATTCTGGGGCTTCCAGGCAATTCGTCGCCAATCATCGTCCGCAGCGACCTGCCCATCAACAACCTGGAAGACTTCGTTAAATACGCGAAGGAGAACGGCGGTATCAACGTGGGTTCCTATGGCGTCGGCTCCTACGGCGACATGGTCTACGCCGAGCTTGAGAAGGAATTCGGCATCAAGCTGCAGCTGATCCAGTACCAGGGCGAAGGGCCCATGTGGCTGGACATCATGAACGGAGCGCTGGAAGCCGCCCTTGGAAGCTATGCCGCAGCGGTCCCACTGCTCGAAAGCGGCAAGGGACGGGCGATCGCGGTGACACGCGAACGGCATGCATTGATCCCGGATGTGCAGACAATGGGTGAGCAGGGCGGCAAGTCCGACGTCTACAATCTTGTCACCTTCATGAACTGCATCACTCAGAAGGAGGTGCCAGACGAGATCGTTGAGCGCCTGGGCGAGATCGTGGTCGAGGCCTCGTCGAGCGAGCGCGGCCGGCCAGTTGTCGAAACCTACAATCCGGTGCCTGTCATTCTTGGCCCCAAGGAGGCTGACGCGCTCTTCGCGAAGGACCTGCCGGTCTGGCTGCGCATGGGCCAGGAACTCAAGGATCGCATGAAGACCTGATCCTCCCGCGGCGGCGAGCGGCGGGTGCGCGCTCGCCGCCGCAGCACATTCCGGGCAACTGAGAGAATATATCGATGAAACCGCTTGAAGGGCTGCGCGTGGTCGAGCTCGCGCAAAATCTGGCCGGGCCGTTCTGTGGCGAGATACTGGGTGCTTTGGGCGCCGAGGTCGTGAAGATCGAACGGCCCGATGGCGGCGACGATGTCCGCGGCTGGGGTCCACCCTTCCATGAGGGGGCAGGAACCGCATTCCACGCGCTCAACCTCGGCAAGAAATCGGTGACCCTCGACCTGAAGGATCCAGAGAGCTTTGCCTGGCTCCTCGACTTCATCGGCGAGAGTGACATCGTGCTGCACAACATGCGCCCCGGCGTCATGAAGGAGCTGAGCCTCGACGGCGAAACGCTGACGGCACGCTTCCCGCATCTGATCTATGTAGAGATATCCGGCTACGGTGCGACCGGACCGATGGCCTCATCGCTCGGCTACGACACGATCGTGCAGGCAGTCACCGGCTTCTTCCATCTGAACGGCGATCCGGACGGAAAGCCCTCCCGCGTCGGGCCATCGGTGCTCGACATGGGCAGCGGCATGTGGGGCGTCATCGGCGTCCTGTCAGCACTCCGGATCCGGGAGAAGACGGGCAAGGGCGCGATCATCGACACATCGCTGATGGAGACGGCGCTGAGCTACATTGCGCCCGCCATCGCCAACTACAGCCTCGCGAAGACCCCGCCCCCACGCCTGCGCGCAGGGATCATGAAGGTGGTGCCGTTCGAGGCATTTCCCACTTCCGATGGCGAGATCATCGTGGCTGCTGCGAACGACCGGCTCTTCCGCAGGCTGATGGTGACGCTCGGCCTCAACGCAATGGCCGAGGACGAGCGCTTCCGCCACAACAAGGACCGCGCGGCAAACAAGGCCGAGCTCATCGAAGCAATCCGGGCGGTGCTCTCGACGCAGACCACGGGCTACTGGCTTGAGGCACTGACAAAGGCGAGTATCCCGTGCGGGCCAGTCAACACACTGCCACAGGCGCTGGACCATCCGCAGACCCAGGCGCTGGGCATGATCCGCGAATGCGCCAATTCCGGCTTGAAGCTCACCAGTCTTCCGATCCGCTTCGATCGCCAGCGCGTGAGCATCGATGGTGATGCCCCGGCGCTCGGTGTGGATACCGATGCCAATGTGCGAACGGATGCACAACGCCGCGCGCAAGCATCAAACGACTGACCCCAAATGACGAAAGTGAAAGGCCTGCCTTTGACAAATACGGGCATTCTGTCCTTCGGCGGTTATATTCCTCGGCGCAGGCTGCAGCGCGCAGAGATCGCCAAAGCGCATCGTTGGTACAACGCCGGACTCGGCCGCTGGGCCCGGGGCGAGCGCGCCATTGCAAACTGGGACGAAGACAGCATCACCATGGCGGTGGAAGCCGCGCGGGAATGCCTCAAGCAGGTTGACACCCAGGATGTCTCCGGCGTCTGGATGGCTTCGACCCGCTTTCCCTTTCTGGACCGCCAGAACGCTGGCATCCTTGCCGAGGCCCTGCAGCTCAGGGGCAGCTTCACAACACTGGACATCTCGTCATCGCAGCGGGCGGGAACGTCTGGTCTTATGACCGCACTTTCCGCCAGCGCGCAGAATCCGATCCTTCTTGCCGCCGCCGAGAAGCGGCGCGCCAAAGGCGCAAGCGCCTCCGAAATGACGATCGGGGACGGTGCGGCGGCCTTCCTCGTCGGGAGCGGACCAGTGATCGCACGCTACATGGGCGGCTGCACGCATCCGGTGGACTTCATCGACCACTTCCGCGGCGAAGACACGAGCTTCGACTATGTCTGGGAAGAACGCTGGA
>Ga0182741_1004107_pt1 | contig 14689 bp, 15 predicted proteins | sample eDN5th37CBELigOP_FD_128874 | JGI IMG/M metagenome (GOLD analysis project Ga0182741, IMG submission 128874) | Enriched Organic Plus compost microbial communities from Emeryville, California, USA - eDNA 5th pass 37_C BE-Lig OP (version 2) (version 2) ...
AATAATTACCCCCGGAAACGCAAGGAGAAATGCCATGACCGACAGCCTGCCCTCGTTCTCGCCCTGCGACGCGCTGGTCGCGGTCATGGTGGCGGTCTCGGCCTCGGACCAGAACCCGCGCACGGCCGAGCTGGTCGCCATCGAGCGCGCGGTGAACCACACGCCCGTCTTCGCCGATTACGACATCGACCGCATCCGTGCAGTGTCGCAGACCGTGGTGACGCTGTTCGAGGAGGAGGACGGGCTGGACGCGCTTTTCGGCCTGGTGCGCGCGGCGCTGCCGGAAAAGCTCTATGACACCGCCTATGTCCTGGCCTGCGACGTCGCCGCCTCCGACGGCCGGCTGGGCGAGATCGAGGCCGAGATGCTGGCCGAGATCCGCGACCAGCTGGACATCGAGCGCCTGCACGCCGCCGCCATCGAATTGGCCGCCCGCGCCCGCCACCGCCTGCTTTAAAGCGGCCTGCTCTAAAGCGTCGCCCCCTGCGCCGAGGCGACGGGGGGCTGCGCGGCGAACTCGCCCAGCCAGCCCTCGATCAGCGCCTGTTGCAGCGCCTTGGAGCGTTTGGTCCAGCCCGTGACGCCCTCGGGCAGTTCCTGGCCTTCGCTGGCGGCGCGGCGCGGCTCGTCACCGGTCAGGATGGCGAAGGCCAGTTCCCGCCTCCCGGGCCTCTGCGCATAGCCCGCCAGGTTCGAGACGAAGTTCAGCGTCCCGGTCTTGGCCTCGATGGCGATGTCGCTGTCCTTGCGCTTGCCGCGCGCATCGCGCAGCGGGATCGGCTTCATCAGCCCGCGCAGGTTGCGCCTCTGCCCCGGCCCCGCCATCAGCGCGGCCAGCATCCGCGCATCGACCCGATTCAAGGGCGACAGGCCCGAATGGTCGTGAAAGGCGAAATCGCCGCCGATCCCCTGCCCGCGCAACCATTCCGCCATGGCCGCGGCCGAGGCAGCCGGGTCGTCCGCCCGGCTGGCGGCAAGGCCGATGGCCTCGGCGGTCAGGTTGGTGGAATATTCCAGCATACCCTGCACGATCTGGCGCAGGGGCGGGCTGTCATGGCGAGCGGTCTCGGCCCCCTCGGGCAGGATCTCGACCACCTCGGGATTGGGCAGCGCCAGCCCGCGCGCGCGGCACAGCGTCTGGAACACGTCGCCCGCGTAAAGCTCGGGGCGGCGGACAGGCAACCAGCGGCTGCCGGACTTGCCCAGGCTGCGGCGCGCGATGGTCCAGCTTTCCAGCTTGCCCGCCTCATAGGTGAACAGCGGCAGCCCGCGGTCCACCGCCGCGATCGCGGCCGTATAGGCCCTGGGCGACAGCTTGCGGCCCCGCGCCTGCAGGGACAGCCGATAGCCCTGTTCGCCCTGCCGCCAGTCCAGGTGCACGCGGTTGAAGTTCAGGATCATCCCCGAGATCGAGGGGTTGTAGGGCAGATGCTCGTCCTGCGCCGGGTCCAGCCGGCCGATCCGCGGCAGCGCACCGCCCCAGACGGCGAATGCGGTCGGCGCCGGCCGGCCGGCGGCCTTTTCATCGGCGACGGTTGCGGCGGCCAACTCGTCCAGCGCATCGGTATCCAGCACCGGATCGCCGCCCCCGGCCAGGATCAGCATGTTGCCGGCCCGGATGACGCGGGTCGCAAAGCGATGCCCCTCGCCCAGCCGGTCCAGCGCGTAAAGCGCCGTCACCGCCTTGAGCGTGCTGGCGGGCGCCATGGGCTGATCGGCCTGACGCTGGGCCAGCACCTGCCCCGAGACCGGGTCGACCACCGCATAGGCCACCGCGCCGCCCAGCCCCGCGGCGGCGATCAGCGCCTCGGGGTCAAACCCCCTGGGCCGCATCGCCGGCCTTTGCTGCGCCGACGCCATGCGGGGCGCCAGGGCCAGCAGCCCCAGCCCCGCCACGAAGCCACGTCGCGTCCATCCGTTCATGCGCGTCCTTTCGGCCCCAGCGCGCGGATCGCGCTGGAACTCAGCTTGTTCAGCGGCAGGTTTATCATCGCCCAGGCCGGCGGCCTAGCGCGGGCGAGTTCACGGGCGCGCGACTCGGGCAGCCGCGCGCGCCACAGCAGCCGCGCCGCGCGCGAGAACCGCGCCGGCATCCGCCAGCCCGGCCGCGCGATGACGCCGATCGGCACCCGCACCGCAATGTCCTGCCAGCGGTCCCAGCGGTCGAACTGCACCAGGTTGTCGGCCCCCATCAGCCAGACGAAGCGCACGCCGGGGTAAAGCCGTTGCAGGGCGGCGATGGTGTCGCGGGTCATGCGGGTACCCAGTTTCGCCTCGATGCCGGTAATCGCGACCCTGGGGTCGCGCATGATCCGCCGCGCCCGCGCGATGCGCTGGTCCAGCGGCGCCGGGCCGTGGGGCTTCAGCGGATTGCCGGGGCTGACCAGCCACCAGATCCGGTCGAGGCCGAAGCGGCGCAGCGCCTCATCGGTGATATGCACATGGCCTTCATGCGCCGGATCGAAAGAGCCGCCCAGCAGACCCACGGTCATGCCGGGCCGCGCGATGGGAAATCCCGCCCGCATACCCTAGAACAGGCCCTGCACATGGCCGTCGCCGTCCAGCCCCACGCGCAGCGCCGAGGGCTCGCGCGGCAGGCCGGGCATGGTCATGATGTCGCCGCAGATCGCCACCACGAAGCCCGCGCCGGCCGACAGCCGCACCTCGCGCACCGGGATGGCAAAGCCCTCGGGCGCGCCAAGCGCCGCCGGGTCGGCGGAAAAGGAATATTGCGTCTTGGCCATGCAGACCGGCAGATGGCCATGGCCCGCCCGCTGCCATTCCTCCAGCCGCTCGACGATATGGGGCAGGAACTCGACTTCGGCAGCGCAATAGATGCGCTTGCAGATGGTCTCGATCTTTTCGGCCAGCGGCATCTCGTCGGGATAGAGCGGCGCGAAATCCGCGCCGCCCTCGGCCAGTTCGACCACGGCGCGGGCCAGATCCTCGGCACCCCGACCACCCTCGGCCCAGTGTCGGCACAGCACCGCCTGCACGCCATGCGCGCGGCAATAATCGGTCAGCGCCGCGATTTCGGCCTCGGTATCGCCCGAGAAATGGTTGATCGCCACCACCACCGGCAGGCCAAAGCGGCGCAGGTTCTCGATATGGCGGCCCAGGTTGGCGCAGCCTGCCCGCAGCGCCGCGACATTCTCGGCCCCCAGGTCGGCGCGGGCCACGCCGCCGTTCATCTTCAGCGCCCGCACAGTCGCCACCAGCACCGCCGCGTCAGGTTGCAGCCCGGCCAGCCGGCACTTGATGTTGAGAAACTTCTCGGCCCCCAGGTCGGCGCCGAAACCGGCCTCGGTCACGACATAATCCGACAGCGCCAGCGCCGTGCGCGTCGCCATGACCGAGTTGCAGCCATGCGCGATATTGGCGAAGGGCCCACCATGGACGAAGGCGGGATTGTTCTCCAGCGTCTGCACCAGGTTCGGCTGCAGGGCGTCGCGCAAGAGCACGGTCATGGCGCCCTCGGCGCCCAGGTCGCGCGCCGTCACCGGCCTGCGGTCGAAGGTCTGGCCGATGACGATGCGGCCCAGCCGCGCCTGCAGGTCGGCCAGATCCGAGGCCAGGCACAGGATCGCCATCACCTCGGAGGCGACGGTGATGTCGAAACCGCATTCGCGCGGCACGCCATTGGCCGGCCCGCCAAGCGCGACCACCACCTGCCGCAGCACCCGGTCGTTCATGTCCATGACCCGCCGCCAGGTCACGCGGCGCGGATCGATGCGCAGCGCGTTGCCCCAGTGGATATGGTTGTCGATCATCGCCGCCAGCAGGTTATGCGCGCTGGTGACGGCGTGAAAGTCGCCGGTGAAATGCAGGTTCATGTCTTCCATCGGCACGACCTGCGCATGACCGCCACCCGCGGCCCCGCCCTTCATGCCGAAATTCGGCCCCAGCGAGGCCTCGCGGATGCAGACCGTGGCCCGCTTGCCGATGCGGTTCAGCGCGTCGCCCAGGCCCACGGTGGTCGTGGTCTTGCCCTCGCCCGCCGGGGTCGGGTTGATGGCGGTCACCAGGATCAGCCGGCCCTGAGGCCGCCCGGCCAGCGCGGCGATGGTCTCATGCGCGATCTTGGCCTTGTCGTGGCCATAGGGCAGGAAATCGGCCTCGGTCAGGCCCAGTCGGCCGGCGACCTGCGCGATGGGCAGCTTCTGCGCCTCGCGGGCGATCTGGATGTCCGATTTCATGATTCCTCATTCCTCCTCGGTCTGCGGCGGACAGTTGAGCGGTTGGGGGCGGCCAAGGCAAGCCGCGCGGCACGCCCTAGCCCAGCCCGAGCCTTGCCCGCAACGGCGGCAGCCAGGTTTCCCGCCGCATCCAGACCGCCGATATGGTCCAGAAGGCCACGACCAGCCAGAGGTCGATGGCCAGCCGCAGCCAGAAGTTCAGCGGCCCCGCCGGCGCCGACATGTCCAGCGCATCGCCCCAGATCGACAGCATCACGCAGGCGATGAACGAGAAAAGCCCGCCGCGCCCGATCTCGGCCAGCGCCTCGCCCGGCGCGGTGGCGGCCATCCAGGCAAAGGGCCGCGCCAGGGGCACCGCGACGATCCAGCTTGCCGCAAGAATGGCGGTGAAACGCATGAAATCCAACGACCATTTGTCGATGCCGCCGGTGATCTGGCGCAGGAACTGGCTGACGGGCTTGGCCGGCGCGCCGATCTTCCAGGCGATCACGATGGTCAGACCGAACAGCAGCACGCCGACCGACACCCAGGTCAGCAATGCCGAGTGGCGCCGCAGGACCGGCATGATCCGCTCGCGAAACGCGCCCATGGCGACGCCGGCAAAGAACAGCATCTGCCAGCCGAAGGGGTTGAACAGCAGCCCCGGCCCCGGCCGCTGGTTGGGGATCAGCGCGTTCAGCGGCAAGGCAAAGATCCAGACCACCACCGAAACCGCCATGGCAAGCCAGGGCCAGCGCAGCATGAAGGGCACCGTCACCGGCACGGTGGCGATCAGCAGCACGTAAAGCGCCAGCACGTCGAGCAGGTTGGGCTGCATCCACATCAGCGCCACGGTGGCGACATAGCCGATGGGATGCTCGACGATCCAGCGCGCATATTGGAACCAGACCGCGGTATGGTTCATCTGCAGCTTGAACAGCAGCGCCGAGAACAGCGCCAGCAGGATCGCCCCGGCGATCAGCGCCAGCCAGACCTGCGCGGCGCGGCGCAGGAAGCGGATCTGCGCGGCCCGGCGTCCCTCGCGCGCCTCGACCTTGACCCAGACCATGCCGACCAGGAATCCCGACAGCAGCACGAACAGCTCGGCCGCGTCGAAGACGGCGAAATTGGTCAGCGTCAGCTTGCGCAGCACGCCGATCGGCATGTGGTCCAGCATGATGCAGACCAGCGCATAGCCGCGCAGCATGTCCAGGGCGACGATACGGTTCATTGTGGCAACTTCGCGAAGGCTTCGATCAGTGCGCGGTTCTCGATCAGCGCCAGCTGCTCGGCCGGGCCGAGGAAGCGCAGCGCCTGCGCCTGCGAGGCGGCATGGCCGATCTTGGCCTCGGCCGAGATGGCATCCAGCCGCTCCTCGACCGGGACGCGCGGGGCTTCGGGCAAAAGCGCCAGGATGTGCGCGCGCAGCGCCGCATCGCGCCCCAGCGCCCCCAGGCCGTCGCGCGGCAGCCCGCCGGCAATGCGGAAATCCAGCATGTTTGCGGCGGTCAGCAGCTCGGGCGGCTCGCGCTCCTCGGGGGTGACAAGCAGGCCCTGCCGGCGTGCCCAGCGGCCGAAGACCGGGCTGGCCGACCAGCGCGAGGTCAGCGGCGACAGGATCAGCCCGGCCAGGATCGGCGACAGCCAGACCAGTTGCCAGGGCGACAGAAAGGCCAGCACCACCAGCGTTGCGATCCCCAGCGCGACATGCAGCGCATGGCGGCGCAGCACGACATGCCAAGGCGGCATCTGCCCGGCGCGGACCTGCGCCTCCCAGCCGGAATCGCGGCCGCGCAGGATCTCGATGATCTGCCGGGTCTGGATCAGCATCTGCACCGGCGCGATCAGCGCCGAAAGCACGATCTCGAACATGGCCGAGGCCAGAAGCCGCACATTGCCGCCCGAATCCTTGGCCAAAGGCCGCAGCCAGGCGCGGAAGATGGCGATGAACTTGGGCACCAGCAGGAAGGACATGGCGGCGACGAACAGCCACAGCATCCGCACCGGGTCGAAGGTCGGCCAGGTCGGGAACAGCTGGTAGGTCTGCGGGAAATAATCCGGCCGCGACAGCAGCACATTGGCCGACAGCGCCAGCCCGACCAGGATCATCATCAGCCAGATCGGCGACATCAGGAAGCCCAGGATGCCGATGACGAAATGCACCCGGCTGATCCAGGCGAAGCCGCGCGAAAAGATCAGCCGCGCATGCTGCAGGTTGCCCTGCGCCCAGCGGCGCTCGCGCACGGCCATGTCCAGCAGCGTCGGCGGGCAGCCTTCGAAGCTCTGGCGCAGGTCGTGGTCCAGCCGCACCTTCCAGCCGGCGCGCCGCAGCAGCGCGGCCTCGACGAAGTCGTGGCTCAGGATGGTGCCGCCAAAGGGCGGCCTGCCCGGCAGTTCCGGCAGCCCGCAGCATTGCGCGAAGGCCTCGACGCGGATGATGGCGTTATGGCCCCAGAAATTGCCGCTGTCGCCCGACCAGGCGGCGACGCCGCGGGCAATGGCAGGCCCATAGATGCGGCCGGCGAATTGCGTCAGCCGGGCGAAGATGGTCTGGCCGCCGACCAGCATCGGCATGGTCTGGATCAACCCGACCGCCGGATCGGCATTCATCCGCGCCGACAGCGCCCTGATCGTCGCGGCCCCGACCACGCTGTCGGCGTCCAGCACCACCATCTGGTCATAGCGCCCGCCCCAGCGGCGCACGAAATCGCCGACATTGCCGGCCTTGCGCCCCTTGTTCGAACGGCGGCGGCGATACCAGACCGGCACCGGCGAGATGTCGCGCAGCCGGCTGATCGCCGCCATCTCCTCGAAGACGGCCCGCGGCTCGTAGCTGTCCGACAGCACGAAGATCTCGGCCCGATCGCCCAGCCCCTCGCGATGGAGGTCGCGCGCCAGCGCCGCCAGCAGGCCCGCCGTCGCCGCCGCATTCTCGTGATAGACCGGCATGACCACGGCGAGACGCGCCTGGTTCGGCCCCTCCGGGGTGCGCAGTCGCCGCGCGAATATGCCCGAGACCATCGAGGTAAAGGAAAACCCAACCCAGGTGAAGGTCAGCGCGAACAGCACCAGCAGCACCGATTGCAGCCAGGTCATGTTCGCGCCGAAGGTCAGCATCATCTGCCGCCAGCCCAGCCAGGCGATCGCCGCCGCGCCGCCAAAGGCCGTCAGCCGCGCCGCAATGGCACCAGGCGAGGGCCAGCGGCTGTCCGGTCCCAAAGGCGGGCGGCCGCGGAAATCCTGCTCGGGCATGTCCAGCGGCGCCTCGGGCGGCGTCGCCGGGCCTTGGAATTGCGGCAGGTCCAGCGCCTCCCAGCCGTCATCCGCGGACAGAGGCAGGGACCGGGTCCGGCTGGCCGGATACCGGTCCGGCTTACTGTGGGGCGCGCCCATGTCGCTCACTCGCGCGTCCAGCGGGCGATCCAGGTCTCGCTGAGCGGGCCTTCGGGGCCGTTCAGCACCGCCGAAAGATCGGCCAGCTTGGCGCCTTCGGGCAGGTATTCGAAGGCCAGCCGCATCCGGCCCTGCTCGGGCAGGCGCAGCAGATAGCTGTGCCCGATCCGCCCGGCCGAGGCGCGCAGCTGCGGCACCGGATCGTCCGAGCCAAACAGCCCCAGGTCGAAATCGACGATATAGGTGCGGCCGTTGGGATTGTTGATCGCCTTGCCGGACATGGTTTCGACAACGCGGGAAATCGGTGCGCTGTCAGGGACTTCCGCTGCAAATGTCAGAATGTAGTTGAAGTCGTAGCGATTGCCCTTGCGCAGCGTGTCGGCCGGCTGCCAGAACGAGACGATATTGTCGTTGAACTCGTTCTCGACCGGGATCTCGATCAGGGTGACGGTGCCCTTGCCCCAGTTGTCCTGCGGCGCGATCCAGGCCGATGGCCGTTTTTCATAGCGCGCCTCGGCATCCTTGTAGGATTCGAAGTCCCGCGCCCGCTGTGCCAGGCCGAAGCCCAGCGGATCATTGTCCATGAAGGCCGAGACCTGCAATGTCCTGTGTCCCGACAACACCCGCCAGAGCCGCTGCTCGCCCCCGGTCAGCATCTGCAAGCCGTCGCTGTCATGCACGGCGGGTCGATAATCGTCCACGCGCGAGCGGTCGGCCGGCCCGAACCAGTACATCGAGGTCAGCGGCGCGATGCCGGCGTTGCGCATGTCCTGGCGCGGGAACAGCGCGACGCGGGTGTCGAAGACGGTCTCGGCGCCGGGCGTGATGCGGAACTCGAAGGCGCCCGAGACCGAGCGGCTGTCCAGCAGCGCATGAACCAGCACGGAACGGTCCTGGGATCCGGGCTTGTGGATCCAGAAGCCGCGGAACAGCGGGAACTCCTCGCCCTCGGCGCTGCCGGTGCCGATGGCCAGACCGCGTGCCGACAGGCCGTAAAGCGTGCCCCGCGACACGGCGCGGAAATAGCTGGCGCCCTGGAACACGGCGATCTCGTCCATGACATCGGGCCGGTTCAGCGGCGCGCGGATGCGAAACCCCGACCAGCCCATGTCGCCCAGCGTCTCGTAATCGACCCCGTCGGGGAATTGCGCCGGGTCGAAGTCGAACATGTGCGGATCGAAGCGGACCGGGATCACCACCCCCTCCTCGACCAGCGCGATGTCCACCGGCTCGTGGAAGATCGCGCCGGGCGGCAGCAGGTCCAGCGCGAAATCGCGGCTGCCGGCCCAGGGATCGCGATCGCGGCGGAACCGGATGCCGCGATACTGGTCATAGGTCAGGTTGGCGAAGCTGCCGACCAGTTCGGCATCGCGGTATTCGTAGGGTTTGGCGGCCAGCTCCCTGGCCATCGCGGCGACATCCTCGAAGCCGAAGGGCTGGGGCGCGGCCTCCTCGGCCGGCGCGGCGGCGGCTTCCGGCTGGGCTTCGGGGCCTTCCTGCGCCAGGGCCGCCCCCAGCGAGGCAGAAAGCGCGCTGACAGCCGTCATGGCCGCACCGGCAGAAAGGACAAATTCACGACGACGCATCGACCGACCCCAATGTTTCGGGCAGGAAAGCCCGGAAATTCCGGGGGGATTTCGCATTGCCGCGCGCATCAGGCAAGCCTTTTCGCGCCGAAAGGCAGGGTCTTGCCGAGAGTTGATCGGAATCGCCGCGCCAAAGGGCCGCGCCGGCTGGAAAGCCCGCGCGGCCCGATGCGCCTGCAACCTGCCTCAGCGGTTGATTTCCCGCGTGACCTGCCCCTTGGGGTTCAGTTCGACCGCGACCGGCTCGCCCTCGGGGTTGACCGCCTGGGCCACGACGCGCGGCCCGTCCTGCATGATCTCGCCGATGCGGCTGTAGCCGGCCGAGGTCAGCGCCATGCGCACCTCGCCCCGGTCAAGCTGGACCGGCGCCAGCGCCCCCTGGCGCTGCGGCGCGGGCGCCTCGGGTGCCTGGGGCGCGGCGCCGGCGGGCGGCGGCGGCATGTCGCGCCCCGGCCCGCGATCCCAGCCGCGCTCGGCCCCGCGATCCCCGCGCGGCCCATGATCCCAGCCCCGCGGGCCGTCGCCGCGGTGATGGCCGCGGCGCTTGTCTGCGCGGTCATGGTCGCGCTTGCCGTGCCAGCCCTTGCCGCGCTCGGCATCGCCGCGGCCAAAGCGCATCAGCGTGCCGTCCTGGGTAAAGGCCGCCCGCGCCCCCAGCTTGCCGTCGCCCTGCCCGGCCAGCATCACCCCGCGCTCGCCCGAAAACACCGCCTTCAGGCCGCCCAGCTCGCCGAAAACCGCGCTGTCGCGCACGGGCTGCGGCACCAGCTGATCGACCAGTGCCTGCGGCAGCACGCCCTCGCCCTTGGCGCGCAGGCCGCGCAGCTGGCCCTTGTCGTCCAGCATGGCGTCGATCTGCGTGCCGTCGGGCAGCTTGCCCTCCAGCCGGGTGGCGCCGCGCGGGCCGCGCTTGCTGGTCACGTCGGTCAGCCCGGCATCCTGCAAGGCCCGCGGCAGCGCGACCGGCGCCTGGGCCTGGGCTTCGGCCGCGGGCGGGGGCGCGGCGGGCGTCTCTTGCGCCAGCACGGGGGCCGAGAACGCCGCCAGCAGGGCCGAAAGCGCGATCGAGGTCGAGAGTTTTCTGCTCATCTCTGGTTCCTTCCTTATCGGGGCATCCTGATCGGCCCCGGACGAATCGGGTGATAGCCCCAGTCGCGCCAACCAAAGACCAACGACCCGTTTGGCTTTCGTTTGGATTTCCCCCATTACATAGGGCCGATGAACCGCATGCGCATCATATCCCTGTCGTTGCCCGTCGCGCTGGCGCTGGCGCTGAACGCGCTGGCCGAGGATCGCGGCCACGACCGCGGCCCGCCCTGGCCCGAGGATTGGGCGCCCGAGTTCGAAAGCCTCCAGCGCCACGATTCCCGCATCCTGCCGCTCAACCGCGCCGCCGAAATCGTCGCGGAACGGTTCCGCGGCCGGCTGATCGCGGCGCGCATCGTGCCGCCCACCCCCGACGAGCGGGCGAAGGGCGTGATCCTGGTGCATGAGCTGCGCCTGCTGACGCCGAAACGGGACGTGCTGCTGATCCGGCTGGACGCGCATGGCGGCGATTTCCTGGAGGTCGCGGGCGCGGGTCTGACCGATGCCCGGCGAAAGGGGACGAAGCCATGAAATGCCTGATCGTCGAGGATGACCCGACGCTGTCCTCGCAGCTGGCCGCCGCCATGCGCGACGGCGGCTTTGCCTGCGACATCGCCGCCGACGGCACCCAGGGCGAGTTCCTGGGCACGACCGAGACCTACGACCTGGCGATCCTGGACCTGGGCCTGCCCGGCCTGCCGGGGATCGAGGTGCTGACCCGCTGGCGCGAGGGCGGCGTGACCATGCCGGTGCTGATCCTGACCGCGCGCGGCGACTGGACCGACAAGGTGGCGGGGTTCCGCGCCGGCGCGGACGATTACGCGGTGAAGCCCTTCCGGCTGGAAGAGGTGGTGATCCGCGCCCAGACCCTGGTGCGCCGCGCCGCCGGCCATGCCCAGGCGGTGATCAAGGCCGGGCCGTTGCGGCTTGACACCCAGCTGGGCGTCATCACCCGCAACGGGCTGGCGTTGAAGCTGACGGCGTTCGAGACCCGCATCCTCGCCTATCTGATCCATCACCAGAACCGCGTGGTCAGCCGCAGCGAATTGTCCGACCACCTTTACGATTCCGCCGCCGACCGCGACTTCAAGTCCATCGAGGTGGTGATTGGCCGGTTGCGCAGGAAGATCGGCGAGGGCCTGATCGAGACCCGGCGCGGCGAGGGCTATGTGCTGAGGACCGCCGCTTGATCCTGCCGCGCGATTCGATCCGCGCCCGGCTGATCGGGCTGGCGGCGCTGCTGACCGGGGTGGCGCTGGTCGCGGGCTATCTTGCCATCGCCGCGATCCTCGAGGATTTCATCACCGGCCGCTTCGACGCCGAGACCGGGGCGGTGGCCGATGCCTTGATCGCCGGCGCCGGGATCGACGCGGACGGCCGGCTGGTTGCCGGCCCCGCCCCGACCGATCCGCGTTTCCAGATGCCGCTGTCGGGCTGGTTCTGGCAATTGACGCAGGACGGCCAGGTGGCGGCGAAATCGCCCTCGCTCTTCGACAACGTGCTGAACCCGCCCGAGGCGGATTTCCAGGGCGGCCCCGGCCTTGGCCCGGCCGGCGAGCCCTTGCGGGTCGCGCGCCATGTCTTCACCCTGCCCGGCTCGGCCTCGGTCCTGGCCGTGACCGTGACCGCGCCGCGGGCCGAGATTGATGCCGCCATGGCACGGCTGCGCCGGCCGCTGGCGATCTCGCTGGCCGTGCTGGGGCTGGCGCTGGCCGCGGCAAGCCTGCTGCAAGTGGCTGCGGGGCTGCGCAGCCTGGACCGGCTCGGCCGCGACCTGCGCCGCATTCGCGCCGGCCAGGCCGAGGCGCTGCCCCTGCCCGCCGTGGCCGAACTGCGCCCCGTCGCCGCCGAGATCAACGCGCTGCTGGAGCAGAACCGCGCCGTGCTGGCCCGCGCGCGCGAGCATGTCGGCAACCTGGCGCATTCGCTGAAGACGCCGCTGGCGGCGCTGGACAATGCGCTGCCGCCCGACCATCCCGGCCACGCGTTGATCGCGCGCATGGACCGCCAGATCGGCTGGCACCTGCGGCGCGCGCGCAGCTCGGCCGCGCCGCGGCTGCTGGGCCAGCGCACCCCGGCCGCACCGGTCATCCAGGACATCCTGCTGGTGCTGGGCGGCCCGATCCGCGAGGCCGGCCTGCGGGTCGATATCTGCGCCGATGCCGATGCCGGCTTCGCCGGCGAGCGGCAGGATCTCGAGGAGATGATCGGCAACCTGGTCGAAAACGCGGTGAAATGGGCCTCCTCGGCGATCCGCATCACCGCGCGGGTCGACGGCGACCAGCTGCACATCCTGATCGAGGACGACGGCCCCGGCATGTCGGACGAGGATCATGCCCTGGCGCTGACCCGCGGCGCCCGGCTGGACGAGGCCGGCCCGCCCGGCACCGGCCTTGGCCTGGCCATCGTCGCCGACCTGGCGGCGCTGCATGGCGGCGCGCTGATGCTGGATCGCTCGGCGCTGGGGGGATTGTGTGCGGGGTTGCGGCTGCCGGCGGCTGTCGCTCCGACGGCGCGGCGCGGCTAGATTCCGCTTGCCTCGCCCCTTGCACCAGCCTATCCCGGCGCGGCCTGGAAGCGTGGCCGAGTGGTTTAAGGCTCTGGTCTTGAAAACCAGCGTGGGGGAGACCCCACCGTGGGTTCGAATCCCACCGCTTCCGCCATTTCCAGTTGATATTTATAAGAAAAATTGCCATTCAGGCGATATACCCGCCATAAAGCCCGCCTTTATATTTGCGGTTGGCTGCTACCGATTGCGGTCGTGAGTGATGCGGATGGGCCACGCCTTGGGATGGATTGGGGCTAGCCTCTTCCCCGCCCGCGCGATCTGTCGCTGGGCCGTGAGCGCACCAGGACGGTTGCCCCGTGGCGGCTGCTTTCGATCTGCCCGGCGGCGATCCAGTTCATCACCGTGCGGCGCGTCACGCCCACTTGCTCGGCATATTCGTGGGCCGTCACCCATTCAGGCATGGGCGACATGCGCACGGCGCGGATCTCGTTGCGAAGTGCAACCAGTTCGGCCTTTATCTCGGCAAGCGCGTCGGGATCGACAGCGATCAGGATTCGTTCGGACATTTGCGGCCCTTTCCGCAAGGATTTCTGCATCTGGGGGCTGAGCGCCCGAGAACGCCCATTCAGAGATGCGCGGGGCGTCATTATAGCGAAGCCAAGGTCGCCATCCAGCGCGCTCATCTTGGACACAGGTAGGGTGAGGCATAAGCCGCCGCCCCGCCCTGTAGGCTTGACGGTCATCTGGCCATCGCTCAGATTGTGGGAGCTAGGGCAGTCAGAGCGAGAAAATGGCGAGACGAGGCAATGTTCAGCCGATATTCGTGCGGCTCGAAACTGCTGCAAAGCTCCTTGATATGACGCCAAAGGAGTTCGCCGACCTTGTTAATCATGGGTCTTTGCCCGGTCCCTGCAAGATAGGGACTCATCAGCGATGGTCCGTCGAGCAAATCAAGGCAATCGTTGACGGCACGGCCATCCGGCTTGAGGATGAGTTTGAGGCGTAGGAACGGCCAGCAACCCCATCAGAGGGCCCGCCGCTCCCCCGGCCGAGAGGAACAGAACATGCGTTTCACGACAAGCTTGATCATCGCGTCGGCGCTGATGGCGCCAGCCCTTCCAGCGTCCGCTGCACTGAGCGGCTACTGGGACAGTTCGAAAATCCTGCATGCGGTGCTGGGCGACAACCGGCTGGCCGACGCCCTCAAGCAGCAGCCCATCGAGCGCATCGAAAAGACAGCCGAGGGATACGAGGTCAGCAGCCGGGATTGCACGGTGCAGGTCAGGCTCACATCCAGCGTGCCTGACCATCCGGGACCGACCCGCCACACCCTCAGCATTGGCAAGGGGCGGTGCCAGCAGTAATGCCCGAGTTGAGCACCGAGGACGCTGAACAGATCGAGGACGCCCTGCGCGCTGCGCTGCTGGACGTGCTGGTGAACATGGGAAAGGTGCTGCTGACGACGCCGGAAGGGCGGGCCGAGGCGGCACGGTCGATGCTGGACCAGGCCGAGCGAGCGCACCCTGCCGTGGCCGCGGTGTTCAGGGAGGCGGCGGAGAAGGTGAGGGGCGCATAGTCGTGGAATATTCTGATTACATTGTATTTGTTGACGAGAGCGGCGACCACAGCCTCACCTCCATCGACCCGGAGTTCCCGGCCTTCTCGCTGGCATTTTGTGTAATCAAGAAGAAGGACTATTGCGAGAAAATCATCCCAGCGGTTCAGGGGCTCAAATTCAAGTATTGGGGCCACGACTCCATCGTTCTTCACGAGCACGAAATTCGGAAAACTAAGGGCGACTTCGCTTTTCTGCGCACGGTGACCTGCCCCTGAACTTTCATCCAGCCGCGACCGGAGCCCGGTTAGTGTTTACGCCAATTGGCGCAGGTTGAGCAATCGCCCGACGCGCGGAGCTTTCATCTCGCGCAGCGGGGCGGGCG
>Ga0182741_1004108_pt1 | contig 14688 bp, 13 predicted proteins | sample eDN5th37CBELigOP_FD_128874 | JGI IMG/M metagenome (GOLD analysis project Ga0182741, IMG submission 128874) | Enriched Organic Plus compost microbial communities from Emeryville, California, USA - eDNA 5th pass 37_C BE-Lig OP (version 2) (version 2) ...
GAGGCGCGCCCCACCGCCCGGGCAGCCCGCGGCGCGCCGATGGCGGCGGCGATCTCGGCATAGCTGCGCGTCTCGCCGAAGGGGATCGCCTGCATCGCCTCCCAGACGCGGCGCTGAAAGGCCGTGCCCTGGAGGTCGAGCGGCAGGCGCAGGGCATCACGGGGCGCCTCCAGGAAGGCCAGTGCCGCGCCGAGCCACCCGGCCAGCGCTTCCGCCGCTGGCTCCAACCGGGCCCGCGGGAAGCGTCGCCGCAGCTCGCGCTCCAGCGCCTCCGCCGGCTCCGCGAAGCCCAGGAAGCACACGCCCCGATCGGTGGCCGCCAGCAGCAACGGGCCGAAGCAGGATTCCGCCAGGGCGAAGCGAATCCTTCCCGCGGTGTTCAGGTCGCCTCCCCTTCGGCCTTGCGCCGCAACTCGCGCAGCCTGTCCTCTCCGCCGGGCAGCTTCGGATTGATCTCCAGCGCAGCCTGCAGGCTGCGCAGCGCGGCAGCGGGGTCGCCCCGCTCCTCCTGCAGCGCCGAGAGGCTGAGCAGCGCACCCCAATGGCGCGGCTCGAGGCGCAGCACCTCCTGCAGGTCCCGCGCCGCCGCGGTGGCATCGCCGGCACGGGCATAGGCCTGGGCGCGCAGGAACCAGGCCTCGGCATGATCAGGATCGAGGGTGATGGCCGCGTCGAAATCCTCCAGCGCCTCGCCGGGCAGACTGGCGTCCAGGTTGCGCAGGCCACGGCGCAGCAGCAGGGTCACGGCGGGGCTGGTTGCCTGGGCCCAGAGCGTGCGGATGCGGGCCTCGACCAGCGCGGCACCACGCTCGTCCGGGGCGGCCTTCAGCGCCTCGAAAGCACGGTCGAGCTCGGCCTGGCGGGCCTCGGCGCCACGGGGCGCAGGGTTCGGGGCGGTCTGGGCCACTGCCGCTAGGGGGAGCAGCAGGGTCAGCAGAGCAGGCAGCCAGCGCATGGCGGCAAGGTCGGTCGCCGGCACGGGTGGCGCAAGCCCCGTGTCGGGCCGCGCCCGCACAGCGAGCTGACAGGCCCGCGAACCCGCGGCCGGCCCGGGCGTCAAGCGCAAGCAGCTTCGGCAGCCGGCGCATTCCCGCAGCGGCGAGCCCTGAATCCTGGAGAGTTCCCATGCCTGCGGACCGCAAGCCCAACCCTCTCGTCGCGGCGTCGATCACGGCCGCAGGCCTGCTCGTCGCAACGCTCAGCCGTACCGCCGGCGCGCACCGTCCCGCCCCGGCGGGCGCCCTCCGGCACCGGGATCGCGGCAGGGCGGAGGACAGCCAGGACCGGGGCATGGGGCGGCAGGCAGACCGCCCCTCCGAGATCCCCGCCCGCGGCTGGTGGTCCGTGCTGAAGCGCACGGCGCAGCAGGTCTCGGAGGACAGGGTGATGGCGGAGGCTGGGGGCATCACCTTCTACAGCCTGCTCGCACTGGCGCCGGCACTCGCGGCGCTGATCTCGATCTATGGCCTCTTCGCCGATCCGCAGCAGGTGCAGCAGCAACTGCAGGCGCTGGGGGGCGTGGTGCCGGGCGGCGGCATGGAGATCCTGCAGGAGCAGGCGACGCGCATCGCTGGCCAGGCGGGCGGCACGCTGGGACTCGGCCTCGCGATCAGCATGGTCGCCTCGCTCTGGAGCGCCAACCAGGCGATGAAGGCGCTCGTGGACGCGCTGAACGTGATCTACGAGGAGGAGGAGAAGCGCAGCTTCTTCCGTCGCACCCTGATCACCCTGGCCTTCACCCTGGCGGCCATCCTGTTCGCGGTGATTGCCATGGCCGGCGTGGTGGTGCTGCCCGTGGCCCTCGGCTATGTCGGCCTCGGCGAGACGGCGACCACCGCCCTGCACTGGGCGCGCTGGCCAGCGCTGCTGCTCGCGGTCGGCATCTTTCTCGCCTTCGTCTACCGCTACGGGCCCGACCGGGCCAATGCGCGCTGGCGCTGGGTGAGCTGGGGCAGCGCGATGGCAGCGTTCGTCTGGCTCCTGGGGTCGTTCGCCTTTTCCTGGTATGTTTCGAACTTCGGCAGCTACAACGAGACCTACGGCTCGCTCGGCGCGGTCATCGGCTTCATGACCTGGATCTGGCTTTCGGCCATCGTCGTGCTGGTGGGCGCGGAACTGGATGCGGAACTCGAGCACCAGACGGCGCGCGATACGACGACGGGGCCGGAGAAGCCGCTTGGCGAACGCAATGCGGCCATGGCGGACCGGGTGGCCAGCTAGGGCCCGTTCGCCTGGTATTACGGTAGGCGCTCCAGCCTCTTCGTTCTCGCGCGGCTCCACCCATTCAGGCGATGCCGCCTGGATGGGATCTGCGCCGGGCTACCCTGCCCTGCCGGGCCTCAGAACAACGCCTCGCCGCGCAGCACGGGAACGCAGCCGCCGCCGACGGTGGCGCGGATGCCGTCATCGGCGCGGCGCGCTGCGGCGCGCAGCAGGCTGGGGCGCCCCATTTCCACGCCCTGCGTGATCTCGAACCGGCCTTCCGCGGCGCCGCCGAGCGAGAGCAGCAGTGCCGCCAGCGGCGCCGCCGCGCTGCCCGTCGCCGCATCCTCGATCGTGCCGGAAAGCGGGGAGAACATGCGCGCCCGCAGCCGCCCCGGCTCTGCCTCCCGCGCGTAGAGGTAGAGCGGCAGGCGTCGTGGCCCGAGGGCGGGGAAGGCCGCTGCCGCCCGCGCGAATTGCGCCAGGTCGGGCGCGGCTCGGCCCAGCGCCTCTGGCGCGACTTCCGCCAGCACGAAGGCGTTGCCGACCGAGGCCATCACAGGCCGGTGCGCCTCCACCATCACCTCCGCCGGGTCGAGCCCGATGCAGGCTGCCAGCAGCGCCACCGGCATCTCCGGCCCTAGCGAGAGCGGCTGCGGCGCGGCAATGATGGCCCCCGTCACCACACCGGCGGCGTCGCGCTCAACCCGCACCTCCACCAGGCCGGCCAGTTCCTCGAACAGGAGCACGCCGTCACGGTCGCGGCCGAGGCGGGCGAGCACATGCGCGGTCCCGACATTCGGGTGGCCGGCGAAGGCCATCTCCGCCACCCGGTTGAAGATCCGCACCCGGGCCGTGTGGGCGGGGTTCTCGGGCGGCAGGACGAAGGTCGTCTCGCTCAGATTGAACTCGGCGGCGAGGGCCTGCATCTCGGCATCCGCCAGCCCCTCGGCTTCCGGGAAGACTGCGAGCGGATTGCCGCCGAAGCGCCGGTCGGTGAAGACATCCACCGTCTCGAAACGGAAACTCCGCATGCCGTTCAACTCCTGGGACGGAAGGGCACCCGGCGGCACCCGGGACCGGGCTGTGTCATGACGCGTCCTCCGCCGCCCGCAGGCCGTCGAGCAGCCTGCCCCAGGCCGCCCCCATCGCCGGCGTCCAGTCGGCGCCGAGCAGCTCCCGCACCGTCTCCGCGAGGATGCCGTAGAAGCTGTCGAACAGCTCCGCCGGCACGCCGAGATTGGCGTGGTTGATCCGCTCGATGAACAGCAGGCCGGGCGCATAGGCGCGGTCGCCGTACAGGTCGAGCAGCGCCTCGATCGCGACCGTGAGCATCTGCCCGCGTACATGGCCGCCATGATCCATCAGGAAGAGAGCTTCCGTCTCCGGATGCCGATCGAAGAGCCGGGCGTAGACGAAGGGAGCCAGGTCGCCGACCCGCTGGCTCAGCAGCTCGAGGCTCTGCGCGATCAGGGCTGCGTCCGGGATCCCGTCCGCGTCAGACATGCGCCGCGGCGTGCTCCACCGCCGCGGGCTCCGGGCCGCCCGCCATCCAGTCCAGCAGCTCCACCGTATGCACCACCGGCAGCGAACCGCCCGCGAGCTGCGTCAGGCAGCCGATATTGCCGGACGCGATCAGGTCGGCCCCGAGCGCGCCGAGATTGCCGAGCTTGCGTTCGCGCAGCCTGTCCGCGATCTCCGGCTGCAGCAGGTTGTAGGTGCCGGCGGAGCCGCAGCAGAGATGCGGCTCCCGCGGCTCCTTCACCCGGAAGCCCGCCTTCTGCAGCAGCTGCTTCGGCAGGGCGGTGATCTGCTGCCCATGCTGCAGGCTGCAGGCTGCGTGGTAGGCCACCGTCAGCCCGGGCGGCTCGCGGTGCGGCTCGTATCCGAATTTCGCCAGCACCTCGGAGATGTCCATGCCCAGGGCCGCGACCTTGGCCGCGCGCTCCTTCCAGGGCGAGGGCTCGTCACGGAACATGAAGCCGTAGTCCTTCACCGTGGTGCCGCAGCCCGAGGCATTGATCACCACCGCGTCCAGCCCCTCGCCCTCGATCTCGGCGCTCCAGGCCGCGATGTTGGCGCGCGCCAGCGCCATGGCCGGGTCGTGGTGGCCCATGTGGTGCGGCAGCGCGCCGCAACAGCCCTGGTCCCGGGTGATGACCACTTCGATCCCCATGCGCGTCAGCAGGCGGATCGTCGCCTCGTTGATCGAGGGGGCGAGCACCTGCTGCGCGCAGCCGGTCAGCAGCGCGACGCGGCCACGGCGCTCGCCCTCGGCCTTGTGCACCTGCGGGCGCTGCATCGGGCTTGGCGGCGGCAGGCGGTCGGGGGCGAGGCGCAGCATCGCGCGCAGGCGCCGGGCCGTCTGCGATCCACCGGGAATCAGCCCTTCCGCCCATCGCCCCAGCCGCGCAGCGATGAGCGCGGCGCGGAAGCGCGCCGGATGGGGCAGCAGCCGGCCGAGCGCCCAGCGCAATGCCCGCTCCGCGGGCGGGCGGCGGTAGGTGTTCTCGATGTAGCGCCGCGCATGGTCCACCAGGTGCATGTAATGCACGCCGGAGGGACAGGTGGTCATGCAGGAAAGGCAGGACAGGCACCGGTCCACATGCCGCACCACCTCCTCGGTTGCGGGCCGGCCGCTCTCCAGCATGTCCTTGATCAGGTAGATGCGCCCGCGCGGGCTGTCCAACTCGTCGCCCAGCAGCACGAAGGTCGGGCAGGTCGCCGTGCAGAAGCCGCAATGAACGCAGCTGCGCAGGATCCGGTTGGATTCCCGGGTGTCGGAGTCCTGAAGCTGGTCCTCGGTGAAGCTGGTCTGCATGGAACCTCGGGGCTGCGGGCAGCGCTTGTCACCGATATAGGGAGAATGCGCGGCCCGGGCCACGCCGGCGGTCGCCGTCCCCATGTCCTCTGCCGGTGCGCCGGGCAGGCGACCGGCAGCGGCCGGGGCCGCTCAGTCCGGCCGGATATTGGCGGCGCGAATCACCTCCGCCCATTTGGCGATCTCGGCGCGGATGAAGGCGCCGGACTCGGCGGGGTCCAGCGCCAGTATGCGGGCGCCCATCTCCATGAGGCGCCGGCGCGTCTCGCTACCTGGGACAAGCACCTCCCGCGCGGCCTCGGAGAGGCGCTGCACGCGCTCCGGCGGCGCGCCGGCCGGGGCGAGCAGGGAGTACCAGTTCTCCACCTCCACCCCCGGCGCGCCCGCCTCGGCGGTGGTCGGCACCTCGGGCAGCACGGCGGAACGTTCGGTGGCGGTGACGCAGAGAGGCCGGAACTTGCCCTCGCGGATGTGCGGCAGCAGCACCGGCACGTCGAGGAAGGTCATGTCGATCTCGCCGGCCATCATGGCGGTGATGGCCGGCGCGGCGCCGCGATAGGCCACATGCGTCAGGTCAACGCCGGTGCGCAGCTTCAGCAGCTCGGCGGCGAGATGCGGCGTGCCGCCGGGCCCGGTCGAGGCGAAGGTGAGCTTGCCCGGCTCGCGCCTCGCCCGCGCCAGCAGTTCGGCCAGGTTCGCCGGCCCGTTCGGGCGCACCACCAGAACGGAGGGCGTGGCGGCCAGGATGCTGACCGGCGCGAAGTCGCGCACCGGGTCGTAAGGCATGTTGGGGATCAGCGTGATGTTGACCGCGACGGCGCCGGTCGAGGCGAAGGCGACGGTGTAGCCGTCCGGCGCCGACTTCGCGACCGCGTCCACACCGATGTTCCCGCCGGCGCCGGAGCGGTTCTCGACCACCGGCTGGTGTCCGAGCGGCCCCGCCAGCGCCTGCGCGATGATGCGGGCATTGGTGTCCACCGGCCCACCCGGCGGGAAGGGCACGATGAAGCGGATCGGACGGTCGGGATAGCCCTGCCCCTGCGCCCGCGCGCCGGTCGCTCCCGCCATGATCACCGCGATCGCGGCGAGGCCGCGGCGTGTCGTCTGCATCTCCTGCCCTCCCCAGATGTCGGGGCCGAGCGGCCGCAGCCGCGCGCCCTCCCGCCATCGACGGCCGGGGTATAGGGCCGGATCGGTGCCGCAGTAACCCTGTGTCGGCCCACGACCGTCGCGGCGATGCCGGCTCGCGGCGCGGTCCCGAAGCCGTGGATCACCGACTCATCTCAGCCGAGCCGGCGCAGCGTCTCCTCCACCAGCAGGCGGCAGTCATCGAGCACATCGGCGACGCGATTGCGGTCGCGCACGAGCTGTACCTCGAGCATCCAGCGCTCGGGCCCCTCCGGCATCGCGGCCAGGCTCGGGACATCGTGGAGCAAAGGAATCATGCTGCCCTGCGGCGTGTAGCCATAGGGATCGTGGCCATAGGCTCCCTTCGCCGTGCTCGCCAGCGGCACCAATGCGCGGGAAAGGCGCTTGAAGCAGGCGTTCAGCGCCTCCGCAGGCGCATCCTCGGTGACACTGCCGGCCGCGTAGCGGGCGCGCCAGTCCTCCGCGGCGAGCTCCAGGCGCTCCGCCGCCTCGCGGAAGGCCTGCGCCCGCGCGACGGCGCTGTCGAGGCCGATCCCGTCGCCCGCGGGCGTCAGCGCCGCCAGCCGCTCGACGAACGCGTCCGCGACGGAGACGAACTCGAAGGGCAGCACGGGTGCGGTGCAGAGCTCCCACAGCCAGGCGGCATAGACGCGAAGATGCAGCGCCATTTCCTGCCAGTCGAGCTTGTCGATGGTGTTCTCGACGGAATGGTGCCACCAGCCCAGTGTCGCCTGTGCGGTGGCCTTCAGCTCCTCCTCCGTATAGGCCCCCTGCCCTGCCAGCATGGGCACGCCGAGGCCGAAGAAGGAACTGTCCCCGGTCTTCACCGCGCGGCGCCAGGTGGCGGGGCGGCCATCCAGCACGCGACGCTCCACCGCCTGGTGGAATCGCCGGAGCTCGAGGTTGGAGGCAGTGCCCCATCGGGTCGTGCCGATGCAGGCCGGCTGGTCGATCTGCAGATAGGCCACCGCGTGCCTGCGCAACGGATCCCAGTTCCGGTCCACGAACCAGGAGGAACCGACCATCGTCCCTGTCTCATGCGCGGTCCAGAAGCCAAGGACGAGGCCACGGCGCAGATGCTCGCGATGCTGGTGGAAGACGCGCGCGAGTTCCAGGATGCAGGCGCTGCCCGCCGCGTTGTCGGTGGCCTGTGGACCGGGCCAGGAATCCTGGTGGCCGCCGACCACCACGAAATCCTCGCCTCGCGGCGCCGTCACCTCGCCAACCGTGATCTGCACCGGGCGCCAGCCATTCTCGACATTGGTGCGCATGCGCACGCGCACGGGGCCGGCCTGGATCATCTCGCGCAGTTGCAGGCCCGCCGTGCGGGCGATGCCGATGCAGGGCAGGGTCGGCATCTCGGTGCGGAAGCCCTCGGGCGTCGGATTGCCCCAGGCGGGCTTCACGCTGCCGAAGGGAACGGCGGTGTTCCCGTCATGGCCCCAGTTCATCATGATGCAGCCGATGGAGCCCATCAGCCCGGCGATGCGCTGCTTCTCGTGCCGTGCCGGATGGTAGGAGAGTTCGGAAAGGGTGATCTTCCCGATCGCGTCCTGCCCTTCGTACTCCTTGAAGGCGCCGCTACGGACGTCGATCACCTCGGCCGTCAGGCCCTCCGGCAGCGTCGGCAGCGAGTGGCCGAGCGTATTGGCCTCGATCGCCAGTTCGACAGGGGCAAGCACCTGGAGTGCGCCCTTCTCCGGAAAGCTCACCAGCCCCGGCATCTCCTGGGTGCCGGCGGCGATGCCTTCGGCGCGCAGCGCTTCGCAACTGTACTCGGCCATGCGCCGCGCATTGGCCGAACCGGCAAGGCGCGAGGGGATCTCTGTGGTGATGTGCTCGACATGCGCGCGCACGCGCTCGGCGGAGACGGCGGCAAGAACGGCGGCCTCGGACATCATCGGCTCTCCCGAACGGTCCTCGGGCAGTAGAGACCCGCGACGCGGCCATCGCAACGTGCGAGCGGCATCGATCCGGTGTTGACGGCACCGGCATCCTGGCGCAGGCAGGTGGCATGGAAAACGCCGATCTGGCTGCCCGCCGCGCCGCGGCCACTGCGGCGATCACCGATCGGACCGGGCTGGACGAGGCGCTGCTGGAACGTGTCGTCCGCACCTTCTACGACAGAGCCCGGCGCGACCCGCTGCTCGGCCCGGTTTTCGATCGCGTGACGGCGTGGGAGCCGCACATCGCCCGCATCAGCGCCTTCTGGTCCTCGGTCGCGCTGCAGACCGGGCGCTACCACGGCACCCCCATGGAGGTGCACCTGCCACTCGACCTGACGCCGGCGCATTTCGCCCGCTGGTTGGCCTTGTGGGAGGAAACGGTCCAGGCACTCTGCCCGCCCGAAGGCGCCGCCTTGCTGACCGATCGTGCACGGCGCATCGCCGACAGCCTGGGCCACGCGATCGCGGTGCGCAGCGGCCGCCTGCCTCCGCGCCGCCCGGGCGCAACCACGGCTTCGGGCTGACGCGCCGGCCTTACCCGCAGCGGTGGAAGCCGCCGCCCGGGATCGGCGCCAGCATCAGGATGCCGAGCGGATCGAAGCCCGCGGCGCCCCGCGGCCTGATGACCAGCACCGCGCCTTCGGGGAAGGCACGCCCGCCGACCCGCTCGCCTGCCACCATGATGGCGGGAGTGCGATGCCCCACCAGCACCCGGTTGGTGCCGGCCGGCGGCACCTCGGCGAAGAGGCGCCGATGCTCGGCGAGCACCCGGTCCAGGCGCCCGCCTGCGTAGTCATCCGCGATCAGGCTGTCCGTCACGCGCACGCGGTCGGTGCCGAAGGCGATCTCCGCCGTGTCGCGCGCACGGAACACCGGGCCGGCCAGCACCGGGTGGGCGACGGGGATGCCAAGCTCCGAGAACCGCGCGCCGATGCGCTCCGCCTGGGCGCGGCCCGCCGCCGAAAGGTTGCGCTGCCCGGCGCGGTCGCCGAGCAGGTAGCTGCGGTCGCAGGGCTCGCCGGCGGTATCGGCGTGGCGGATGAACAGCACCAGCCCGCCGGCCCGCAGCCGCTCCACCAGCGCCCGGCCGGCAGGATCCTCGGCCGTGACGGGTTCGAAGCGCGCCTGCGCGCGGGCAAGGCCGGCGCCGAGCGCGGTCAGCAGCAGGGTACGGCGCAGCAGGTGCAAGCGGGGCGGCCGGCCTGTGGAATGCCGGTTGGAGGGGCGGGGCCGAAGCCCCGCCCGCCCGGACTCAGAGACCCGCCTGGGAGACGAACTTCGTGTTCAGATAGGCCTCGATCGCCTCGGAGCCGCCCTCGCTGCCATAGCCGCTGTCCTTGATGCCGCCGAAGGGCACTTCCGGCAGCGCGAGGCCGAGGTGGTTGATCGTCATCATGCCGCTCTCGACCTTGGCCGCGATGGCATTCGCGGTCTTGGCGCTGCGGGTGAAGGCATAGGCCGCGAGGCCGTAGGGCAGGCGGTTGGCCTCCTCCACCACCTCGTCGAACTCGCGGAAGGGAGCGATCATGGCGACGGGGCCGAAAGGCTCCTCGTTCATCATGCGCGCTTCCTTGGAGACGTTGGTCAGCACGGTCGGCTGGTAGAAATAGCCCTTGTTGCCGATGCGCTCGCCGCCGGTGCGCAGCTCCGCGCCCTTCTGTCGCGCATCGGCGACCAGTGTCTCCACCCAGGGGATGCGGCGCTCATGCGCCAGCGGGCCCATCTGCGTGCCCTCCTCGAGCCCGTTGCCCACCTTCACCGCCTTCGCCGCGGCGATGAACCGGTCCACGAAGGGCTCGTAGAGCTTCTCCTGCACTAGGAAGCGGGTCGGCGAGACGCAGACCTGCCCGGCGTTGCGGAACTTGGCGCCAGCCAGCGTCCGCGCCGCCAGGTCGAGATCTGCATCGTCGAAAACGATCGCCGGCGCATGGCCGCCGAGTTCCATCGTCACCCGCTTCATGTGCTGGCCTGCCAGCGCCGCCAGCTGCTTGCCCACCGGGGTCGAGCCGGTGAAGGTCACCTTGCGGATGACGGGATGCGGGATGAGGTATTCGCTGATCTCGGCCGGCACGCCATAGACCAGGTTCGCCACACCCGCCGGCAGGCCCGCATCCACGAAGGCGCGAAGCAGCTCGGCCGGCGAGGCCGGAGTCTCCTCCGGCGCCTTGACGATGATGGAGCAGCCGGTGGCGACGGCTGCGGAGAGCTTCCGCACCACCTGGTTGATCGGGAAGTTCCAGGGCGTGAAGGCGGCGACCGGGCCCACCGGCTCCTTCACCACCAACTGGTAGACGCCCTCCGCACGCGCGGGGATCACGCGGCCATAGGCGCGGCGCGCCTCCTCCGCGAACCAGTCGATGATGTCGGCCGCGGCCAGCGTCTCGAGCTTCGCCTCGCCGACCGGCTTGCCCTGCTCCATCGTCATCAACCGGGCGATGTCCTCGGCACGCGAGCGCAGGATGTCGGCTGCCTTGCGCATCAGCTTGGCACGCTCGAAGGCCGAGACCTTCTTCCACTGCGCGAAGCCCTTTTCCGCCGCCGCCAGCGCCTCGTCGAGATCGGCCTTGCTGGCATGGGCGACGGTGCCGATCTGCTCCTCCGTCGCCGGGTTCAGCACGGGCAGGGTACGGTTCCCCTCGGCCGGCCGCCACTTGCCATCGATGAAGAGCTGGACATTCGGGTATGCCATGGCGGGCTCCTCCTTCTTCAATTGGCACAATGGCGACCAGGGCGGCATGGAGCAATGGGGGGATGGCACCCCCTCGCCCACTCTTTCCCCGTGTCAGCCAGCCGCCCTGGCACGGATCAGCGCCGCCAGCGCATCATACTGCACCGCAACCTCCGCCATGACCTGCAGCGCCAGCAGCCGGGAAGCCTGCGCCACCTCCGCGCGGACGCGCTCGCTCGCCGCATAGTCGCGCATCAGCGCGATCAGCGCGGGCACATCCGCAACCTGGTGGGCTGGATGCGCCGCCGGCAGCCCGGCGAAGGCATCCGCCGTTCCCAGCACGGGACGGCCGTGCATGAGCGCCTCCACCGTCTTGATCTTGAGCCCGGTGCCGCCCGTCATCGGGTTCACCACGCAGTCCACGGCGTGGTAGAATTCGGCCACCTCCGCCAGCGGATCCAGCACCAGCGGCCGGGAGCGCAGCCTCAGGTCGCCACGCCGCAGGATGCTGCCCGCGATCAGCCAGTCGAGCTCCGGCGCCTCGGCCAGCGCGGCGTCCAGCGCCCGCACCGAGCCGGCGTTCCACGGATTGGCGCTGCCGAGATAGCCGAAGCGCGCCCGCGGCACCGGCGCCTCCACCTCGGTCAGGAAGCGCGGCGCCGGCGCGTGACCGAGCGTCAGGACCGACCGCGCGCCGCGCGCGGCGAGCACCTCCGCCTCCCGTGCCTGGATCGCGAGCACGACATCGGCGCGCCCGAGGCCGCGCGCCTCCTCCGCCTCGGTGGTGAAGAACCAGGAAGGGTCGAGGCCCTCCGCCCGCGCCAGCAGGTGCCGCCCGCCGAAGACGTCATGGGTGTCGAGAATGCGCAACGCATCCTCCACCCCCTCCAGCACGCGCGACATCCAGACATATTCGGCCACCACCGCATCGTAGCGACGGGCGCGCTGCAGCACGGCCACATGGTCGGCGAGACCTTCGGGGCACCAGTCGTCGATCCCCCAGGCGCCGGGAAAGCGCGGCTCGGGCTTCGGTCGCTTGTGCCAGATGTGCAGCGCGGGCCAGAAGGCTTCCATCGCCGCCTGCTGGTCCTCCAGCAGCCCCTCGGCGGTGTAGTAGAGGAACTCGCAGAGGATCCCGCGCGCCGCCAATGCCTGCCCGAAAGCCAGGATGCGCGCGGCGTTGCCCTGATCCGGCGGGTGCGAGGCGATGGGCGAGACGATGAGCAGGCGCGGCGGGCGCCTCATGGCCCGATCTCCAGCGCGAGCGGCACCGCCTGGCCGGCGAGGCCCAGCACCAGCGGCGCGTCGGCGGCCGGGGTGAAGGACGCCTCCAGCAGGAGCCCGCCCGCATCGGCCTGGTGCCGCGCTGCCTGATGGACGCCGTCCAGCAGCAGCCTCGGCGGCGGCGTGCCGGGCGCGAAGCGGGCGCGCAGCCGCCATGGCCGTGGCGGCAGGCAACCGAGGAGCAGGCGCAGCCGGCCCGGACCCACCTCGTCCCGCGGCATCTCCTCGGGCGCCAGGGCGATCGCCGCCGGCAGCGCGGGCGCCAGCAGGGTGAAGGTGCCCAGGCGCGGGGAGATGGCGCGCGCCCCGGCCTGCCAGCCTGGCCTGGCCAGCACCCCCGCTGCCGCTTCCAGCGCCGCCAGCAGCGCGGCACCGCGGCCTTCCGGCAGCAGCAGCGCCAGGCGCTCCACCGGCGTGGGGGCGCCGAGGAGCAGCATGACCTGGTCGCAGCCCGCAGGCGCAGGGCCACCCCGCGCCAGCACCATCGCGCCGCCGGCGATCCAGGCACCGGCATCGGTGGCATCGCCCAGCACGACCAGCCGATCCCCCGCTCCGCCCCAGGCGGCGGCGGCCCCGGCCAGCAGCGCCGCATCGACCGCCGGGTCGAAGCCGAACAGCGCAGCGCCGCGCTGGCGGAAGCGGCCCAGCAGCGCGCGCTCGGCATCGGGCAGCGCTGCGGGCGCAGCGACGCCGCAACGGGCCCCGGGGAACCAGGGATGGAGGCCACCCCCCGCCAGGGCGGCATCCAGCACCGCCACCGCCGGCAATGCCTGCCGCAGCAGCGCGGCGAGCAGCGGCGCCGTACTCAGGGCCGCCATGGCAGGTCGAGATCCAGCAGCAGGCCCGGATGCGCCGGCGGCGCCTGGACCCGCACGGCGCGCAGCCCCGCCCAAGGCGGCAGCACTGCCTTCAGCAAGGCCGGCCGGTCGAGCGTCAGCACCGCGAGCGCACCGAGATCCGGGGCGGCCAGGAACAGCCGGCACGGCCCGGTCGCGCCGGCCAGCGCCGCCTCCACCGCAGCGGCGGAGAGCCCGGGCCCTGCCTCCAGCACCCGCAGCGCCACATCGCCCGCGGGCGATGTGGCGACGGTCCGCTCCCGCGCCTCCTCGATGACGGCACGGTAGGCCTCGGCCACGGTGGGAAGCGCCATCTCCCGCAGCGCGAAGCGCCGGCCCGCCGCGCCGATGGCGCGCGCCAGTGCCGGGTCGCGCGCCAGCGCGCCGAGCGCCGCGGCCAGCGCAGGCGTCGCGCCGGCCAGCGGGATGTGCAGCACCGCCTCGCGCGGCAGTTCGGCATAGCCGGCGGTGTCGGAGACGATGCAGCACACACCTGCCGCGAAGCCGCGCGCGAGGGTGCCCGAGCTCTCGCCGGCGGAGGGAAAGCGCAGGTTCACCAGCACATCCGCCGCGGCGATGTGGTCCGTCAGCGCTGCCTCCGCGAGCCAGCCCGTCACCTGTGCACGGCCGGCCAGCGCAGGACGCTCCGCAATGCGGGCGGACAGGGCGAACTCCTCCGCCCGCTCGGCACCGGCATGGATCCAGCGCAGCTCGGCGCCGGCCGCGATCGCCTGCTCCAATGCCTCGATCAGCCAGTCGAAGCGCTTGGCGGCGGTGGCGAAGCCCGCCGTCAGCACCAGGAAGACATCGGCAGCGATGCCAAGGCGTGCCCGCGCCTCCGCCCTTTCCGGCATGCTGCCGGGAGGCAGTGGATGCATCACGACCGCGACATGCGCCGTGCGCGCTGTGCCGTGCAGCGCCCGCAGCCGCGCAGCCGCGAAGTGCGAATGCACCACCACGGCGCGGGAGCGCGCCAGGGTCTCGCCCGCCAGGTCGAAGAGCAGGTGGTTCGCACGGCTGGACAGGCCGTGGTCGCGCAGATGCCGGGCATAGGGCGCCAGTGCCGGGTGGGTATCGGCCATGCCGGCAAGGATGGCGGCCACCCCCTCCCCCGCCGTCTCGTGCAGGTGCAGCAGGCCAGGGTCGTGCAGCGTCGTCACGCCGGGATGCTGGCGCAGCGCGCGCAGCACGAAGCCGTGGCCGGGGTTGTTGCCGAGCTGGTGCAGCACGCGTCCGCCCGGCGCGAGGTGCCGATGCGCCAATGCCGGGTCGATGACGGGAATGCCGGCCGGCGCCTCGGCCAGCCAGTCCTCGCAGGCGGCGGCGCAGTCGTAATGCGCGGCGAGCGCGGCCAGCAGCAGCGCGGCGTAGTCGGCGATGCCGTTCTGCTCCGGCGGAAGCGGGGTGAAGACCGTCAGCGCATCGCGCGGCGCAGACATCGGGTCCTGTCCCGGTGCAGTGATGCGAGACTCCGCGTGCAAGGCTCTGTCCTCCCGGACCTCCCGTCGAAGGCCGAAAGGCTTCCTGAAGGCATGTGCGCCGGCGCCCGGCGCGGCCGTGGTAACGACACCGGCTCGCCGATGGCCGAGCGCATGCGGCCCATTCCCCAATGCCCGTCCTGCACGGCAGGCGGTAGCGCGTGGCGGCATCGCCTGTCCAGCACCCCCGACCCGAGGCGCGCCCCGAGGCCAGCGAAGCCGAAAAAGACCGGGGCAGGAGCGAAGTCCCTTCCCCGGCTTCGGCTGCACATGCTAGCGCCGCCGCAATGCATGGCACCACGGC
>Ga0182741_1004111_pt1 | contig 14680 bp, 13 predicted proteins | sample eDN5th37CBELigOP_FD_128874 | JGI IMG/M metagenome (GOLD analysis project Ga0182741, IMG submission 128874) | Enriched Organic Plus compost microbial communities from Emeryville, California, USA - eDNA 5th pass 37_C BE-Lig OP (version 2) (version 2) ...
CCGGAGACGATGAGGCCGGCGTCGGTCTCCTTCTCGACCTTCATGAACACGTCGCCGACCTGGTCCGGCGGCAGCGAGCGGTCGACCGGCGGGTTGATGATGGCGTGGTTCCAGTACAGGACCTTCTCCTGCGACTCGCGGTACCAGCGCTTCGCGTTCTCCTGGAAGGGCGAGTAGAACTCGTCGTTCGCACCGAGCGTGCCGAGGAAGGACGCCTTGTAGTCGGGGCTGCGGCCCATCCAGCCGTAGGTCAGGCGCGCCCAGGTGGCGATGGCGTCGCGGTCGGCACGCAGGTCGTCCGCGGACTTCGGGGTGCGGAAGAACGGCATGGTCACGCCGCCGTTGCCGGTGTCGGTGGGGACGGTGAGGGTGTTGACGTGCTCACCGGTGTGCAGGGCGTCGTAGAGGCGCGCCGTCATCCGGATGGAGTTGCGGAAGGCCGGGTGGTTGGTGAAGTCCTTGACACGCTCACCGTGCAGGTAGATCTCGCGGCCGTCGTCGATGGAGGCGATGTACTCGTCGCCGGTCATCGGGCGGGAGGCGAAGTTCTGCTGCTGGTTGGCCGGATGGTCGGCGGCCACGTTGACCTTGGAACGGTCGACGGTGTCCGTGGGCCGGGGCTCGGTGGTGGTCATGGAGGATCTCCTTGTCCGGGGTGGTGAAGGGAAGTTCGGGATCGCGTGATGTCTCAGACGCGGGCCGGGGCGAGACCGAACGGCACGAAACGGGTGCCGGAGTCGAACCATCCGCTGTGCGGGTCGTCGAGCGAACCGTTCCAGGCGGCGGAGGCGCTGGGAGCGCCGAGGTCGTGGAATGTGCTGCGGTAGAACAGAAGCGGATCGGCCGTCTCGTCGAAGGTGGCGTCGACGATCTCGCCGATGTAGATGACGTGGTCGCCGCCGTCGTATTCGCGCCAGGGGGTGCACGACAGGGTGGCGGCGGTGCCGGCGAGGATCGGGGCGGTGGGGCCCTGTTCCCAGACCGGTCCGGGGGACTGGGGCCGGCCGGCGAAGTGCAGTGCGGTACCGACCTGGTCGGCGGCGAGGATGTTGACCGCGAACGGCGCGCCGGACAGGAACTTGCAGGCCTTGGACGTCCGGGTCAGGGTGACCTGGCACAGGCGGGGTTCGAGCGAGATCGCCGTGAACGCGGTGACGGTCGCGCCGTGCGGCTCTCCGTCGCTGTTCGCGCAGGTGATGACGGTGACGCCGCTGGCGAACTGGCCGAAGATGTTGCGGAGTGTGCGCTGATCCATCTCTCTGCGTCCTCCTGTCCGGTGCGAGTGGGTGGACTTCGATTCGGTGTGACACAGACCATATGGACGGCGCGTCGCTTGTGCGATCCAGTGAGCGCGGTCACTATCCATCTAGCGCGACGAGTGGGTCCAAGGTCCTTGTTTGCCTGGGACCGTGTTCCGCATCACACTGGATGACGCACGCGCGGATCTGCGTAAAAGCGCAGGTCGAGCGCCGATCACGAGCCGAAACGAAGGTGAGGAGCCGATGGCAGTGGAGCCGACTCCGGGGCCGGTCGACTGGGAGGAAGTGGAGGAGGTCGTCTCGAACGCGTACTTCGAGCACGAACTCACACCGCTCGACGACGTCGCGCCGTCGCTGCGGCTCCGCACCCTGCCCCTCGGCCCCATCCGGCTCGCGCGGATCGGGTGGGGAGCGGCGGTGTCGATCCGCAGCGAACATCCGGGCGGATACGCCGTGAACATCCCCGTATCCGGTCGCATCTCCGCAGGTGAGGGGGTTCTTTCGGGGGTCGGCCAGGCCGTGATCTTCCGGCCCGACACCGCCGCCCCGGAGCAGCGGTGGTCACGCGACTGCGAGATCGTCGGGATCAAGCTCGAACGCGACTACCTGCAGCGCGAGATGGCCCGCATCCTGGCCCGGCCCGACCTGCGGCTCCCGGACCGCGTGGACCTGACGACCCCGGCGGGACAGAGCTGGATGACCTTGTTGCGCTCGATCGTCGAACAGCTCAAATCGGACGAAACACTCTGGCGGAATCCGCTTGTCGCCGAGCAGTTGTCGGGTGCGCTGACCTCGTCGTTCATCCTCGCCGTCATGCCCGAGGACGCGGATCCGGCCGGGGGCGCGCGTCCGCGGATCATCAAGCGGGTGCTCGACCGGTTGCACGAGGATCCTGCCTCGGCGTGGACCACCGCCGAGATGGCCGAGGTGGCCGGCGTGAGCGTGCGGCGCCTGCAGGAGGGTTTCCGCGAGTACCTCGGGGTGTGCCCGCGCGACTACCTGCTGGACCTGCGCCTCGAGCGCATCCACGAGGAGCTCGCGGCGGGCGACGCCGCGGAACTGTCGGTCACCGATGTGGCCCTGAAGTGGGGGATCACGCACACCGGACGGTTCGCAGCGGCGTACAAGCGCAAGTACGGGGTGGCGCCGTCGGTGACGCTGCGCCGATGACGGAACCCGAGAGGGGAGCCTCCCGGGAAACTGCTTCCGGACAGGGCTTTCTCAGTGCAGCCGGTAACCGAGTTCGCTGCTGAGGCGCTCGGCGCAGTCCACCACCCGCTTGGCCGCGAGGTCGCGGAAGGACCCGGGGGTGTGCCGGCCCGTCGAGGTGGAACACGCGAGCACGCCGACCGCGTGACCGGTGGTGTCGAAGACCGGGGCGGCGAGGGTGATCAGGCCGTCCTCGAGTTCGGCGAGGGTGAGGGCGTAACCCTGCTCGCGGATCCGCGCCAGTTCGGCCCGCAGATCGTCCGCGTTGTCGATGGTCGAATCCGTGAACCGCTGGAACTGCGTGCGTTCCAGCACCTGGTCCACGAGTTCGCGCGGCGACCAGGCCAGCAGCGCCCGACCCATCGAGGTGGCGAAGGCGGGTACACGTGTGCCGACGGAGACATTGATGCTCATGATCCGGCGCACCGGCACGCGGGCCGCGTAGACGACCTCGGTGCCGTCGAGCACGCCGAGGGACGCGGATTCGCTGGTGTGCTCGGCGATCTCGACGAGCTTCGGCAGTGCGGAGTCCACGAGGGCGTGCGAGGAGGTGTAGTGCTGCCCGATGCTCAGCACGCGCGGGGTGAGCGACCAGCGGGTGCCGTGGGAGGCGACGTAGCCGAGCTTCTGCAGGGTGAGCAGGATCCGGCGGACCGCGGGCCGGGACAGCCCGGTCTTCGAGGCCAGTTCGGCGAGAGTGGGATTCGGATCCTTGTCGTCGAAGGCGTGCAGCACCGCGAAACCGCGCTCGATGCTCTGGATGAAGTCGCGGTCACCGTTACGACCGTTGCCTAGGTTCGTACTCGACATTCCCTCTCCTACCTGCGGACTCCTCGATGTTGCCCGATTCGGTGTTGACAAGCGGTGTGACACCCCGCACAGTATGTGATGTACGCACTGCGACACACAAGTACGCACAGCGTACAAATCCGGTGATCGCCTTCAGCCCCGTCGTGTCGCACCGGCCATTCGCTTCCCGACAGTTCCCCAGCCCTTCCGAGGAGAGCCATGACCACCATGGAGAACCCCACCGCCTTCGGGTCCGGCAACGCCGCCACCGACAAGTTCAAGGCCGAGCGCGTCACGTCGGACACCTCCGTCGAGCGTGCATCGGCGATCTACCAGGACGTGCTCGGAGCCCTCGCCGACGTCATCCACAAGCACCAGGTCACCTACGACGAGTACCGCGTGCTCAAGCAGTGGCTCATCGACGTCGGCGAATACGGCGAGTGGCCCCTCTTCCTCGACGTCTTCCTCGAGCACGAGATCGAGAAGGTCCACTACGAGCGCAAGGGCTTCGCCGGCACCAAGGGTTCCATCGAGGGCCCCTACTACGTCCCGGACAGCCCGCGCCTGCCGGCCAAGTGCACGATGCCGATGCGGGAGCAGGACAGGCTCGCCCCGTCCCTGATCTTCAAGGGCCAGGTCACCGACCTCGAGGGCAACGGCCTGCCCGGCGCCACCGTCGAACTGTGGCACGCCGACGAGGAGGGCTTCTACTCGCAGTTCGCCCCCGGCATCCCCGAATGGAACCTGCGCGGCACCGTCGAGGTCGACGAGAACGGCAACTTCGAGATCACCACGCTCAAGCCGGCCCCCTACAAGATCCCGGCCGACGGACCGACCGGCTGGATGATCCAGTCCTACGGCGGCCACCCCTGGCGCCCGGCCCACCTGCACCTCATGGTGAAGGCCCCCGGCAAGCGCTCGATCACCACCCAGCTGTACTTCAAGGGCGGCGAGTGGGTCGACGACGACGTCGCGACGGCCGTCAAGCCCGAACTCATCCTGGATCCGCAGCCCAACGCCGCCGGCATCGAGGAAGTGACCTACAACTTCGTGCTCGACCCCGATGCCTGATCCGCACCACGGACGATGCCTGATCCACACCACATGAGTACCCGGTGCGCGTGACGAATGCCGGTGTCCCCGAGGGGCACCGGCATTCGTGCTGCGCGCGGTACCGGGATGTCCCCCGTCACGACCCGACCCCCGATTGTGAGCAGTTCCGATGTCCGACCCCGACCTGAAGATCGCCTCCGTCACCACGACGATCGTCGACGTGCCGCTGATCCGCCCGCACAAGTTCGCCACCACCACCGCCGAGGCCCAGCCGATCCTGCTCGTGGCGGTGACCACCGTCGGCGGCGTCACCGGCTACGGCGAAGGGGTCGTCCCGGGCGGACCGTGGTGGGGTGGCGAGTCGGTCGAGACGATGCAGCAGATCGTCGAGCGGTACATCGGCCCCTACATCGTCGGCCGGGGTGTCGACGAGATCAGTGGTGTCATGGTCGATGTCGAACGCATCGTCGCCAACGCCCGCTTCGCCAAGGCCGCCGTCGAGATCGCCATGCACGACGCGTGGGGTCGCAGCCTCGGTCTGCCGGTCGCGGCGCTGCTCGGCGGCGTGTTCCGCACCGGGGTGGACGTGCGCTGGGCGCTCGGCGCGGCCCCGCTCGAGGAGATCGTCGAGGAGGTCACGCACAAGCGCGAGCAGCGTCTCAACTTCTCCTTCAAGCTCAAGATGGGCGCGCTCGACCCGGCCGTCGACACCGACCGCGTGGTCAAGGTCGTCGAGGCCTTCGGTGGCGAGGTCGGTTTCAGCATCGACGTCAACGCCCGCTGGGATCGGTTCACCGCCCTGCGGTACGTCCCGCAGCTCGTCGACGGCGGCGTCGAACTCATCGAGCAGCCCACGCCCGCAGACCAACTCGACGTCCTCGCCGAGATCAACCGCCGGATCTCCGCGCCCGTGATGGCCGACGAGTCGGTGCAGACCCCGCACGACGCCTACGAGGTCGCCCGGCTCGGCGCCGCCGACGTCATCGCACTCAAGACCACCAAGTGCGGCGGTCTGCAGCGCAGCAAGCAGGTCGTCGCGGTGGCGAAGGCCGCCGGTCTGCGCTGCCACGGCGCCACCTCGATCGAGGGACCGATCGGTACCGCCGCGTCCGTGCACTTCGCGTGCTCCGAGCCGGGCATCGACCACGGCACCGAACTGTTCGGCCCGCAGCTGTTCGCCGTGGAACTGCTGCAGACCCCGCTCGACTACTCCGAGGGGCAGGTGCACCTGCCGGAGGGGCCGGGTCTCGGGGTCGAACTGGACATGGACGTCGTGAAGAAGTACGCCCGCGACTGACCGGCAGGTCGCGGCACCGGGCTCACAGCAGAAGGAGAAACACCATGGCACTGTTCCACGTTCGGATGGACGTCGACATCCCCCGCGACCTCGACCCCGAGGTGCGCGCCGAGACTATCGCGCGGGAGAAGGCCTACAGCCAGGACCTGCAGCGGCAGGGCACGTGGCGCGAGATCTGGCGGATCGTCGGCAAGTACAGCAACATCTCGATCTTCGACGTCGACTCCGCCGACGAACTCCACGAGATCCTGTGGAACCTGCCGCTGTTCCCCTACATGGACATCGAGGTCACCCCGCTGACGAAGCACGGCTCCGACATCAAGTGAGCCTCCGCACGCGGAGCGGTGGCTCATACTCGGGGTATGAGCCTGCCGCTGCGTGACGTCTACGCCGAGCCGACCCTCGCCGACCTGATGCCGTCGGTGCTCGCGTCCGCGGGGGTCGCCGGCGAGGCCAACCGACTCGCCCTCGCTCCCAGCGACCACACCGTCGTCCTCCTCGTCGACGGCATGGGATGGGAGTTGTTGCAACGCAACACGAAATCCGCGCCGTATCTCACCGGGGTGCCCGGCGCCGCGATCCGCGCCGGGTTCCCCACCACCACCGCGGTCAGCCTCGCCTCCCTCGGCACCGGCCTGCCCTCCGGCCTGCACGGCATCACCGGCTACCAGTCCTACGTCGACGAGATCGAGGCGCCCGTCAACTGGCTCCGCTGGACCGTCGCCGGCACCGCCCTCGACCAGCGCGACGATCTCGTCCCCGAGACCGTGCAACCCCACCCGACGGTGTTCGAACGCGGCCGCCGGGCGGGCCTGGCCGTCACCACTGTCGTCCCCCGCGCGTTCGAGGGCAGCGGCCTGACCCGCGCGGTGCTGCGCGGCGGCAACTTCGTGGGGGTCTCCGCCTACGGCGACCTGCTCGCCCAGGTCGTCGCGGCCGTCGGCGCCGGCGACCGCAGTCTCGTCTACTGCTACATCGGCGAGGTGGACACCCTCGGTCACCTCTACGGCCCCGAATCCCCGGCGTGGCTCGCGCAGCTCACGGTGGTCGACCGGTTCGTCGAACAACTCGCCGCCGCCCTGCCCGCCGGGGTGCGGCTGCTCGTCACCGCCGACCACGGCATGGTCGACGCCTCCCGGGGTCGCCGCCTCGACTTCGACCACGTCCCCGGCCTCGGCGAGGACGTCACCGTCATCGCCGGTGAACCCCGCTGCCGCCACGTCTACACCGACGACGTCGACCGCGTCCTCGAACGCTGGCGCAACGAACTCGGCGACGACGCGTGGGTCGGCACCCGCGACGACGCGCTCGAGGCGTGCCTGTTCGGATCCGACCCCGACCCGGCCCTGACGAAACGCATCGGCGACATCGTGGCCGTCGGACGGGGCGAGGCCTCGGTGATCCGCAGCGAGGGGGAGCAGGTCATGTCGAACCTGCCTGGCCAGCACGGCGCGCTCACCGACGAGGAACTGCTCGTGCCCCTGCTGCGGATCGGGTGACCCGCGACGGAGTGACCGGCGACTCCGCGTGCCGCCGCGGGTGTCGGAACTCTCGATGCCGCGACCCGCATCGGTCACATAGTGTGTGCACATGCGAACGAACACGGTGACCTGGCACGATCGCAGTAGCAGGATCGCGTTGATCCTGCTCTGGGTGGTCCGGATCCTGTTCAAGCCGATCCTGAGCGTGTGGCCGAGCAACGACCTCGGCATCGCCGCGCTCGGCCGGCTGTCGTGGGTGGTCGACCGGATCACCCCCAGGCCGCGGGTCGTGCACATCACCCCCACCGAACTCGGCGGGGTGCCCGGCGAGCGCATCATCTCCCCGAAGCCCGCCGACGACCCGCTCGAGGACGCCACCATCCTCTACTTCCACGGCGGCGGCTTCGTCTTCTGCGGCCCGTCCACCCACCGGCAGCTGTGCGTGCAGCTGGCGCTGGACTCCGGCGCCCCGGTGTACTCGATGGACTACCGGCAGGTGCCGGCCGTCCCGATCGCCGGCTCGGTGCAGGACGCGATGAACGCCTACACGGCGCTGCTCGAGATCGCCGACGACCCCACCCGCATCGTCGTCGGCGGCGACTCCGCGGGCGGCTATCTCGCCGTCAAGGTCGCCGAACTCGCGGCCCGCCGCGGCATCCAGCCCCCCGCCGCGGTCATCGGCTACTCGCCGCTGCTCAACCTCGACCTCGACAAGCACGACCCGGCCTACATGGCGAAGGACGCCTACCTGCCGATCAAGGCCCTCGACAAGCTGCGTCCCCGCTGGTTCGCCGGCGAGGAGGCCATCGAAGGCGAGATGAACCCGGTCGAGGCCGACCCGGTGCTGTTCCCGCCCCTGTTCATGTGCGCCGCCGAATACGAGCTGACCCGCCCCGACGTGGAGATCATGACCGAGCGGCTCGCGTCGGCCGGCAACACGGTGGAGACGCACCTGTGGCGCGGGCAGATCCACGCCTGGCCCGTACTGGCCCGCGCGCTGCCCGAAGCCATGGAACTGATCCGCCTCAGCACCCGGTTCGCGCGGCGCGCGGTCGTCGCCGTCGACACCGACGGGGACCGGACCGCCTGACCACTCAGAGGTTGGTGTCGGGCGGTTCCGGGGTCTCCGGCAGCCCCGCACCGTGCCCGTCGCTTCCCGGCGGGCAGGCCGGCGCGCCGAACGTGTAGGACGTCATCGACAACGAGCCGTACTCGACGCCGTCGACCAACGTCTGCGGCTGCTCCCCGGACTCGGCTGCCAGACCCGCGACGTACAGCAGCGGCAGGAAGTGATCCGGGGTGGGCACGGCCGCGGCGTAATCGGGATGCTCCCGCAGCGCTGCCGCGTCGCCGGGACGGTCCCGCAGCACGGTGGCGACGTCCTCGTCGAACCGGTGCGCCCAGTCGAAACCCGCTCCCGGCCGGTGCGGATCCATGGCACCGAGGTTGTGGACGATGTTGCCGCTCGCCACGATCAGCACCCCGCTCTCGCGCAGCGCGGCGAGCCGGGCACCGAGCTCGACGTGGTAGCCGAGCGGCTTGTACGCGTTGAGCGCGAGCTGCACCACCGGCACGTCCGCCTCGGGGAAGGCATGGGCGAGCACCGACCAGGTGCCGTGGTCGATGCCCCACGAGTCGACGTCGGCACCCACCCAGGTGGGGTGCACGAGATCGGCGATCTCCTCGGCCAGCTCCGGCGCACCCGGCGCCGGATACCGCATGTCGAACAGCTCCTGCGGGAACCCGAAGAAGTCGTGGATGGTGCGCGGCGACCGCATCGCCGTGACCGCCGTGGCGTTGATGAACCAGTGCGCCGAGATCGCCAGGATCGCGCGCGGCGTCGGCACCGACCGGCCGAACGCCGCCCAGGCCTGCGTGTACCGGTTGGACTCGAGGGCGTTGAGCGGGCTGCCGTGGCCGAGGAAGGCGACGGGCATGCGGGTGGACACGTGCGTTACTCCCGGCCGTCCAGCCGGGTCTTCAGCCAGGAGGCCAGGTCGTCGAGGACCCGATCCTTCTCCGGCTCGTTGAACACCTCGTGGAAGAACCCGTCGTACAGCTTCAGCGTGACGTCCTCCGAACCGGCACGCTCGGCGACGAGCTTCCCCCCGGCCGGATCGGCGAGCCGGTCGGCGGTGCCGTGCATCACCAGCAGCGGCACGGTCAGCGACGGCAGACGCTTCTCGACGCTCTCCTCGTTGAGGACGAGGACCCGCGCGAGACCGGCGGGCACCAGACCGTGGTGCACGAGCGGATCCGCGTCGTAGGCCGCCACCACCGCGGGATCGCGGGAGACCGCCCGGCTGTCGAGCTTCTGCACCGGCACGCTCGGCAGGAACCGGCCGACCAGCTTGCCGACCTCGACGACCGGCCTCGGGGTGCCCGAGGTGACGATCACCGCCGGGCCGGACAACACCAGCCCGGTCAGCTTGTCCTGATGGTCGAGGGCGTAGGCGAGGGCGATCGCACCGCCCATCGAGTGCCCGAGCAGGAACAGCGGAAGACCCGGATGGGCGTGCGCCGCCAGATCGACCAGGACGTCGAGGTCGTCGGTGAACTCGCGCATCGCGGTCGCATGCACCCGCTTGCCGCCCGACCGCCCGTGACCACGATGGTCGAGGGCGTAGACGACCAGCCCGAGACCGGTGAGACGCTCGGCGACGTGGTCGTATCGACGCGCGTGCTCCCCGAGTCCGTGACTGAGCACGAGCACACCCGACGGCGCCGTGTCCGGTGACCACACGTCGTACACGATCGGGATTGCGCCGCCGCCGGTGAACGACGACTCGGTGTGCTGCATGAGCCCCTCCTGCGACCTCGTCGAGAGCTGTCCCTGGCATCCTCGCACGGGCCGCGGGGGTGCGGCGCCCGAAAAATCCGTTGACCGGTCCACCGCCGGGCGTACCCTGGAATCTGTGACCCAGGCGCTTCTCTTCCACTGACGACACCCGTTCGCCCCTCGTGACGTAGACCGAGGCGGCGATCCGAGCCGAATCCGCTCCCGGCCGCACACGTGGCCGTTCGTCAGAAGCGCATCCGCCCGCCGCCGTTGTGGGACGAGTGTGCCTCCACCCGGAGGAAATGCATGACCATCGACATCTCTCTACCCCTGCGTTCGCAGGCCCAGCTCGGCGCCGTCGACGTGCACCTCGTACGCGACGGTCATCCCGTGCTGCGCGGCGTCGGCCTCACCGTCACTCCCGGCTCCCGCCTCGGCGTGGTCGGGGAGAACGGGCGCGGCAAGTCCACACTCCTGCACGTGCTCGCAGGACGTCTCGAACCCGACTCCGGTTCGGTGCGGCGCTTCGGATCCCTGGGCCTCGCCGAGCAGGAGATGACCGCCGACGCCGGCCGCACCGTGGGTGATCTGATCGACGTCGAACTCGCCCACGTCCGCGCCGTGCTGCGGGCCCTCGACGAGAGCGTCGTGGCGCTCGCGGACGAGCGGCCCGGTGCCGTCGAGGACTACGCGGAGGCGCTGGACGCCGCCGAACGCCTCGACGCGTGGGACGCCGACCGGCGCGTGGACACCGCCCTCGAGGCGCTCGGCGCCGTCACCGACAGGTCGCGGCCGCTGGCGCAGATGTCGGTGGGGCAGCGCTATCGGGTGCGTCTGGCCGCCCTGCTCGGGGCCGAGCACGACTTCCTGCTGCTCGACGAGCCGACCAACCATCTCGACGCGTCGGGTCTCGAATACCTCACCGAGTGCCTGCAGAACACCCGCAGCGGTGTGGTGCTCGTCAGCCACGACCGTGCCCTGCTCACCGATGTGGCCACGTCGATCCTGGACCTGAATCCCAGCCGCGACGGCCGGCCCCGCCTCTACGGCGGCGGATACAGCGGATTCCGCACCGGCCGGGCGGCCGAATATGCCCGGTGGGTCGACGAATACGCGCACCAGCAGGCCGAGCAGGCGAAGCTCTCCGCGGATCTCGAGGCCGCGCAGGACCGGCTCGTCACCGGATGGCGGCCCGAGAAGGGCACGGGGAAGCATCAACGGGCTACGCGCGCACCGGCTCTGGTGCAGTCGGTGCGCCGCCGTCAGGACGCACTGGACGAACATGCGGTGTCGGTTCCCGTACCGCCCCTGCAGTTCTCGATGCCGACGCTCGGCGTGGACCTCGACGGGATCGACCCCGACGCGCCGCTGATCCGGCTCGAGGACGCGGTGGTGAAGGGCCGGCTCGACATCCCGGTCACGCTCGCGCTCGGCGCCGGGGCGCGGCTCGTGATCACCGGGCCGAACGGCGCCGGGAAGTCGACGCTGCTCGCCGTCCTCGCCGGTGAGATCGACACGACCTCCGGCAACCGCGAGAGCGATCCGGAGGTGCGCATCGGACGGCTCGCGCAGGAATCGCCGTCGCCGTCGTCCGCCCGGGTGCGGGAGGTCTACGACACCCACGTCGGCGAACTCGTCCTCGCCGGGCTCGTCCCGGGCGAGGGCGCAGTGGATCTCGACGAACTCGGCCTGTTCACCGAACGGGATCTCGGCAAGCGGGTGCGCGACCTGTCGATGGGGCAGCAGCGCCGCCTCGACCTGGCGATGGTGCTCGCCGCGCGGCCGCACGTGCTGCTGCTCGACGAGCCCACCAACCACCTGTCGGTGACCCTCGTGGACGAACTGACCGAGGCGCTGGGCGCGACGGACGCGGCCGTGGCGCTGGCGACCCACGACCGGCAGATGCGCCGCGACATCGCCCACTGGCCGCATCTCGCCCTGGGATAGGCCGGAACAACCACGCAGGAGGAGGATTCGGAACGTGAGCGTCCGGTGGCGGGCGGTGGCCCCGCTGCGGCACGGTGACTACCGCCTGCTGATCGGGGCGGTGGCCGCCGAGTTGTTCGCATCGGGGATGTGGACCGTGGTGATGGTCTTCCAGGTGATCGCGATCCGGGACGACCCCACCGCGCTGTCCTCGGTGGCGGCGTGCCTGAGCGGGGGTCTGCTCGCCTTCGCGCTCGTGGGCGGGATCGCCGCGGACCGGTTGCCGAAACGCGGTGTGCTGATCGCGGTGCAGGTCGCGAACGTCGTCTCGGTCTCCACGGTGACCGCGCTCGCGCTGACCGGTGCACTCGCCCTGTGGCACATGGCGATGGCGTCGGCGGTGCTCGGTGCGGGCACGGCGTTCTTCTTCCCCACCTACACCGCGCTACTGCCGCACGTACTGCCCGCCGACGAACTGCTCGCCGCCAACGGGATGGAGGGGGCGCTGCGCCCGACCCTGCAGCAGGGCGCGGGACCGGCGGTGGCCGGCATGGTGGTCGGGGCGTTCCTCCCGGCGACCGGTGCGTTCGTCGTGGCGGCCGTCCACGCCTGCGCGCTCGTGCTGCTGCTGTGCGTCCGCCCGCCACGGGAGGACCCCGCCGAGCATCCGGAGGAGAAGGCGGGTGTGCTCGCGGATCTGAAGGAGGGGATCGCCTTCACGATCGGCACCCCCTGGCTGCTGTGGACGCTCGTCGCGGCGTGCGTGATGACCTTCGTCGTGATGGGGCCGGTCGAGGTGCTGCTGCCGTTCCTCACCCGCGAGCTGTTCGACGACGGGGAACGCCGATTCGGCTGGCTCCTCGCCGCGTTCGGTGCCGGTGGGGCACTCGGCTCGCTGATGGTGTCGTCGCGGCCGCTGCCGCGCCGGTACCTGACGGTCATGCTGATGTGCTGGGGTGCCGGAACGTTGCCGCTCGCGGTGTTCGCGTTCACCACCTCGTATCCGGTCATGCTCACGGCGACCTTCGTCATCGGATTCTTCGACGCCGCCGGGATGGTGCTGTGGGGGACGTTGCTGCAGCGACGGGTGCCACTGGGGATGATCGGCCGGGTGGCGAGCCTGGACTTCTTCGTCTCGCTCGCCCTCATGCCGCTGTCGATCGCGGTGACGGGACCGCTGGCCGCGGTGGTGCCGTGGTGGATCGTCTTCACGGTCGCCGGGGTGACGCCGTTCGTGCTGATGGCCGTCGCGCTCGTCGCCGGGCGGATGTTCGCGGACGAGATCGCGAATCCGCTGGACACCGGCAACGAGCGCGTCGACACCACGGTGGTGCGGCAGAACTAGGGTCTCGGCTCCGTGACGGCCGGTGCTGCGACACGCTCGGTCGCGGCGGTGGCCGGTCGCGCCGGACGCATCGCCAGCAGGGTGCCGGCGGCCAGCACCACGACGCCCGCCACGGCGAAGTAGAGCTGTTCCGGGGTCCATCCGGCATCGAGGAGTACCCCGGCCGCGGTGGGCGCGAGGATCGCACCGGCCCGGCCGATGCCGATCGCGGAACCCACGCCGGTGGCGCGGATCTGCGGCCCGTACAGCGACGGTGCGAGGGTGTACAGGCCCGCGACGCAACCGTTGATGAGTCCGCCGATGACGATGCCGATCGTGAAGGCCAGCATCAGGGTGGAGATCGACAGGATGAACACGGCCATCGTCGCCGCGGCGCTCACGGTGAAGGCGACGAGCACGGTCCGGGTCGTCCAGCGGCTCGCGAGCACCCCGAACAGGACGGAGCCCACGGTGCCACCGAGTGTGAGCATCATTCCGGCGGTGGCGCTCTGGTCCTTGCTGAGACCGGCGGTCTCGAGCAGGGAGGGCGTCCACGAGTTCACGAAGTAGAAGCCGAACATGGTGGTGAAGAAGGCCGCCCACAACAGGATTGTCGGCCGGGTGTTGCCGCCGGTGAACAGATCCGTGATGCGTCCGGCGCGGACCTCGGACCTGTCGGCGGGCGCGACGAGAGCCGGCACGGGATCCTGCCCGATGCGCCGGGCGATGGCGTTGATCCGCTCGAGGTCGCCCGGCCGTCCGCGGCCGGTGAGGAAGTCGAGGGATTCGGGCAGCAGGGCGGCGAGCAGCGCCAGCACCGTGCCGGTCAAGACCGCACCGACGACGAAGACGGAACGCCAGCCGTACCCGCTCTGCAGGCTCACGGCGGCGAGACCACCGATCGTGGCTCCGACGCCGTAACCGGCGGTGTAGATGCTGATGGCCAGTCCCCGCCACCGGGCGGAGGAGTACTCGCTGGCGATCACCGTCGTGCAGGCCAGCACACCACCGATGCCGAGTCCGGTGAGCACGCGCCAGATCCCGAGTTCCCAGGCCGATCCCGCGGTGGCGGACAGGCCCATGCCGGCGGCGGCGAGCGCCACCGACAGCAGGATCAGGGGGCGGCGGCCGATGCGGTCGGCGACCGGTGCGAGGGTCAGTGCACCCACCGCCATGCCGATCAGTCCTGCGCTGAGCAGGATTCCGATCTCGGAGCCGCTCAGGGCGAAGTCGGCACCGATGCTCTTGGCGGTGAAGGCCAGTGCCATGACGTCGAAGCCGTCGAGGATGTTCAGCACGACGCACAGGGTGACGATCATCCACTGGTAGAGGTGCATCGGCGCGGCGTCGATGCGTGCGCGAAGGTCCATGGGATTCCTCGGGGATGGAAGGACGCGATGGTCAGGGAAGGTCGAGCGTGACGACACCCGGCGTCGACCCGGAGGGGGACCCGGGAACACGGGATACACGGGATACGCAGGCACACATGCGATCCGACTCCGTCTTCTGCTGTTCGTCGAAGAAGACGTCGCGGTGGTCGATCCGCCCCGCGAGCGAGGCGAC
>Ga0182741_1004112_pt1 | contig 14678 bp, 8 predicted proteins | sample eDN5th37CBELigOP_FD_128874 | JGI IMG/M metagenome (GOLD analysis project Ga0182741, IMG submission 128874) | Enriched Organic Plus compost microbial communities from Emeryville, California, USA - eDNA 5th pass 37_C BE-Lig OP (version 2) (version 2) ...
GAGTCGTTTTGAAGGAAGGATGCGCTGTGCGCAACTCAGTCATCATGGACGACTGCACAATTGAATCAGGTGCCCAGATTCAAGACTCCGTGGTTTGCAACCACGCTGTCATCCAGGCCAAGGCAAACTTGAAGAAGTGCCGTGTACGTAGGAATGTGATTGTGGCCGGTGACGCCAAGCACGAAGACGTAGAGTTGGCCGAATAATGATACCAAATGTCGTCGACTTAAATCATAAAACCAACCCAATCCCTCGATAGTTAACTCACTAACACTGCAAGCTGCGCAGATGCAGTTTATTCCTTGCATTATTTCTTCGTGGCATTGCCTTTTTTGCTCTTTTTGGACTTGTGTGCCGAGCTTGCCAACGCGTCGTTCAACTGTTGCTGATGCAACGCCAACTCGCGCTGGAGTCGGCGTTCTTCCTCTATTCGTAGCCGAGCGGCGCGTTGCACGTCTGCTAACGAATATTGTCGCACGGTCTTGTCGTACGAACCTGTGTAGATCATGCCACCAGCCGCCACAATGGATGTGATGCCCGCTCTATGACCACTGAGTACATCTACTTGATTGCCTCGACCTGCATCGTAAATGCGAATACGGCCGTTGTCTCCGCCAGTAATCAGCATACCTTCGCTTAGAGCCATTGAGCAGACAGGATCTGAGTGACCCGCAAACGATGCCAAGAGAACTCGCGGCTGGCGCAGGTCCCAGGCCTTGATCTCACCGTATCCATGAGAGACATACAGAACGGTGGCCTGCTGGAAGTCTGCAGCAGAGGGGTCGGGCTTTGTAGCCTTTTTCTTTCCAGTAGTGGAGGCACTTCCCCTCTGAGTTGAGCGAACCGTCGTCTTGCTGCTCGTCTGCGGCTTTTGTTGCTGTTGCTGCTCAGCCTCAGTTTGATTAAGAGCGGAGCGGCGGTCACCGTAGGACTCTCGGGGAACGTTCACGTCCGACAACAACAAGCATCTGATGGGTGATGGCTCGAGCTCAGTGGGCTTGAAAATGTTGACACATGACTCAGCGCGCAGGTCAATTTGCAGCACCTCTCCATCGAGTGTGCCCAAGTACACAACATCCGGTCCACGTGTCGCCATGCAGGAAATGGGGCTAGCACTTGCGGAAAATGAATGTACTAGGGCATCCGCAGCTAGATTTCGTGCGCGGAAATAGCCATCATCACCAACTGTGTAGATCATTTCGTCGCCAACCCACTCCAACGCGTTGACTTTGTCCATGTGGTCAGCCCAAAGGGCAATACCCGTTCCGGGTACAGAACTGTCTACGGGACTGTCGATTTGCCACAGCCCTGTCAAGCCAGCTGCAGATCCAGCTGCTAGAAGCCCATTTCGCACGCCGATCGTAGTGCATTGGAAGAATGGTTTAGTGGATCCTTTTGTTGGCGCTGCCGCTCGCTTTGCGAGTGAGCGGTGCCTGCCACCAAAGTTGTTCGTTGGCTCTGATGCAACACCGATGCCAAACTCACTTGCTGGGAACGATGGAGGAGGTCTTAGTACAATGGTGGAAGCTGGATCTCGCTCTTCTTGTGTCTGCTCTCCTACGTTATTTCGACCCATACCCATAGCTCCTGCGTCGCCAAGTCCTGCTGCAGGCGTAGTCACCAAGTTTGAGCCAAAAGGATTTTCTGTATCATGCTGATAGACAATTCCGCCGTACGTGGCCGAATACAAAATCGTGCCTTCAAGTTTCACACAGGAGACATAGTCCCTGAATCGATGCAGTTCGGTTCCTTTTCGGTACCAGTCAACGTCGTCGGCAGCCTAGAATGGGTTCATACAGATAATGGCCTACGATTAGAAGACACCTCATGGATGTGTGCAGATGTAAGAGTGGCGTGCGGTGGACAGTTCGAGGGTCATCTGAACAGTACGAGGAATGCGGCCTCAATGGCGCCGAGTCGAAGGCTACACAACGAATACATGTAGCAACCACGAGTAAAAACATCTTGTAAATGTAGACAGTGCTTGAATTCCGCGCAGCATGGCACGGGGTCCCAGTGAACGGGCGCTTGAAGCAAGTAACGTACACTAGCTGGACTGGTGGTTGAAGAACCGACCTTGAACTCAGTCAAGGGCTGAGCGAACATTGCAGAAACCTAGAAAGGCAGCGTTTGACTAGCGTAGGAGTTGCTCTACCCGATGGGCTCTCTTAATCTCACACCGTAATGTAGGCTTTGCGTGTTCAACCCTTGCGTGCTTTCGATCGCTCAATTCCTATCTGTCCTGGCCCAGAAATTCGAACTGGAACTGTGATCCCATCCGCCGGGGCGCGGTGGGTGGACTTTAGCACATTGAACGAGTACTTGGATCTCCGATTGCGAGCAGTATTTCAGGCTAGTTTTGTAGGCTATTGATTGATTATCACCTGAAAATCAGTTTCATGCTCTGCTATGTCGCGCCATGTAACCCACGAACCCGTTTTCACGAGGCAAACTGTGCGACTCATTTCGGTCATCGAGTGAAATCGGTGGGAGTGTGGGTGGGCTTCGGCGTTACCTCGTGATTTAATTGCGTAGTAATATTTGTTCCGCAAGTACTATGCTTGAAACCGTCTGAAAAGCCATCCGCCGCCCCTAACGTGACCAAAACCTGGGCTTGAGGCTGGGTGTTAGGGGCTGTTAAGATGTGTAGGAGAGGGGTACTGATGGGAGAGATTCACGCACTCCATCGTTATCAAACGATTTTTCATACCGATAGCATAGATCTCATTGTGTCGCGTCTACTCCTCTACTTGTTAACTATGTAGCCGTGCCTCTCCACGTGAAGGAGAGTGGAAAACAATCGCTGACAGATCTTTATTGAAGCAGTGCATATGCATCGTCGACTATGAGGATAGCCACAAGGCGATAAGGAGTACAGATCTAAGTGCGTTTAAATCGCTCTAGGCATTGAATTGACTGCGTTTCAAGTCATTAATCTCACGATTTACAGTGGAACCCATGAAGCAGGATGCTGCCATGGCTGGCTTCTCGGTGATGCAGCCTCGACAAGAGAGCAAGCAACGGAAAACGAGCCATGTAACAGCAGTATTGCGAAACCAGCTCGTAGTTTTTGCACTCACGTGGCTGGCATATGCATGTGCGAACTTGATTCGTAAACCCGTCAGCGTTGCCAAGGGAGCAATTGCACACGAGATGTCCTTGAATATTACACAGCTCGGCTGGCTTGACACAGCGTCGCTCCTCCCCTACGCCATGTTCCAACTCTTTGCGGGCAGTATGGGAGACCGATATGGTGTTAGCGTTGTGCTAGGCGGTGGACTGGCTGTTGCAGCCCTGTCCACATTCATGGCCTCGCAATCCTCCGACTTCTCGCATATGCTCCTAGCGCTGGCTCTTTGTGGCGTTGGTCAAAGCTTCGTTTGGCCTGCGTGCTCCAAGGCGATTTCACTGTGGTTCCCGGAGGGACAACGAGCTGTTGTGTTCGGCCTCTGGGGCACTTGTCAAGCTGTTGGTGGCTTCGTCGGGACCCTGTTGTGCTCGTGGCTCACGGAGAAAGTGGGTTGGCGAGCATCGTTCCTCGTCCCCGTCGTATTCACCTTTGTTATTGCTCTTGTAAATTGGGGCCTCCTTAAGACACCCAACGACCTGGGCATGAATGCAATCAAGGAAACTGACGAAGGCTCGGAACTCCTTGATAAGGAGCAACATCGAGACGCCATCGAACTACGGTCGCTGTCTTCTTCACTTCAACATAACTCAGTATTCGCGCCAACTGTGGACGGATCTGATGAACTCGAAAGCACCAGTGAAAGCGCTACCCTGCCTAAGTTGGCCATGCCGCATCAACCTGAAGGCGAAGATGCAACGCATAACGAGGCTATAGGCACTGTTAGAGTGCGAACATCCTCGAGGTCGCACTCTCGATCTCGCTCTCCAAGCTCAACCCCCATCTCAACACCTGCAAGATCACGTTCTAGCAGTACAGCCAGTTCGTCGAGTGTAGGCAGTCGCACACCTGGGACGCCCTCGGCTGTTACGCTACAGGTTGGTGAAAAGGAGTCTCCATGTGAATTCGTATTGGGGCCTGCTCTAGCACCGGTTGCTGAATCTTCACTAGATATGCAGGTGAAGGCAGATATCGAGACTGACATCGAGTCAGACTACCCAGAGAAGGTCCAGGCACCTCTGTTGAATGCTGATGCAAAGCACAAGCTTCAAGCGCGGTGTCCCAGCGACGATGCCTTGCCAGCTCGAATGCCAGCAGAGCATTTATCACAGCAGCTTTCTCTCCTTGAAGCATTCACAATTCCTGCATTCGGCCCGGTAGCCATCGCATATCTTTGCCTAAAGCTCGTCCGATACGTGTTTATGTTATGGCTTCCGTTATATTTTACAACGCTAGGGTGTTCGCTACGCCTAGCGAGTTTCTTGGCCGTTACGTTCGAAATCGGAGGCGCAGTGGGCACGGCCTTGAGCGGATTTGTAATCCAGCGTGGTTTTAAAGGTCGAAAGATATTGATGACTGTGACTTATTGTATGCTATTGACCCTTTGTATTATTGGTTTTATTGTGATGTCAAAAACTATCTCGGATCAGACTCCGGTGCGAGCTGACGCGGAATTTGTGTCTCACAACGTAGTCGAGCACAACCCGATGACGGATCCATCGCCTTACGACTCTTTCCTCAACTCTGTTCGAACTCAAGGCGAGCACTCGGAATCTGCTCTGAATCTTATGCAGACGTCCGCCACTGAAGTGGAGATGAATCGGACGCTTAATCAATCAAGCGCACAGACACAGGAACCCCAGCAAGCACAACCTCAACTCCTACCTCTACCGCAACTACAACAGTCACAAAGATCAGCCCCCTCGGTTGAGACTGATCTCAAGACAAGGCTTTTCGGCCAGAATGCCAATGCTGCAACTCGCGTTGTAGAGAACATAATCAAGCCGTCCGAATCTCAGCCTGCTGCAAGGGAGGCTACTTTGGCATCCACCAAGTCAGAACCTGCCCCTAAGCCCAATCCGACTGTACGGCATGCGGACGATGATAGTCCCGTCGCCTATGGTGCGTACATAATGGGACTTATAATGTTCATGGCGGGTATTTTTGAGCCTGGATTTGTGTTAAACGGGGTGGTTGCATCCGAGCTTGGGGAGTACCAAGGTCGAAATGTTCAAGCAGCAGTTGCAGGATACATTAACGGACTAGGAGGCTTAGGAGCTGTGATCCAGGGCCCACTCGTAGGGGCAATCGCCGATGTATTCGGTTGGGCAGGTGTATTCTACCTCGTCACAGCTATTTGTGTCGTCGGTGCTCTCTCACTTTTGCCAGCTCTTGCACTTGAAAACCAAAAGTTGTGGACCTCTGCATCAAAAGCTCTGTCTGCATGAGGATAGTGAAGCCGAAGCTCTGCTCCTAGGAATGAACTGCACACTTTCACATCTACGAGTAGTGTTAATCCCGTCTATATCGTCCTAACTTCCAGCTTCGTTTATCAAGACAGACACTCTTCCTCACAGAGCTACGGCGCAATCCACCAGGTTGCAGCCTTTATTGTTCGGAACACGTTGTGATCAAGGTATTGTAGCACCCCATCAGCCACATACGCAGACGTAGCTTAACTATGCAGGAGAATCTCCTGTATCCGTCCACCGCAAAGCGGGGGACCGACGACAGACCCCACTCGGTCCGGAAGGTTAGGGATGTAACTGAAAAGTCATCAATTCGCGCATCGTAGTGCTAGTCAAGTAGGATGCATAATTTGTATTATAACCTCTGTGTCGATAGTTGTACAAACATAGAATAGAATGCTATACATCAAGTTAATCAAATTTCCATGAGTACTATACACAAATGAGCTTAGCCCTGGGGTTGCGCAGCCCCGGAACCATGTCCATCTTTCACTAACCGAAAAGATATTTTCTGCACGGAAATACATCCCTAACTTAGAGTGCTTGGTGGAGCTCCCGCTCGTCTCAAGCGCTGAAAAGTCGTGCACGAGATCACTCGTGGGGAGCAGGCGTGGCCAGACGCGAGTCGCAGATGTGCGCAGATCCGCATGCCTGCGATGATCCTGTCGCATGATACTATCTCTACTAGAGATTATTTCAACGGCTCACGCGTCCGCACCAGCTTCCAAAAGTGAATCGAGGGAGACGCAACTCTACTGGCGTGGGGGTGAGCGGAGTCCACTTGGATTGGCTTGACTGAGGATCGCATGACTCTTCTGTGGCAACCTGACCTTACCGACTAACCCTTCTCCACCACTCGCCTCACTTTGCTCTGCTCTCTAGTCATCTGACGTTAGCAACACCGCGTTCTGTGACTTTCCGAGCAATCTGAACCATGTCGAATCTGACTCCTTCCTCCGCTGCGCTTCTGGGCTTGACCGGCACAAGTGTGGCGTGTTCTGCTTTCTCCGCGCTCTACTGCGCTTATAAGAAGGGTCTCCAGTGCAAATCCAGTGGCTCAAGCGCTGGTGAGGGCGACCTTGCCGGAACCTCCACGGCAGCCGGGGAGAGTGGCGACGAGACTTGCCAGCCAAGCCCCTGTCAGCAGAAGCTGCATGCAGCGCGAGATGAGTCCCTGCGAAATGTTCCTGCTCTCCTTGCTGTGATCTTTGCTGCACACATGTGCGGCAAGTCGCGAGTGGTCGTCGACCCTCTTGCCCCAGCCGTCCTCGCGGCTGGTTTCACCCAGGCCATGACGCACTTCTGCGACCATCCCATTGCGAAAAAGATTCGGTGCGCTCTTCAAACCGTTCAAACTGGCATTCTTGGCTTCTGGGTGCTGCAGTTGTTTGAGGCGATTTAACGGGATCGAGATGCCACCATCAGCCATCAGCTGAAGTGCCACGATATCTGCACGGATGCGAATAATCAGGAAACAACTGGCCTCTGATGTTGACGCCCAACTGATGTGATATGAAGTGGAACGAGGGTTGCCTACACCATCAAATGAGCGAGGCATACGGAGTGGACTTGAGCCTTGCATTTCCAGCATTGTGATTATTACACCTGGCGGGCGTATTCACAAGCTGCTCATTACTACCGCGGTCGGTTTGCTTGCTTCTGGTTGCCCCAGTAGCGATGCAAAGGGTCGCGGCTCCTCAGCACTCCTCTGCACGAGTGGCCTTGAAGCCATCTGAACCTTATGCGCAACATAGTCTCACAAACATGAGCCGGAGATACTTTGCCCGCCACTACAGCCAGATCTCAGTCACCAATACATTCATCCATATGTGTACATTATGTTGACAGAGACCTCGTTTGTGAAAAGAGTTCCAAATCTGGCCCAAGCTTAGACATCCGACGCACTCCTTAGACGCGTCTGGACCTAGAAGGTGTAACGTAACTTACTTTCACTGCACAGTGCGCCCAATCAGTAGAGGCTACCCTTTGTTGTGCTATTGCCGCCGTACTGTGAAGCATAGGGCGAACCAGGATAACCCGCGCGTCCAGTTCTTCGGTCCGTTGCAATGATGCTTGCGTAAGTCTCCTCTTCTTCCACACCACTGCGGTGGGGTCGTACAGCGGAAGGCGATACAGCGTCATAGCCCGCATACAATGGCTGTGCAGCACCAGATGGTGCCGCGGGATGTCCTGAGGCTCCTATGCCGGGATGAGGTCCCGAGCGACGCGTGCGTGCCTGCTGCGGCCCTATCTCGACCTCAACCTGTTGATAAAGCGAAGGCAAGGTAACTGATGAATTTACGCTCGTGATTGACGCACGCATCGACACAGTCACAGTGTCATTTCCCCCCATACCAGACCTCGGCCCTCCCGCAGATTCGGCTTCTGGACCCGTTTCGAACGGGAACACTGGTAGCTGTCGCGACAGTAGCACGTCGCCTGCGTGTGCGGCTACAGGAGTGATTCGATGGAAGGGATCAGTGGTGAGTGCTAAAGCTGGAGCAGGTGAAAGGGTCGCGAAAAGCACAGCGCAGAGGAAAAAAGAACGTACCAGGATCACACCCTAGGAGTGAATATATGTCATTTACGGATTGTTTTGCTTTGCTTTGTTTGTTGACTTCGACTATGCTCATAGTAGCGCCTCGTATTGTCTGATTTACTACGCCTAAAGTACCCGCCTATCCGCGTTTTTCACACTTAGAGGTGTCAGTGCGTTCGAGCCAATTTCCGTTACGCCGGTTTTTCGCGGTTTGCTCGCGACCCGGAACCCTCCATGAACGTCAGTATTCACCTTCAGGAGGGCAATGACAACTCCAACCCGAAGTCTTACTTCAAGTCCCAGCGAAGGCCTTGGTCTCCGCTCAACAAGGACGAACTCAAGCAGTCGATCCAGGAGTACGAGAGGAAACACGGACGTGCATACGAGCCCCCCGCGAAGACCTACTATGGGCTGCGTGAGCATATGCGACATGAGGCTTTGAAGGCGCGCATGCGTGGTGCGGCCGCAGACGCGTGGCACATGCGGCTGTACCCATCCAACTCGCTTTCCTCGACGAGGCTAGCGGGGGCAGAGATCGTGTCTAGCCCGCGCAAAAGCATAGCCCAGGGAGAAGAATGCGGGTGGAGTGGTGCTACAGAGTCCACTAAGCAAGATTCACCTCACGGAACAACTACAACGATAAATGGACCTCAAAAGCCCCAGGATAAGTTAACAACGCCAGGCGAAACGCTACCCTACAATCTACTGTCAAAGTACTATGGAGGGTTGCATGGCTCCAGACTTCATAGTAAAGAGGCACTGCGCAGCCGAGCAGGTACGCCTGCGACTGCCCAGACCCAACCTCCGCCGGCGTTGGCCGCGGAAGTGACTCTCACAGGAGGGGTGATCCCAACTCGCCACCGCCAACGTGCACAGGAGTGGCAAGAACTGATCCCTGAGCCGCTACTGGATAGCATGGCATTCAAGCCCCTTGAGTCCTCGCTCTTAGGTCCGCTGCCTTCGGCGTGGAAGAATGACGGAAGTGTATTGCTCTGGCAGCGAAAGAGTATTCCTCAGACTATGAAGGAGCAATTCGAGACGATGCACGAAGCCAAGTCGAATGCCAAGGCTGCAGCAGCAACTGCCAGGCTAACCACTGGCACATGTCACTTAAGCGAAGAGGAAAAGTCAGCGGCAAAACGCAAGGCCAACAAAGTCCGTGCTATGTATCGGAAGCAACGGCTTGATAAAGTTTCGCAGATTCATGGCTTCCTGAGTGACCCAATGCCAACTGAATCATCAATCGATACGGACATCACTTTGGAACGCCCTTCAGCCACGCTTGCGACATTTTCGCCCACGATCAGACATGACAAGCTCCGCCCCCAGAATATCGAACGAATGAATCCGAAACTCAAGCTCGACCAGGCCCTTAAAGATCACAAGCATAACCGACGAAGCATGCACCTGCTGTGGGCAAGGTTCAAGGCGCTCTGCGGTTTGTCAGAGGATCCCAGAGGTGTTTCCTTAGAAGCTTTCCGCAAGGGAGTTCCCGCACTAGCTGCTGAAGATCCTCTCTTTGTCAAGCGAGTCTATCAACTCGTCGACACCGATTCATCCGGTGCCATCGATTGGGAAGAATTCCTTGCGACCATTTCCGCACTTGAGCAGGATTCACTCGAAAATCAGTGTAAGTTTTTCTTCCAAATCTACGACCTAGATGGAGATGGCTTAATCACTCGCAAAGACCTTGAAACAATGTTTGCAAGGTCGTCGATGCTCCTTCCGGCGCCACCTAACTGCGAGGATCCCCAGAGCATGAGTGAGTACGCAGATCTGGCTCTCTCAGATGATAGTGATGTTGAGAATAGCGATGTAGAAGTCGGAGAAGAACCAGGAGCTGCATCAACATCATCCACAAGCGGCAGTGGAAATGGCGGTGGCAGTACCAGTGGGGGTGTTTGTACGACCACTCAAGAGGCAGCTTGGGCTCGGGGTACTGCAGCACCTCCCAGTCGCGGTACCCGATCACGCCGAAAAGACAGGTCGAAACGCGATTCTGATGCAGTTTACATCACTCCCACCCCGCTGCTTCTTGAGGCCTGCGCTGGCCATGCAGCGCCTTCGGAGCGACTCCTCAAGGCGCTTGAGTTGGCTTGCACTGCCCCGAGAGGTCTTGATGCGCATACTCCAATTACTTCACTGTTCAGTGGAAAGACTGGATTCGATGCGTTTGGTGAGGTCGGTCCAAGCCGAGCGCCAACCACGACCATTAGTGCGGACATTGATGTCGGACGTGAGCCCACGAAGGAAGAACTGAAACAAGCAAACAAGACCGCAAAGCGCGCAGTGCGTACCTTCGTCGAGAAGGTTTTCCAGCGGTTTGGCAAATCGGCAGCTGCGGGTGATGGTATATCACTCGATGAAGTTATCGATTTCATGAAGAATCTGAAGACTGGTGAAGATGTCTGGACAGTATTTGGTCGCCTGATGCGGCACACTCCAGGTGCCACAGGGGCGACGGCCGCAGCTGCAGCGACTGCTACAGGCTCACCCATGTTGTCGAATGCTAGGCCCCCAGGCTCTCGAGAATAGGTCACGCACCATTCACAACCCGTCCACGTTGCTCGCGCTTTGCCTATTGAAAGTATGCGTTGCAATCTGTGTATAGTATGCTGCACTCGAACTTGTATATATCGTCAAAGCATAATCTCAAACAGTTGAGCTCTGAGTAATGGTCAAAGACGCCCCTCGGCAGAAGATCATTCGATGATGTTCTGCGCAGCTCTTCGAATGTCTCAAGAAGACTCACGAAATAAATGCCTTCACAAGCCTAGCTTTGTATGCAGTCACTCGGACTTATGTCGCGCACTGCTTATCCAAACGCAGGCGACGTCAACGCAAGCAACGTGGACCAGACAGCACTAGGGGTGGTAAATCTAGGCCAGGACGGATATTCCCACACAGAGATTATGTGTTCAGAGTGCGTTTGTCGAAGCTAAAGTATCCGTGACTCACGCACGGTTATGAATACTGGCACGTAAAAGTGCTCTTGAGTACAACGCGTGAGCACTGCTCAGATTTTATCTGGACCTTTCCCCAGGTCTGGTATACTGCAGAATGCAGGTCGATTCAGGAAATCGTGCTAGAGTGGCCAGTACACAGGCGCAGCAGGAGGGTGCGACGGGACCAGCTCGGCCCAGAACGCTGAGGATAAGGCTGGCGCTGGATGCGCATGTTCCCTTTAGCTTTGGAGAGTACGCTGTCCTCAGTGAACTGGCATATCATGCCGAGCACCCACACTTCCGCCTCGCAATGGGCTGGCCCTTGCTGGTAGAACCCATCGTGCCGAACTCGCAGGCACTGATGGCTCGTATGTTGAGATCCCCCACACTGGCGTACCAGATTCCGACTTTCGCGGTCTGTGCGAAGCTTCTCAAGGACAGAATCGACAAGGAAGAAAGCCAGATGACGGGAATCGAAGGGGTGAATGTCGCTTCAGACGAGTTGAGTCGAAAGCGGGACCCGTATTTCTTCCCCCCGCAGATTGCACACGATCTTGTGGACCTTGCTGACCTTGCAAACGTCTACCAAGCCAGTTTTGAGGTGTGTCAGGCGTTCCTTCGAAGCTTCTCGCCCACGGGGAGTCGAAGGGTCCATCGAGACGAACCCGAGCTCTCACAACATCCACTTCACCGTTCGCGCGAGCTAGAGCAAATCCAGGTGGCATTTGACCTACTCCTCAGAGCCGACGAAGGAACGAAACCCGCAATGGTTACGGCCCTCGCAGATGAAATATTCGCCTTGGCCAAAAGGTTTCAGATTACGATAATGTTCTACGAGCAAGTCCACACAAGTGTGCATGCTGAATTCGCAAAACTTGCCTCAAAAGTAGACGATATCGATGCTCAATTGGCACTTGTGTGGAAAGTACCGATTCATGCGCTGCACGTTGCTTTGACAGTCATCGCGACGGCTAAAATGCAACCCATGCGTAACAACACCGAAGAGATCCAGGCAGCCAAACGGGTGGTTCAATTCCGCACCAGTGAGTTGATTCATATCCTGGAAGCGTGGAGTTCAGCGCGTGCTACTCTTTCTGATGGCTTCCATGCTAAGCTCTTCTTGCGCAAGTTTCGAGGTGAGTACCATTGGAACGAGGGATTTCAGGCCGCGTTCGCTCTACCAGAAACTACACGGGAAGAAGCGCTTCACAAGTATCGCACACTTTCAGGTTTGGCCTCTGATTTTGTCAACGAGGCAAGTGCTTACGGCAAAACAATTATTACAGAGCTCTCGCGACGTGCCGAAAGTCGTACAATCAACACCCAGCAACAATTCCAAGGCGTTTTGGGTGGCCACAAGTATGTTGTAAATGGCATTCTGTTTAAGCTCGCTCTGGATAGAGAAGGTAGACCAAAGCAATTTGTGATAGGTGTTAACAAGCCCATGTACGAGTTCGCCGCCAAAACGGCTGGCCACGACTTCACAGGTGCCGTTCACTTTTATAATCTTGCTTCCGCCTCGAGCCTAAACTTTCACAACTACACTGTGAAAGACACGGCATCATTAGCGAAGCCTTCGACGAAAACCGCTCAAATGAACCGCTCCAATTCCAATCCCTCTGCACAGTCGTATTGCACGTGTGTCAATCCGAAGCCATGTGCGCCTCAGAGTGCCCATCCCGCAAGCCCTCCGCCACTTAGATCACAGAACAGCAACCTACAATCTCGATCTCTAGGCGAGCTTCGCACCCTAGGGCGTCGCGCTTTGCGGCTAGCAGGTATTCGTAGCAGAACATGGACGGGAGAAGGCCTGCCCATGTCGCGTCAGGTGTATTGGTATCTTTGGCAATCGGAAGCACGGCGCTTGCAATTCGCAAAGCTATTGTTGTTTCCATGGTACCGAGAGGGTAGCAGGCTGTTATCTCCGGGGGTGGTACATGGGACACGGTTACGTCATTCTCGACACTCAGTTTTATCATTAACACGAGCTCGTATCCCAAATCTTGAAATGCAAGAGGCATCACTTCAATCTCCTCAGTCTCCCGTATCCCCTCCGATGTCTCCGAAGGAAAGATCCACCATTTCGTTCATCTTCATCAACGCCAACCTTAGTACGCGGCAAAGAGCCAGAGCGAACCGCAACCCACTGCGGGCCCGAAGGACCCATCCTCGCCGCATTCGACTAAACTCAACCCTCTCGCTCCGAGCTGCGTATTCTATGAAGCCCGCACGAAGTATTGGTCGTACTCCAACCGCCATGGACGCTGCGAACCGGCGATCAAGCAATCCTACTCAGTCTCCTCAGGCTGTCGATCACCTGGCGATACCCAACTCTGTGCCTGTGACCCCTCCCCCACATACGTCAACTATGTTCGGGACTGCGAATGGATCAACAAACCTAGGGATACCTCAGGCATCAAGCACCAATCCCATTGCTTCCACGCCAATCCACCCAATGCGAGGTTCGAATTCCCAGGCAAAGAGGATCTTGTCAATTTTCCTCAACAGTAAGACCCATGGGAAGCGTCGAAACACGCCAGGAGAACCTGGCATCACGCTACTTCAACACTACCGTGCGCTTCGCAAGTTGAGGCGCCAGTTCATGAATCATCGCGACCCTCGACAAAAAACGGCATTCAGTACTCTAGTCGTAACTGCCCGCTCTCCCTCGCCCCCATCCGGCGGATGCTCCGAGCCTGGCGCAAGTCCTAGCTCGAAGTTTGTAGATCCAACGCTTGAGGAAAATCGCCCGAGCCAGTGCAGTATCTGCTTCAAACCACTTCGTCTAAATCTTCCCACGACTACTGCCTCAGCAACTCGACCACCCTCAGGTATCCGTACTTTCCCATCACAGGAACGATTGTTTGAGCAGTCCCGTCGACGATACCAGCAGCAATTAGAGGCTGAAGCCGAAAATGTCGAGCTGACTCTGCGTGTCCCGATGCAAGTTCTGATTGACTACAAGGGCTTCCGACTCTTGGCGATGCCTTTACTTCCCATCGACAAAGATACCATCATCTATGGGTCGCATGACGCAGGTGGCAAGATCTTCGCTAGTGATCATGAGTTCAACTTGCAGATGGCCAATTGTGCGGCGGCTCTTCATCTTAAGGGCCATTATGTCGTACCTGGAACCAAGGATCAACCTCCACAACCGGTCCTACTCCATACTGCAGTGGATACCGAGGGTCACAAAGGCAAAGATAATAATTTCTATCTGCTTGATCTCTCGCGCACGTTTCCAGCACAATCTCCATCGCATTTCATCTCCCACCTGCCATTCCAAGTTCGTAGCACCATTTACTTCCGGCTATTCAGACCAGAGTTTCTGATGGCATTGCGCACTCAGGCTGGGCAACCGGGATGTGCGGCCATTCGGCCTTTATCATCTGATGCCCTGTCACCCTGGGACCATGATGACGAGTATGAAGGTGAGTACTCTATTATTGCGACAACGATGCTGCTCTTCTCTGCTATCCCAGCGTTTGCGGCGGAGCTGTCGCGTTTTGGGGTGCATCCCGACCTGCTTCCCCTGGTAGACCACGATGAAATGGCGTTCAACCGACGGGTTTACAATGCACGCTTGAGATACCATGAGCTGAAGAAGGCGAATCTAGCCACGCTTGAGAAAGAGGTCGTACAACTTACATGGCAACCTGACTCCTCCCTGAATACCGAAAGCAACGTAGCATCGGACGCAGGTAGATATGCTCTACAGAAATGTGCCTCGCATGTATACCCTTTTGAGACGAACCCTGCATCGATTCTTCGCCAACAAAGTGGTGGACGCTCTGCAGACGAAGGGTTCCTTTACATCA
>Ga0182741_1004113_pt1 | contig 14672 bp, 12 predicted proteins | sample eDN5th37CBELigOP_FD_128874 | JGI IMG/M metagenome (GOLD analysis project Ga0182741, IMG submission 128874) | Enriched Organic Plus compost microbial communities from Emeryville, California, USA - eDNA 5th pass 37_C BE-Lig OP (version 2) (version 2) ...
CACGGTCGAAGAACTGCGCGAGCGCTTCGACGCCGTGATCCTCGCCACCGGCTCGCGGGTCCCGCGCGACCTGCCGGCCCCGGGCCGCGATCTGGACGGGGTCCACTTCGCGATGGAGTACCTGTACAGCCGCAATCGCTGGCTGGCCGGCGAGGTCGGCCCCAAGCCGACCGTTTCCGCTCCCGAGCCCGCGCCGATCTCCGCCAAGGGCAAGCGCGTGGTGGTGATCGGGGGCGGCGACACCGGCGCCGACTGCGTCGGGCACTCGATCCGGGAGGGCGCCACCCAGGTGGTGCAGCTGGAGCTGTTGCCCGAGCCGCCCGAGAGCCGCCCGGACGACCGTACCCCGTGGCCGCTGTGGCCGACCAAGTTCCGCCTCTCGTACGCGATGGAGGAGGCGCTCGGTGTGGATCGCGGCGAACAAGACTTCTCCGTGGCGACGACGTCCTTCAACGGCGACGGCAAGGTCAGCTCGATCACCGTCGCCAAGGCCGGCTCCGCACCGCCGTTCGAGCCGGTCGAGGGCACCGAGTTCGAGATCGAGGCGGATCTCGTCCTGCTCGCCATGGGCTTCCTGCACCCCGAGCAGGAGCTGCTCGATGGCCTCGGGGTCGAGAAGGACGGGCGCGGGAACGTCAAGGCCGGCACCTACGAGACCTCCGTGCCCGGGGTGTTCGCCGCCGGGGATGCCCGTCGCGGCCAGTCCCTGATCGTCTGGGCGATCAACGAGGGCCGTCAGGCCGCCCGCATGGTCGACCGCTACCTGGGCACGCTTCCCTCACCGGAGGCGCGTCCGCGGAAGTCGGAGGATCACACCGGCAACGTGAATCCCGCCGACGAGGGCCCCGAGGGGCCGCCCGAGCACGTCGCCCCGGGCCTCGGACCGGACCCGAGCGCGTCGGCTCCCGGCATCGCTAAGGAGTAGGTCAGCCTTTCGTCCCGCCGGGACGCCAGAGGATGCACGTCCCGAGGGCGGCCGCGATCAGCGAGCCCGAGAAGATGCCGATCTTCGCCACCTCGATCTGGGAGTAGGCGTCGAAGGCGAGCCCCGTGATGAACAGGGAGACGGTGAAGCCGATCCCGCCGAGGGCCGAGATGCCCCAGATCTCGCGATCCCCGACCCCGGGGGGAACCTCGCCGACCCCGGCTCGCCGGGCGGCGAGGATCGCACCGGCGATCCCGAGCAGCTTGCCGATCACCAGCCCGGTGGCGATCCCCCAAAACAGGGTCGAGGAAACGGCCTCGCCGATCACGTCGCCACCGAACGCGACCCCGGCGTTCGCGAGGGCGAAAAGGGGGACGATCAGCAACGCGGACCAGGGGTGGAGGCGATGTTCCATCTCCTCCAGGACGGGACGGCCGCGAAACAAGCCGGCCGGGGTCAGCAGTCCGAGCACGACGCCGGCGATGGTGGCGTGGACGCCCGACTCGAAGAACCCGAGCCAGACCAGGAGGCCGGCCGGGATGTAGAGGAGCGGTCGGGTGACCCCGGCCCGCCGCATGGCGAGGATGGCCAGTACCCCGGCGAGCGCCGGCAGGAGCCAGTAGAGGTGTAGGTCCGAGGTGAAGAACACCGCGATGACCGTGATCGCGATGAGGTCGTCGACGATCGCGATCGCGAGCAGGAGGAGCCGTGCTCCCGGGGGAATCCGCGATCCGAGGACGGCGATCACCGCCACCGCGAACGCGATGTCCGTCGCCATCGGGATCGCCCAGCCGCCGATCTCCTCGGTGCCGAGGTTGAGCAGCACGAAGATGAGCGCGGGCAGGACGACGCCGCCCGTGGCCGCGATCACGGGCAGCGCCGCCCGTCGGCGGTCGTTCAGCTCGCCGACCGCCAGTTCTCGCTTGATCTCCAGGCCGACGACGAAGAAGAACACGGCCATCAGCGCGTCGTTGATCCAGTGCTGGAGATCCTCGGTGATCGAGAGGGTGCCTACGCCGAGCGTGAGATCGGTCTCCCAGAAGCGGAAATAACCGTCGTCGGGGGCGAAGTTCGCCCAGAGCAGGGCGACCACCACCGAAACGAGCAGGGCCGCTCCACCGACCGTCTCGCTGCGGATGAAGTCGGTGCCCGCGTCGGGCGCGGAGGGAGGGCCGGGACGGTCGCTCAACGTGTCGGGGCGCCGGCGGGCGGGGTTCCGGGTGGGGGCTCGGGGCCCCAGCTGGCGCGGGATGGCCCGGTGATCGGCACCGGCGGGCCGCCGGTCACCGGACGGCCGGCGGCGACGTCGAATACCGACTTGGCCCGCGAAAGTACCTCGCGGACGTCGCTCCTTATGCCCTGGCCGCCGTAGCCGTGGAGGTCGGACGTGAGCCCGTCGGCGTCGAGGCCGGCGGCGTCGGCGAGAAAGAGCGACCGTTTCATGTGAAAGCCCTGCGTGACCACGATGGCGCTGTCGACCCCGAACACCCTTCGGGCCCGCTCCATGGTCGCGCGGGTGTTGAATCCGGCGTGGTCGGTGAAGATCACCCCGGCGGGAACGCCGGCCCGGATCAGCGCGCGGCGCATGGTGGTCGGCTCGTCGTACCGCCACCGCCCGTGGTCGCCGGACACGAGGATGCGGTCGACCTTGCCGGCCTTCCAAAGGGCCTCGGCCTGGGCGACCCGGTCGCCCAGCATGGTGCTCATCGAGCCGTCCGTGTTCACCAGCGCCCCCGGCACGATCGCCACCTGCGCGTGTCGGGCGTCGGAGGCGCGAGACCAGACCTGTCCGTCGGCCTCCAGGATCACGAACGCGTTCGTCGCGACCAGCGAGAGGAGGCCGAGCGCGCCGACGACGGCGGTGCCGACCACGGCGCGCCGCCGCCACGGTCCGCGTGGGCGTCGCGAATGGGTCTTGGCGCGGATCGCCGGGATCGCCTCGGAGGCCGTCGTCATGGAGAGGACGCTAGCAGCGGGTGACCCCACCAATACACTCGGCCCGATGGCGGACCACCACGATCACGAAGGAGCGCACGCGCACTCCCACGGGCCGGGCGCCTATCGCGACGCGGACCGCCGCGCGCTGCTGATCGCGGCCGCGCTCACCGCCGGCTTCATGGTGGCCGAGGTCGCCGGCGGGCTCCTGACGGGATCCCTGGCGCTGCTCGCCGACGCCGGGCACATGCTCTCCGACAGCGTCTCGCTGTTCCTCGCCCTGGGAGCGGTCGCGCTCGCCGCCCGCCCCGCGACGGCCAAGCGGACGTTCGGCTACAAGCGCGCGGAGATCCTCGCGGCACTCGTGAACGGGGTGCTGCTCGTCGCGGTCTCGGCCTGGATCATCGTGGAGGCGGTCGGCCGGATCGGGGATCCACCGGAGATCCTCGGCGGCTGGATGCTGGGCGTGGCGGTCGTGGGCCTTGCGGTGAACCTGATCGCGGCCTGGGTGCTGGCCCGCTCGGCGGGGGAGAGCCTCAACGTGAGGGCGGCGCTCCGTCACGTCCTGGCGGACGTCGCCGGGTCGGTCGGGGTGATCCTCGCGGCGGCGGTGATCCTGCTGACGGGATGGGAGCTGGCGGACCCGCTCGTCTCGATCGTGATCTCGGTCCTGATCGCGGCCAGCGCCTGGACGATCCTCAGGGACTCGGTCGACGTCCTGCTCGAGGCCGCCCCGCGGGGCATCGACACGGAGGAGATCGGCTACGCGATGGCCCGCCTCGATGGCGTCGACCAGGTCCACGACCTCCACGTGTGGGAGATCACCTCGGGCATGCCGATGCTGAGCGCCCACGTCCTCGTCGGGCCGGATGCCGACTGCCACGCGATCCGGAGCGAGCTGGAGCTCCTGCTGCGGAGCGAGTTCGAGATCGGCCACACGACCCTCCAGGTGGAGCACACGAGCCGGCAGGAGCCGATCCAGATCGACGATCTGACCCGTCCCGACGGCTGACGGTGCCCGCCGGGAGCGTCCGGGGCCGACGCTACCTTCTGGTCCGTGAACTGGTTCGACGGGCGACTGGCCGCATTCGACATCGAGACCACCGGCACCGACACGGAGAACGACCGGATCGTGACCGCGGCCGTCAGCCTGGTGAACGGCAACGAGGACACGGTCAGCCACTCCTGGCTGGTCGACCCCGGCGTCGAGATCCCGGCCGAGGCGACCGCGGTGCACAAGATCACCACGGAGCGGGCACGGAACGAGGGCGTCCCCGCACCCGAGGCGGTGGAGGAGATCACCTCGATCCTCGCGGAGGCCCTGGCCGACGCGATCCCGGTCATCGCGTTCAACGCACGGTTCGACCTGACCATCCTCGACCGTGAGGCGAGGAGGCACGGGATCGAGCCCCTGGTGGAACGGGTCGGCGGTCCCGACGGGCTGCTCGTGATCGATCCCTACGTGCTCGACAAGCAGGTCAACCGCTTCCGCAAGGGGCGGCGCAATCTCAGCCTGCTCTGCGAGGCCTACACGGTGCCGCTCGTCGACGCCCACGCCGCCGACGCCGACGCCCTGGCGGCGGCTCGCCTGGCCTGGAGGATGGGGCGGAACTATCCCGAGCTGGGTGAGATGGAGATCTTCGAGCTGCACGAGAGCCAGATCGCGTGGGCCCTCGAGCAGGCGGTTTCCCTCCAGCGCTACTTCGACGAGCAGGGCAGGGCCGAGCGGGTCGAGGGGGCCTGGCCGGTCGTCCCGCACGACGCGGTCCCGGTCTACGAGGACCGCCTGGCCGCCTGAGGCGGGCGGCTTCGCGGAGGGTGCCGAACGACCGGCTCGCGCGGGCGGCCCGCACCGCGGGCCCCGATCGGGAAGAATCCGCTTGTGGATCGCCCAGGGGAGCCCGAAGAGCACGTCGAGCTGGAGCTCGACGAGAAGGAGGAGATAAACCTCCTCGACGAGCTCGGCGGACCCCAGGGGATCGCCGACTCGAGCATCCCCGGCCTCGTCTTCGTCATCGCCTACACCGTGTCCGGCCAGAAGCTGGAGCTGGCGGCGGTCATCGCCGTCGGCGTCGCGGCGCTGATCGGCCTGATCCGGTTGGTGAGGGGGGAGAGGGCGAGATACGCCGCCTCGGGGTTCTTCGGTGTCGCGCTGGCCGCGTTCATCGCGACGAGGACGGGCAAGGCGGAGGACTTCTTCCTGCCGGGTCTGCTGTTCAACGCCGGCTACGCCCTCGCCTACGCCGTCTCCATCGCGATCCGCTGGCCGCTCATGGGCGTCTTCATCGGCCCGTTGATCGGGGAGGGCATGACCTGGCGTGAGAACCCCGACCGGGTCCGGCTCTTCAACAAGATCAGCTGGCTCTGGGTCGGGACGTTCCTGCTGCGGTTGGCCGTGCAGCTGCCGCTCTACCTGTCAGGGTCCCTCGTCGCCCTCGGCGTGGCGAAGACGGCGATGGGGCTGCCCGTCTTCGCGCTCGCGATCTATCTCAGTTATCTGATGCTGAGGGCTGCGGGCATAGATCTGAAGCAGAAAGCCGCCACCGAGTAGAGGCCGCCGAGGGAAAGGCATACAATGTCTGGCCGCCTTGTCTCCCTCCAAATCCCTCTCACGCACTAGCGCACCCCGCGGCTCCGACGGAGCCGGGGGCGGTGGCGCTGACCGTCCCAAGCGGAAGCAGGTGCCGATCAGGTTCCGGGTCGGAGCACCCGAAGGCCTCTATCGGGTCCGCCCGTTCGAGCTGACCGTGCGGGCGCACCCGCCGGAGCGCCCCGGGGAGTTCCGCGACGTGGCCGAGCTCTGGACCCTCGACAAGGACGAGTTCGGGTCCCGGGGCAGGATCGACACGACCCTCGGGGTGGGCATGGCCGCAGCGGCATGGCAGCCGCTCCGGAGCCTGCTCGAGGCGGACGTGCCCGACCGGATCGAGCTGAGCGACGCCGAGGTCCTGGAGCTGCTCGACGGCGCCGCCGAGCGGCTGGAGGCGAGCGGCATCGAGGTCGAGTGGGATCCGGAGCTGGACCGGTCGCTGACCGCGAAGGTCGTGGTCGGCAGCAGCGGACGCCTGAGCCAGAGCGTCCCGGACGTGTTCGACCAGAACGCCCTCCAGGGCTTCTCCTGGCAGCTCGCCCTGGACGGCGAGCCGTTGGACGATCGCGAGATGGCGCTGATCGCCGACGCGGACGGGCCGATCGCCCGCCTGCGCGACCGTTGGGTGCTGGTGCCCAAGGTGATGGCGGATCGCGCCAGGGACCCGGATCTGAAGCCGCTCACGGCGATCGACGCGCTGAGCGTCGCGCTCACGGGAAGCACGGTTGTCGACGGCCAGCGGGTCGAGGTGGAGGCCAAGGGCTGGGTCGCTCAGCTCCGCGAGGAGGTGACGGGAGCGGGCGACAAGGACCTGATCCAGCCACCCGAGTCCCTGAACGCGACCCTCCGCGAGTACCAGGTCGAGGGCCTTCGCTGGCTGCATCGCATGACCTCGCTCGGCCTCGGGGGTTGTCTCGCCGACGACATGGGGCTCGGCAAGACCGTGATGCTCATCTCCCTCCACCTCCACCGGCGCAACAACCCGCAGACCGCCGGGCCGACCCTCGTCGTCTGCCCGGCCTCGCTGCTCGGGAACTGGGAGCGCGAGATCCAACGCTTCGCGCCGGGAGAGAGCGTGCGCCGCTACCACGGCACCAACCGCACCCTGGATCGGGTCACCGGAGGCTTCGTGCTCACCACCTACGGCACGATGAGGCTGGACGCGGAGAAGTTCGAGGCCGTGCCGTGGGGCCTGCTCGTCGCCGACGAGGCGCAGCACGTGAAGAACCCCCGTTCGGCCGGCGCCAAGGCCCTGCGGACGATTCCCGCCCGCTCTCGCGTGGCCTTGACCGGCACCCCGGTGGAGAACAACCTGAGCGAGCTGTGGGCCATTCTGGACTGGACGACCCCGGGGTTGCTGGGTAGCCACGGCTCCTTCCGCAAGCGGTGGGCCGACCCGATCGAGATCGAGCACAGCGAGTCCGCCACCCGGCTCCTCAACCGGCTGGTGCGTCCGTTTTTGCTCCGGCGACGCAAGTCGGACCCCGGGATCGCGCCGGAGCTTCCGCCGAAGACGATCACCGACCAGCCGGTCGAGCTCACCCCGGAGCAGATCAAGCTGTACGAGGCGGCCGTCCGCGAGAACATGCTTCAGATCCGGACCGCCGACGGGATCAACCGGCGCGGCCTCGTCCTGAAGCTGCTCACCTCGCTCAAGCAGATCTGCAACCACCCTGCCCAGTTCCTGGGCGAGGAAGCGGGCCCCTTGGCCGAGCGGTCCGGCAAGCTGGAACTGCTCGACGAGCTGCTCGACACCATCCTCAGCGAGGAGAGTTCGGTGCTCGTCTTCACCCAGTACGTGGCGATGGCGCGGCTACTCGCCAGACACCTGGACGAGCGCGGGATCGACGCCATGCTGCTCCACGGAGGCACCGCCGTGCGCCGGCGTGAGCGCATGGTCGAGCGTTTCCAGGCGGGCGAGGTACCGGTGTTCCTGCTGTCGCTCAAGGCGGCCGGGACCGGGTTGAACCTGACCCGGGCCGACCACGTCATCCACTACGACCGGTGGTGGAACCCGGCGGTCGAGGAGCAGGCCACCGACCGGGCCCACCGGATCGGCCAGGAGAGTTCGGTGCAGGTGCACAGGCTGATCGCGGAAGGGACCATCGAGGATCGCATCGCCTCCATCCACGAGACCAAGCGCGAGCTCGCCGACGCGATCGTGAGCACCGGCGAGGCCGCCCTCACCGAGCTCAGCAACGAGGATCTGGCGGAGCTGGTGGAGCTGCGGAACGCCGGCTGAGCCGCCGCTTCGCGATTCGTCGTAGGCCGGCAGCCTTCATACTCTCGCCATGACCGGGACCCCTGGCGAGACCAGCCGAACCTGGGGCGGGCAGACCGCCGAGGAAAGACAGGCCGGCCGCAGGGAGCGGCTGATCGAAGCAGGGATCGAGCTCTTCGGCACCAGGGGGTACGCCAACACGCCCGTCAAGGCAATCTGCGAGGAGGCCGGCCTCACGGAGCGCTACTTCTACGAGACGTTCTCCGACCGCGAGGCGTTGCTCACCGAGGTCTACGACATCCTCATCGCCGATTGCGCCAGGGCCTCGGTCGAGGCGATCGAGGCGGCGGGGGACGACCTCATCGAGTCGATGAGCGCCGGCCTGCGCGCCTTCGCGCACCAGTTGGCCGAGGATCCGCGCCGGGCGCGAATCCAGGAGATCGAGTCGGTCGGCGTGAGCGAGGCCCTGGAGGCCAGGCGGCGCGACGCCATCCATGCCTTCGCGAACCTGATCGCCGACCGGGTGCGAGCCGCCGGCACCGTCAGGGCGGGCCTGAGCCTCGACGTGATCGCGCTCGGGCTCGTGGGATTGGTGAACGAACAGCTGATCGAGTTCGTGCTCGGCCGCATCGACCTGACGCTGGACGAACTGGTCGACAACCAGATCGCCGTGTTCGCGGCGGTCGCCGGGGCGCTCACCGAGGGCGAAAACTGACACGACGCCGTGTCATTTGACAGACTCCGGCCATGGGCACGATCGCGATCACCGGGGGCGGCAGGGGAATCGGCAGGGCGACGGCGAGGATCCTCGCGGAGAGGGGGCACCGCATCGCGGTCGCGGACATCGACCTGCCCGAGGCCGAGGCCGTCGCCACGGAGATCGGGGGGGAGGCCTTCGAGGTGGACGTGTCCAACCGGGACTCCGTCCGTGAGTTCCTCCGGAGCGTCGACGAGCGGATGGGGTTGGACGTCGTCATCAACAACGCCGGGATCGCCCCCGCGTGCAGGCGGGTGACGGACCAGGACCCGGCGGTGATCGACCGCACGATCGACATCAACCTGAAGGGCGTCGTGTACGGCACCGTCGAGGCCATCGAGATCCTCGAGCCGAGGAGGCGGGGGCAGGTCATAAACGTGGCGTCCCTCGCCGGCCTGATCGGGGTGCCCGGCCTCGCCGCCTACGCGGCCTCCAAGCACGGTGTGGTGGGGTTCACCGAGTCCGTCCGGATCGAGTATCGAGACTCGGGCATCGGGTTCAGCTGCGTGATGCCCGGCCCGGTCGCGACCGAGATGATGGACGGGACCTCGAGCTCGCCGCTCGTCACCCTGTTGAAGCCGGAGGAGATGGCCTTGGCGATCGCCGATTCGGTCGCTTCGGGCAAGGAGCGGGTGGCACTCCCGAGGGCGAGCTGGTTCCTCGCCCGGTACTCGACGCTGCTGCCGGCGCGGGCCTCGATGTGGCTGAATCGCGTCACCGGGGTGGACCGCATCTACACCGAGGTGGACGCCGCCGCCCGCGAGAGGTACGAGCGGCGCATAGGGTCGACCGGCTCTCGGGACTGAGCCGGAGAGCTATCTTGGGCGGGTGACCGTCCGTTCCGAGACGACTTCGTCGACCGTCGAGGCCGTCTGGCGCATCGAGTCCGCCCGCCTGATCGCCACCCTGTCGCGGCTGACCAACGACGTCGGGCTCGCCGAGGACATGGCTCAGGACGCCTTCCTCGCGGCGCTCGAGGTTTGGCCGGAGTCGGGCGTCCCGGACAACCCGGCGGCCTGGCTGATGACCACGGCCCGGAACCGGGGCATCGATCGCATCCGCCGCGACCGCAACCTCCGGGACAAGTACGCGGCGCTGGCGGGAGAGCTCGAGCGAGCCGAACCCGAGCCCGGGCCGGAGCGGGCGGTGTTCGGCGAGGAGCGGATCGGGGACGACGTCCTGACCCTGCTGTTCACGGCCTGCCACCCCGAGCTCACGACCGAGAGCCAGGTCGCGCTGACCCTCAAGGTGTTGGGCGGGCTGTCGACCGAGGAGATCGCCCGCGCGTTCCTGGTCTCGAAGGCCACCGTGTCGCAGCGCATAGTCAGGGCCAAACGCACCCTCTCGGAGTCCTCGGTCCCCTTCGAGACGCCCGCCCCGGACGAGATGGGCGAGCGACTCGGCGCGGTGCTCGGCATCACCTACCTCATCTTCAACGAGGGCTACTCGGCGACCGCGGGGGAATCCTGGATGAGGACCGAGCTTTCAGCGGAGGCCCTGCGCCTCGGCCGCATCATCGCCGGCCTCGCGCCCGAGGAGCCGGAGGTGCACGGACTGGTAGCCCTCATGGAGATCCAGGCCTCGCGGTTCCCCGCCCGGATCGGCGAAGACGGGGAGCCGGTCCTGCTCATGGATCAGGACCGCTCCCTCTGGGACCGGCTCCTCGTGCGACGCGGGCTGGAGCGCCTCGACCTGGCGCGGGCGCAGGGCGGCCGTGGCCCCTACGTGCTCCAGGCGTCGATCGCCGCCGTCCACGCCAGGGCCGCCCGGCCGGAGGACACGGACTGGGACGAGATCGTGTCCGCCTACGACGAGCTTCTCCGGCTCGCGTACTCGCCGGTCACGGCGCTGAATCGGGCGGTCGCCGTGGCCATGGCGGGAGATCCGGAATCGGCGCTCGCGGAGGTCGACGAGCTCGCGACCGACCGCCGGATGCGCGAATACCACCTGCTGCCCGGGGTGCGCGGCGACCTGCTCGCCCGCCTGGGCCGCGGGGAGGAGGCGGCCGAGGAGTTCCGACGGGCGGCCGAGATGACGCGCAACGAGAAGGAGAGGAGGCTCCTCCGGCGGCGAGCCGGGGACGCCATCCGCCGGCGCTGAAAACTTTTTCGGGGTCATGTCGATTTTCGCCCGGCCCGTTCGTCTTAGCTTGCAAAGGGCCGGAAAAGCCGGCCACGGAGACTGAAGGAGATCGAAATGCGCTGCATGGTGTTCGTAAAGGCAACCGCCGATTCCGAAGCGGGGCTCATGCCCTCGGAGAAGGACCTCTCCGAGATGGGAGCGTTCAACGAGGAACTGGTCAACGCCGGGGTCATGCTCGACGGCGGCGGTCTCCACCCGAGCTCGAAGGGAGTCCGGATCTCGTACTCGGACGAGGGCGCGCAGGTGACAGACGGCCCGTTCGCCGAGGCCAAGGAGCTCGTCGCGGGCTACTGGGTCTGGGAGGTCAAGTCGGTCGACGAGGCCATCGAGTGGGCCCGGCGGATCCCGTTCAACCACGGCGAGAGCGTGGAGATCCGGCCGTTCTTCGAGGCCGAGGACTTCGGCGAGTCCTACACGGACGAGATGAAGGAGCGGGACGCGGCGCTCGACGCGAAGATCCAGGAGCAGCGCCAGGACTGACCTCGCGCCGTCAGGAACATGAAAAGGGCCCCGGCGAACCGGGGCCCTTTCCTTTGCAGCTTCCCCCCTGGGCCTACTTCCTCTTCACCGGCAGGCGGGTCTTGAAGAACGACAGTACGTCGCCCTGGGCCGCGTCCACGACGCCGCCGTGGTCGACGCCCTCGTAGACCTTGTAGTCCACCGCGTCACCGATGTCGGTGAGGCTCCCGAACAGGGTGTCGGTCAGGAGTTTCGGGGTGGTGGGGTCGGTGGTGCCCTGGGCGAGCAGGATCGGCGCCGCGGTCTTCACGGCCGGGTTCTGCGCGTCGAGGATGTTGTTGAACGAGTCCATGTCGTAGCCCTCGCGGAGCAGCTTCGCCGGGGCGATCCCTCCGAGGTGGTCCGGACCGGTCATCTCGGACAGGCACTTGGTCAGCGTGTCCGGGTAGAACCGGAGGATCTCGTCGGAGAGCGCCGCCCGGGCGTCGATCTCCGGGTACTCCACGGTCATCCCGCGCACCAGCAGGGTCGCCAGCGCCGTGAGGCTGTTGGGGCTCGTGTAGATCCCCAGGGCGCCGGCGATGATCCTGAAGTTCGAGGCCGGCGCGTAGGCGACCGTTCCCCTCAGCTTCAGTTCCGGCGTCCAAGAGGCGGCCTGGCCGGCGGCGAACAGGGCGGCGTGACCGCCCTGCGAGTGGCCCGCGATCAGGTACTTGTTGCTGATCTTGAAGCCGAGCTCGCGGGACGCCCTGACGATGTCGAGGATGCCGCGGCCCGAGGCCTTGCCGACCAGGAACGGGTGGTCGCCCGGGGTGCCGAGGCCCTGGTAGTCGGTGCGGGCGACGGCGTACCCGGCCTTCAGCCACTGGTTCATGATGCCGTCGGTGTATGACGTGTACGCGTCCGCCACGCCGCCCTTCCTGTTGCGCGACGGGGCGCACTTGTCGGCGATGCCGGTGGTGCCGTGGCCGTAGCTCACGACGGGCCAGCCGCCCTTGGGGGCCTTGCCCTTCGGGATCGCGACGGACCCGGAGACGACGATCTTCTTGCCGGAGGGCGACTTCGAGCTGTAGAGGACCAGCTTGGTGGCCGCCGCGTTCTTGAGCGGCACCGCACCGCCGGCCTTGCGCTGCCAGATCAGCTTGCCGTGGGCTCCGGGGATCTTGCCCTTGTAGTTGTAGAAGGCGAGGCCGGCGGGACCCTTCTTCGGTCCCTTCTTCTGCTTCTTCTTCGCCTTCTTCTTGGATTTCTTGGACTTCTTCTTGCTCTGCTTCGTCTTCTTGGCGTCGGCGGCGACCGGCGACGCCGTCTGCACGATCAGCGCGGCCGACAACAGCAGCGCGAGCGCGAGCAGCGCCGCGCGCAGACGATTCAATTCAAAGGTCAACGTTCTCTCTCCCATGTGATTTCCGAGGCGTCGGACGATCCGACCGGGCAACCATACTCCTGAACACCGAATGCGACAGGAAGGTGCGATGCTGCAGCGATGGCAGACATCCTCTCGCGGCGAGACCTCCAGTTCCTGCTCACCGAGTGGCTCGACGTCGGTCGGCTGACGGAACGCGACCGGTTCCGGGACCAGACCGTGGACGACTGGAACGACGTCCTCGAGCTGGCCGAGCAGGTGGCGACGGATCGGTTCCAGCCCCACAACCGCATGGCCGACCTGAACGAGCCGGCGATCGGCGACGACGGCAAGGTCGTGCTGATCCCCGAGGTGGCCGAGGCGCTCGACGTGCTCCGGGAGACCGGCCTCATGGGAGCGGGGATCCCGGAGGAGGTGGGAGGCATGTCCCTGCCGATGACGATCTCCAGCGCCATCTTCGCCTGGCTCCACGGGGCCAACGTCGCAACAACCGCCTACCCGATGCTGACCGTCGGCGCGGCGAACCTGCTGCTCGCCAACGGCTCGCAGGAGCAGATCGACACCTGGGTGGGACCCATGGTCGAGGGTCGGTTCCACGGCACGATGTGCCTCTCCGAGACTCAGGCCGGCAGTTCGCTTTCCGACATCACCACAAAGGCCGTCCCGCAGGACGACGGCACTTACCGGATCTTCGGCAACAAGATGTGGATCAGCGCGGGCTCGCACGAGCTGGGGGAGAACATCGTGCATCTGGTCCTGGCGAAGATCCCCGGATCGCCGGAGGGCGTCAAGGGGATAAGCCTCTTCATCGTGCCCCGCTTCCTCCTGGAGGAGGACGGCTCCATCGGCGAGCGAAACGACGTGGTCCTGGCGGGCGTCAACCACAAGATGGGCTTCCGGGGAACCGTCAACACCGTGCTCGGGTTCGGTGAGGGCGAGTACGAGCCGGGCGGCGCGGCCGGCGCGGTCGGGTACCTGATCGGCGAACCGAACCGCGGGCTCTCCTACATGTTCCACATGATGAACGAGGCCCGGATCGGCGTCGGCCTCGGGGCGACCGCGCTCGGGTACACCGGCTACCTCAAGTCGCTCCGCTACGCGAGGGAGCGCCCCCAGGGCAGGCCCCTGGCCTCGAAGGACCCGGCCGATCCGCAGATCCCGATCTCGGAGCACGCCGACGTGAAGCGCATGCTCCTGGCCCAGAAGAGCTACGTCGAGGGCGCGCTCGGGCTCGAGCTCTTCTGCTCGCGGCTCGTCGACGAGGAGGCGACGGCACCGTCCGCGGAGGAGCGGAGCCGGGCCGATCTCCTGTTGGAGATCCTCACCCCGATCGCGAAGAGCTGGCCGTCGCAGTGGTGCCTGGAGGCAAACTCGCTCGCGATCCAGGTACACGGCGGCTACGGCTACGCCCGCGAGTACGACGTGGAGCAGCACTACCGCGACAACCGTCTGAACGCGATCCACGAGGGAACCCACGGCATCCAGGCGCTCGACCTGTTGGGGCGCAAGGTCACCATGCAGAGCGGCGCCGCGTTCGGCGCCCTTTTCGAGGCGATCGAATCGACGGTCGACGAGGCGCGGGAGGCCGGAGGGGAGCCGGCGGAGCTGGCCGGCGAGCTGCAGGCCGCCCTCGGACGCCTCGCCGAGACCACCGGGAAGCTGTGGGCCGATCGCGATCCGGAGCCCGCCCTGGCCAACGCGAGCGTCTATTTGGAGGCCGCGGGGCACGTCGTGATCGCCTGGATCTGGCTGCAGCAGCTGCTCGCGGCCGCCGACAAGGACGGCGACTTCTACGAGGGCAAGCGGCACGCCGCCCGCTACTTCTTCCGATTCGAGCTGCCCAAGACCGGTCCCCAGTTCGATCTCCTGGCCAGCCTGGACCGCACCACCCTGGACATGGAAGACGCCTGGTTCTAGCTTCCGCGCCCGGCCGGTGGGTACCGGCCGGACATGGAAGCCACAGAAGCATCCGGCGGGGATCGGCTCTCGCGGGCCGCCGACAGGAGCGGGAAGCTGCTCGTGATCGGGGCGGCGGTGCTCGCCGCCGCCCTGCTGTTCTGGACGCTCCGCTCGATCCTGATCCCGATCTTCCTGGCTCTCCTGATCTCGACCCAGCTGTTCCCGGTGGTGCGATGGCTCGAGTCGCGCCGGGCCCCGCATCCCGTCGCGGTGACCCTCGCCGTGCTCCTCGCGCTGGCCGTGTTCGTCGGGGTCCTCACGGTGATCGTGGGCGAGGTGGTGAGCGCCGGCTCGAAGCTCGACGAGAGCCTGTCCGCC
>Ga0182741_1004117_pt1 | contig 14658 bp, 11 predicted proteins | sample eDN5th37CBELigOP_FD_128874 | JGI IMG/M metagenome (GOLD analysis project Ga0182741, IMG submission 128874) | Enriched Organic Plus compost microbial communities from Emeryville, California, USA - eDNA 5th pass 37_C BE-Lig OP (version 2) (version 2) ...
CGGCCAGGTGCCGGCCGACGCCTTCAAGCTGACGCATGTCGCCGGCGCCTATTGGCTGGGCGACGCCTCGCGGCCGATGCTGCAGCGCATCTACGGCGTGGCCTTCAAGAACCGCGACGACCTCAAGGCGCATCTGACCATGCTGGAGGAGGCCGCCAAGCGCGACCACCGCAAGCTGGGCAAGGAAATGGAACTCTTCCATTTCCAGGAGGAAGCGCCGGGCATGGTGTTCTGGCACCCGAACGGCTGGTCGATCTATCGCGAGCTGGAGGCCTATATGCGCCGCCGGCTGATCCGCGCCGATTACAAGGAAATCAAGACGCCCCAGGTCGTGGACCGCATCCTGTGGGAGAAATCCGGCCATTGGGAAGCCTATCGCGAGAACATGTTCATCGTCGAGGTGGACGAGGAGGGGGCTCGCGAAAAGCGCATCAACGCGCTCAAGCCGATGAACTGCCCCTGCCATGTCCAGGTCTACAACCAGGGCCTGAAGAGCTATCGCGACCTGCCGCTGCGGCTGGCCGAATTCGGCTCCTGCCACCGCTACGAGCCCTCGGGCGCGATGCACGGGCTGATGCGGGTGCGCGGCTTCGTCCAGGACGATGCGCATATCTTCTGCACCGAGGACCAGATCGAGGCGGAATGCGCCGGCTTCATCGAACTGCTGTCCTCGGTCTACCAGGATCTCGGCTTCGGGAAATTCGACATCAAGCTCTCGACCCGCCCCGAGGTCCGCGTCGGTTCCGACGAGATCTGGGACAAGGCCGAGGCGGCGCTGAAAGGCGCCATCGAGCATCTCGGCCTGCCCTATGAGGTCAATCCCGGCGACGGCGCCTTCTACGGGCCGAAGCTCGACTTCAAGCTGACCGACGCCATCGGCCGCGAATGGCAATGCGGCACCTTCCAATGCGACTTCAACCTGCCGCAGCGGCTCGAGGCGGAATATGTCGGCGAGGACGGCATGAAGCACATGCCGGTCATGCTGCACCGCGCCGTGCTGGGCAGCTTCGAACGCTTCATCGGCATCCTGATCGAGAACTATTCGGGCAAGCTGCCGCTCTGGCTCGCGCCGCGCCAGGTGGTGGTCGCCTCGATCGTCTCGGGCGCCGACGATTACGTGCATCAGGTGGTGGCCGCGCTACGCGATGCCGGGCTGCGGGCCGAGGCCGACACCCGCAACGAAAAGATCAACTACAAGGTGCGCGAGCATTCAGTCGGCAAGGTGCCGGTCATCATGGCCGTGGGCCTGAAGGAGGTCGAGGAGCGCAGCGTCTCGATCCGCCGCCTCGACCGCCAGGGCAGCGAAAGCCAGGGGCTCGAAGCGGCCATCGCCGCGCTGCGGGCCGAGGCCACCCCGCCGGATCTGCGCTGAACACCCGGCTTGGCGACAATTTGCCGATGCGAACGCGCAAGATGACCCTACGTCACCTTGCGCGGCGCATTCGTGCTTGCGTTTTTTGGCGAATCGTTCATCCTCTCGTCCGCGTGAGCACGACTTTCTACCGCCTCCCTTCACGGGGCAGCCGGACTTGACGGGAAAGGGCTGCACGGCCTGGGCGCAATCTCGCCCCAGGATGACTTGAAGGAGAGACGGTATAATGGCTACCGGCACCGTAAAATGGTTCAACGCCACCAAAGGCTATGGCTTCATCGCGCCCGATGACGGCGGCAAGGACGTGTTCGTCCATATCTCGGCGGTCGAACGCGCCGGCCTGACCGGCCTGAACGACAACCAGAAGATCGCCTACGAACTGCAATCGGGCCGCGACGGCCGCAGCTCGGCCTCGGATCTGAAGCTGCTCTGATTCGGCGACACCCGGAATTTCGGAAACGGCCGGCCCGCATGGCGCCGGCCGTTTTCATTTGCCTCTCCCGGCTTCTTTCTTGTCCAAATATCCTGGGGGAGCGCCTTGCCTGGCCCAGCGGGGGCAGGCGAGGCGCGGGGGCAAAGCCCCCTTCCCATGCGCGCCGCCAGCCTCTATCCCCAGGCCCGGGACGGAAAGAAGGGGCGACGGGATGAACCTGGCCGAACATGTGCTCAGCGCGGGGCTGGCTACGCCGGACAGGCTGGCCATGTCGGTGCTGGGCCTCAGCCGCGCCGACCGCTGGTCGCATGCCCGGCTGCGCCAGGCGGTGCTGGGCACCGCCACCGGCCTGCTGCAATCCGGCCTCGTCCCCGGCGACCGGCTGCTGATGCGGCTGGGCAACGATCCTGGCTTTCCCGTGACCTATCTCGGCGCCATCGCCGCCGGCATCGTCCCGGTCCCGACCTCGCCCATGCTGACCGCGCCCGAGATCACCCGCATCGCCGCCGCGATCCGGCCGGCCATGGTGATCGCCGCCCCGGACCTCACCCTGCCCGACCACCCGGCGCCGGTGCTGCCCGCGGCGAGGCTTGCCGATTTCGCCGCCCTGCCGCCGGCCGGCTTCGCGCAACGCGATCCCGGCGACCTGGCCTATATCGTCTTCACCTCGGGCACCTCCGGCCAGCCGCGCGCCGTCTGCCACGCGCATCGCGCCATCCTCGCCCGCCGGATGATGTTCCAGGGCTGGTACGGGCTGACCGCGCAGGACCGGCTGCTGCATGCCGGCGCCTTCAACTGGACCTTCACCCTCGGCACCGGGCTCATGGATCCCTGGACCCTCGGCGCCACGGCGCTGATCCCGGCCCAGGGCGTCGCACCCGAACAGATCCCGCTGATCGCCAGCCGCCACGGCGCCACCATCCTTGCCGCGGCGCCCGGCGTCTTTCGCCGCATGCTGCGCGCCGACTGGAAGCCCTGGGCCGGGCTGCGCCACGGGCTGACCGCCGGCGAAAGGCTCGATCCCGGCCTGCGCCGCGCCTGGCAGGCGCGCACCGGCACCGACCTGCACGAGGCCATGGGCATGTCGGAATGCTCGACCTTCCTGTCCGGCAGCCCCACGCGCCCCGCGCCAGAGGGCACGGCCGGTTTTCCCCAGCCCGGCCGCCGCATCGCCATCCTGGACGACAGCGGCGCCGAAGCCCCGCCCGGCGCCACCGGCATCCTGGCCGTCCACCGCTCGGATCCCGGCCTGTTTCTGGGCTATCTCGACCAGCCCGAGGAGACCGCCGTCCGTTTCCGCGGCGACTGGTTCCTGACCGGCGACCTGGCCGAAGTCGCGCCCGATGGCGCGATCCGCATCCTGGGCCGGGACGACGACATGATGAATGCCGGCGGCTTTCGCGTCGCGCCGGGCGAGGTCGAGGACGCGCTGGCCCAGGTCTCCGGCATCGGCGAGGTTGCCGCGGCGGAATTGCCGGTCGGCCCCGGCTCCAGCATCATCGCCGCCTTCTGGACCGGTCCCGCCGACAAGGCGCGTCTGCGCGAAGCCGCCAGCAGCGGCCTTGCGCGCTACAAGCAGCCGCGCGAATACATCCACCTGCCCGCCCTGCCCCGCACGCCGACGGACAAGATCAACCGCCGCGCCCTGCGCGACCTCCATTCGCGCACACGGCACGACACCCATAGCAAGGACCAGCCATGACCGAACCCCTTCCCGGCCAAGTCCGCCTCGACATCTTCGCCGACCCCGTCTGCCCCTGGTGCCTGATCGGCAAGGCCGAACTGGACCGGGCGCTGGAAAGCCGCCCCGACCATCCCTTTGCGATCACCTGGCAGCCCTTTCGCCTCGACCCGCAGATGCCGCGGGCGGGAATGGATTACGTCGCCTACATGAAGATGAAATTTACCGACGAGAAGGGCATCATCGCCGCCATGAAGCCGGTGATGGAGGCCAGCGAGCGGCTGGGCCTGTGGATCAATCCCTCGCTGATCGAGCGGGTGCCGAACACGCTCGACGCCCACCGCCTGCTGCATTGGGCCGCGCTGGAAGGGGTGCAGACCCCGGTCATGGCGGCACTGATGCGGGCGCATTGGCGCGAGGGCAGGAACATCTCGAACCCGGACGTGCTGGCGGCGATCGGCGAAGGCGCGGGGATGGAGGGGGCGATGATCCACCGGCTGCTCGCGTCGGATGCCGATGCCGATACGGTGCAGACGCGCGAGTTCCATGCAAGGCAGCGCGGCGTGAACTCGGTCCCGACCTTCATCGTCGCCGATGCCCATGTGGTGACAGGCGCCCAGCCCGCCGATCTGTGGCTGCGGGTGATCGACGAGTTGGCGGGCACGCAGCACCAATAGGTTGCGCAGATACGCACAGCCGCCGCAATATCTGGAAATCGGCGCCGGTTTCGTCTATATTTCATTCTCTCACCCTTTCCGACTGGAACCGGGCGCGCGCGGCTGTATAAGACCCGCTCGCCAATTTCCGACCACGAACCAAGGACACCCGCCATGAGCCGATTCTCTGCCCCTATCGCCGAACAGATCTGGGACATGAAATATCGGCTCAAGGATGGCGCCGGCCAGCCGATCGACCTGTCGGTCGAGGATAGCTGGCGCCGCGTCGCCCGCGACCTTGCCCGCGTCGAGAAGGAGCCGGCGCTGTGGGAGGACCGCTTCTATGCCGCGCTCGAGGATTTCAAATTCCTGCCCGCCGGCCGCATCCTGGCCGGCGCCGGCACCGGGCGCGAGGTGACGCTGTTCAACTGCTTCGTCATGGGCACCATTCCCGACAGCATGGGCGGCATCTTCGACATGCTCAAGGAAGCCGCGCTGACCATGCAGCAGGGCGGCGGCATCGGCTATGACTTCAGCACCATCCGCCCGCGCGGCGCCGAGGTGAAGGGCGTGGCCGCCGATGCCTCGGGGCCGCTCAGCTTCATGGATGTCTGGGACGCCATGTGCCGCACCATCATGTCGGCGGGCAGTCGCCGCGGCGCGATGATGGCGACGATGCGCTGCGACCATCCCGACATCGAGGCCTTCATCGAGGCCAAGCAGGACAGCGCCCGGCTGCGCATGTTTAACCTGTCGGTGCTGGTCACCGATGCCTTCATGCAGGCGGTCAAGGCGGATGCCTCCTGGGACCTGCAGTTCGACGGCAAGATCTATCACACCGTGCGGGCGCGCGACCTGTGGAACCGCATCATGCGCGCGACCTATGACTATGCCGAGCCGGGCGTGATCTTCATCGACCGCATCAACCAGCAGAACAATCTGAACTATGCCGAGACCATCGCGGCGACGAACCCCTGCGGCGAACAGCCCCTGCCGCCCTATGGCGCCTGCCTCCTGGGCTCGGTCAACCTGGCCCGGCTGGTCGAGGCGCCCTTTACCGCCGATGCGCGCCTGAACCCCGAGGCGCTGGACGAGCTGGTCCGCACCGCGGTGCGGATGATGGACAACGTGGTCGATGCCTCGAAATTCCCGCTGCCGCAGCAGGCGGCCGAGGCGCAGGCCAAGCGCCGCATCGGGCTGGGCGTCACCGGGCTTGCCGATGCGCTGCTGATGCTGGGCCTGCGCTATGGCGCGGCGGATGCGGTCGAGCAGACGCGGGCTTGGATGAAGGCCATCGCGCGCTCGGCCTATCTGGCCTCGGTGGATCTGGCCCGCGAAAAGGGCGCCTTCCCGCTGTTCGACGCCAAGAAATACCTGGCCTCGGGCTTCATGCGCCGGATGGATGCGGATCTGCGCGAGGCGGTCAAGCAGCACGGCATCCGCAACGCGCTGCTGACCTCCATCGCGCCGACCGGGACGATCAGCCTTTACGCCGGCAATGTCAGCTCGGGGATCGAGCCGGTCTTCGCCTATGCCTATAGCCGCAAGGTGCTGCAAAAGGACGGCTCGCGCACCGAGGAAGAGGTCGTGGACTATGCCGTGCAGATGTGGCGCGACCTTCATGGCGACGCGCCCCTGCCCGACTATTTCGTCAATGCCCAGACCCTGGCGCCGCTGGACCATGTCGCCATGCAGGCGGCGGCGCAGGAATGGGTGGACAGTTCGATTTCCAAGACCATCAACTGCCCCGAGGACATTTCCTTCGAGGATTTCAAGGACGTCTACCTGGCCGCCTGGGACAAGGGTTGCAAGGGCTGCACCACCTATCGCCCGAACGACGTCACCGGCTCGGTCCTGTCGGTCAGCGAAAAGGCCGAGGAGGCGCCGCAGGCCGACAAGGGCGCCGACGTGGTCTATCTGACCGAGCCCTTGGACCGGCCGGCGGCGCTGGAGGGCGCGACCTACAAGCTGAAGTTCCCCGGCAGCGAGCACGCAATCTACATCACCATCAACGACATCGTGCAGGGCGGGCATCGCCGGCCGTTCGAGGTGTTCATCAACTCGAAGAACATGGAGCATTTCGCCTGGACGGTGGCGCTGACGCGGATGATCTCGGCCGTGTTCCGGCGCGGCGGCGACGTGAGTTTCGTGGTCGAGGAGTTGAAGGCGGTCTTCGACCCGCGCGGCGGCGCCTGGATCGAGGGGCGCTACGTGCCCTCGATCCTCGCGGCCATCGGCGGGGTGATCGAGCGGCACATGATCGCCACCGGCTTCCTGGCCGGTGAGGGCATGGCGCTGAAATCCGATCCCAAGGCCGAGGTCATGGCGGTGGGAGAGCGCCCGCGCGGCCCGGCCTGCCCGGCTTGCGGCCAATACGGCATGCGCATGATCGAGGGCTGCATGACCTGCCCCTCCTGCGGCCATTCGAAATGCGGCTGACCGGTGCGGCACACTTGTGCGGCCATGCATAAAATAACCCTTGCCAGGTATTCTTGACCCTTCCTGCAAGCACAAAATGACTCCCGGGAAATCCAAGTTTGGATTTCCCATTTAAAATCAAATCAATACTGAATAACCTGCCTACGGCTCCTGCCGCCGTTTCAGGCATCGCTGATACGGCCCAGCCCCCGTTGACGAAGCAGCCATCGCCGAAGATGGTCGCAACATGTCCTCTGGGGCTGGCGGTTAGGCAACGCCCCCGTCCGCCCGGCTCTCAGTCGTTTCCACTCTCTCCGGGACAGCGCCACCGTTTCCGACGCCTCGCATCCGACAGGGCGGGCGCGACCGCTCAGCGTCTATCGGTTCTGGCGCGACCTCGGCCATGCCATCGGCGCCTTGTTCGCCGGGCGGATCGCCGACCGGTTCGGCTTCGCCGCCGCCATCCTCGCCGTTGCCACGGTCGGCTTCCTGTCGGAAACCCTTGTCGCCCTCCTCATGCGCAAGAACCGCGACCGGCTTTCGCGCATCAGCCGGGACACGGGGCAAGCCGGCGGGGCTGGCCTGGCGCGGCAGGCCGGCCGGCATCGCGCTATTTCACGCCGCGCACCACCGCCTGCACGGCAAAGACCGCAGCGCGGGTCCAGCCCGATCACCGCGTCGAGATCCTCGGCCGAGCGGGCGCAAAGCGTCACCGCCGCCCCGGCCGAGGCCAGCGCTTGCCGGCCGGCTCGAAGCTTGCCGCGATCATTCCACCGCCGTCCCATAGGCGACATCCGTGCCGCCATAGCGCCGGACGCGGATATTGGCCTGCTCGGCATGGCCGACAAAGCCCTCGAGCATGCATAGCCGCGAGCAATAGGCGCCGATCCCGGCCGCCGCCGCATCGGTGGTGATGCGCTGGTAGCTATGGGTCTTGAGGAACTTGCCGACCCACAACCCGCCGGTATAGCGTCCCGCCTTCCTGGTCGGCAGGGTGTGGTTGGTGCCGATGACCTTGTCGCCATTGGCGACATTGGTGCGCGGCCCCAGGAACAGCGCGCCATAGCAGGTCATCTTCTCAAGATACCAGTCGTCGCGATCCGTCATCACCTGCACATGCTCCGAGGCGATATCATTCGCCACCGCCAGCATCTCGTCATGGCTGTCGCACAGGATCACCTCGCCATAGTCGCGCCAGCTGGCGGCGGCGGTCTCGGCGGTGGGCAGGATCTTCAGCAGGCGCTCGATCTCGGCCAGCGTGTCCTCGGCCAGGCGGCGCGAATTCGTCACCAGCACCGCCGGGCTGTTATAGCCATGCTCGGCCTGGCCCAAGAGATCGGTGGCGCAAAGCTCGGCATCGACGGTCTCGTCGGCGATCACCATGGTCTCGGTCGGCCCGGCGAACAGATCGATGCCGACCCGGCCGTAAAGCTGCCGCTTGGCCTCGGCCACGAAGGCATTGCCGGGCCCGACCAGCATATGCACCGGCGCCATGCTCTCGGTCCCCAGCGCCATGGCGCCGATGGCCTGGATGCCGCCCAGCACATGGATTTCATGCGCGCCGCCCAGATGCATGGCCGCGATCACCGCCGGGTTCGGCTTGCCCTTGAAGGGCGGCGTGCAGGCGACGATGCGCGGCACCCCGGCGACGCTGGCCGTGGCGACCGACATATGCGCCGAGGCCACCATGGGGAACTTGCCCCCCGGCACATAGCAGCCCACGGATTGCACGGGGATATTCTTGTGGCCCAGGATCACGCCCGGCAGCGTCTCGACCTCGATATCCAGCATCGAGTCGCGCTGCGCCTGGGCGAATTTCCGCACCTGCTCTTGCGCGAAGCGGATATCCTCCAGCTCGCGCGGGCTGAGCTGGGCGATCAGCGCCTCGATCTCGGCCTGCGACAGGCGGAAGCTGGCGGGCGCATAGCCGTCGAATTTCTCGCTCAGCTCGCGGACGGCGGCGTCGCCGCGCGTCTCGATATCCTTCAGCGTGGCCTCGACCACGGCGCGGGTGCGGGCATCGTCCTGGCTTTTCTCGGCCTCGGGCTTGCCGCGCTTGAGATGGGTGATTGCCATCGGGTGATCCTCCAAAATCCTGCGCCGACTGTTCCCGGAAGGCCGGATTCGGAACAAGAAAGACCCGCATGACTGAAAATTTTTCATCCATGACCGCCAAGCATATCGCGGTTTCGGCACGATCGCGCTAGAAATGCCGTGAAATTTTTTGCAAGGCAGGGCCATGCCGAAAGTCACCGCCAAGATGGTCGCCGATGCCGCGGGCGTGTCGCTGGCGGCGGTGTCGCGGGCATTCCGCAGCGACAGCGCGCTGGCCGAGGACAAGCGCGCCCGCATCCTGCGCGTGGCCGGGGAACTGGGCTACCTGACCCCCTCGGGCCGGACGCTCAGCCGCATCGCCACCGGCACGGTCAGCCTGGTGGCGGGCGACCTGACCAATCCCTTCTATCCGGTGGTGCTGGAAGAGCTGTCACGGCGCCTGCACCAGCAGGGCCGCCGGCTGGTCCTGCATGCGGTGCCGCCCGGCGGCTCGGTCGATCTGGTGATGCAGCAGGTGCTGGACTATCGCTCGGACGCGGCCATCGTCACCTCGGCGACCATGCCGTCGCGGCTGGTGCGGGAATGCCGCAAGCAGAACCTGCCGGTGGTGCTGTTCAACCGCGTGCAGCTGGATGCGCGGATGCTGGCGGTGACCTGCGACAATTACGGCGGCGGCCGGATGGCGGCCGAGCGCCTGCTGGCCCGCGGCTGCCGGCGCATCGGCCATGTCACCGGCCTGCGCGAGACCTCGACCCATCTGGAGCGGGCGCGCGGCTTTCTGGACGCGCTCGGCCAGCACGGGCTTGCGCCCGCCTGCTCGGCGCGGGGCGAGTTCTCCTATGACAGCGCCCGGCAGGCGGCGCTGTCGCTGTTGCAGGCACCCGACCGCCCCGAGGCGCTGTTCTGCGAAAACGACATCATGGCGCTGGCGGCCCTGGACGTGGCCCGCTCGCTGGGCTTGCGCATCCCCCAGGATCTGGCGGTGATCGGCTTCGACGACATCCCGCTGGCGGAATGGGGGGCCTACCGGCTGACCACGATCCGCCAGCCGGTGCGGCAGATGGTGGCCGAGGCGCTGGAGCTGATCGCACAGGTCCGCTCGGGCCAGGGCAGCGAGGGCACGATCCGCGTCCTGCCGGTGCGGCTGATCGAACGCGACAGCGCCTGAACCGGACGGAGCCGCGGGGATGGCGCGGCCTTTCCCCGGTCAGGCCCTTTGCAGCCGGTCCAGCCGCGGACCAGCCGGCGCCCGGCCTCGGCGGCGATCATCTTTGCGTCACCGCCGGCATCCGACAGGATGAAGATCTCGGCGGTGGCCGGCAAGCTGGCCGATACCGATGGGGCCGAAGACCTGGCGCCTGGCTTCGTTCACGAAGGCATTGCCGGGGCCGACGATCCCATATCCACGCCGGGCACCGTTTGGGTATCGCAGGCCATGGCCGCGATAGCCTGCGCGCCGCCAACGCGGAAGATGCGGTCGGCGCCCGACAGCCGGCTCCGACCATCATCGCCGGATGCGCGTTCGGCGGGGAACAGGCGATCACCACGCCATCGGCCGCACCACGCAGAAGCCCCTCACCTCAACTGATCGGGCAAGGGAATGAACTCGTCCTGGTCGCCCGGCGGCAGTTGGAAGCGGCCATGTTCCCAGTCGCCCTGCGCCCATGCCTCCTTGGCGGCGTCGATGCGTTCCTGCGACGAGGCGACGAAGTTCCAGGAAATGTAGCGCGGCCCGTTCATGGTCTCGCCGCCCAGCACCATCAGCCGGGCACCGGCCTCGCCGGCCTTCAGGCTGATGCGATCGCCTGGGCGGAACACCATCATCCGGCCGGCCTCGAAGCTTTCGCCGGCGACAAGGATGCTGCCCTCGACCACATAGACGCCGCGGTCCTCGTGATCGTCGGGCAGCGGCAGGCTGGCCCCGGCGGCAAGGACGGCATCGGCATAGAAGGTCTCGGTGAAGGTCTTGACCGGCGCGCGCTCGCCCCAGGCCGAACCCAGGATCAGCCGCACCTGCTTGCCGCCTTCATCGAGGAAGGGCAGCGCCTCCTGGCCGTGGTGCTCGAAGGCCGCGGCGCGATCCTCCTCGGCTTCCGGCAGCGCGACCCAGGTCTGGATGCCGAAGAGCGAGCCGGGCCGCTGGCGCATTTCCTCGCTGGTGCGCTCGGAATGGGTGACGCCGCTACCGGCGATCATCCAGTTGACCTCGCCGGGATAGACCATCTGGTCGGCGCCGGTGCTGTCGCGATGATGGAACGCGCCCTGGTAAAGATAGGTCACGGTGGCCAGCCCGATATGCGGGTGCGGGCGCACGTCGATGCCGCCGCCGGTCAGGAACTCGGCCGGGCCCATCTGGTCGAAGAAGATGAAGGGGCCGACCATTTGCCGGCGCGGCGCGGGAAGCGCGCGGCGCACCTCGAAGCCGCCCAGGTCGCGGGCGCGCGGAATGATCAGCGTCTCGATGGATTCCAGGCCCTCGCGGTCGGGGCAATCCGGGTTCTGCGTGGGGTTCCAGCTCATGTCGGGCTCCTGTCATGGCTCCGGGGATGCAAAGGTTACGGTATCAGGTCTTGCGCCGCGCCGCATCGACACTGATCGGGCCGGCGCCCGCCGCCGCAAGATGAAGAAAGACCAAGCAGAACAGGATCGCGGCAACGCCGCCGTTCTGCGCCGGATAGAATCCCTGCGGCGCATGGACCAGGAAATAGGCAAAGGCCATGACTCCGGACAGGACGAAGGCCGCGATGCGGGTCTGGAAGCCGACAGGGACCAGAAAACCCGCGACCAGCTCGAAAATGCCCGCGATCCAGGACAGCGAGCCCTTCGGCGGCGCGGCCTCGCTGGCCGGAAAGCCCAGGATCTTCTGCGTGCCGTAGCGGAAGATCACCAGCGCAGCCACGATCCTGAGGATGCTGAGCAAAAGCGGTTCATGGGGTTTCAGGGCGTGTTTCATCATGTCTGTCCTTGGCTGGTGTCATGTCTGATCGTCTTGCAGGGCGACCGGACGCGGTCACAGCCGCCGCAGCAGGTGCCGGACCGGCGGCGGTCCTTCGCCGATATGGAAGGCGTTGAGCATCTGCTGGTCCAGCTGGTCGGCATGGGTGACGCGGGCGTGCTGGCGCTGATGCTCGGCCCAGCTTTCCACCACGAAGGCCTCGACCAGCCGCCCCGACTCGGCAACGTCCTCCCACAGGTTCCAGCGGATCGCGCCGTCGCGCTGACGGGTGGCGGTGAACCTGCGCAAGGCGGCGGTGAACGCGGCCAGCCGGGCCGGATCGACGCGATATTCGATCTCGATCAGCACCGGGCCGCGATCAACCCCCGGCGGGACGGCGACGACGGATTCCGCCCAATGGTTCGAGGGGGCAAGGTCGGTCGTCGCATCCTTCGGCAGCCGCCAGATCCGTGCCAAGAGCACCTCGGCGGCCAGCCCCGCGACCACCAGCGCCGCCGGCACGCCGGCGCCCAGGCGATGGTGCCCCAAAACACGCTGCCGCCGGTCACCGCGCCCTGGAAGACCAGCAGATAGACCGCGAGCGCCCGCGCCTTCACCCAGCCCGGAGAGGCCGTCTGCGCCGCCACGTTCAGCGAGGCCAGCATCCCGATCCGGGCCAGTCCCGCCAGGAACATCACCACGCCCCCGATCCAGGCATTGCGCACCAGGCTCAGGGTCAATGTCGCCCGCGCGAATAGCAGCGTCGCCCAGACCGAGATGCGGTTGGCGGGAACCGTCCGGCGCAGCCGCTTCAGCAGCAGCGCGCCCATGCAGCCCGGAAGCGCGCCATAGCCCGCGGCGTCGAGCCCCAGCATCCTGTCGCCGACCAGCGGCAGCATGGCCCAGAGCGCGCTGCCGAACAGAAGGAACCCCGCCGCCCGGATCAGCACCAGCCGCATGGCGGGCGAATGCCGCGCATGGCGGTATCCGGCCATCAGGGCACCGAAGAAATGACCCGGCGGCAGGCTCTGCGCCGTCTCGGCGCATTCCCAAAAGAACAGCACGCCCAGGACGGCGAACACCGAAACCGCATTCAGCGCAAAGACCGCCGGGGTGCCGGCCAGCGCGACAATCACCCCGCCAAGCGCCGCGCCGATGGCGCGCACGATGTTCACGCCCAAGCTGTTCAGCGCCATGGCGTCGGGGAGGGCCTGCTTGTCCACCAGTTCCGGGACGGTGGCCTGGAACACCGGCGCGCTGACCGCCGCCAGCAGAACCCAGGGCCGGTCAGGTCCAGCAGGGTCAGGACCGAAAGCGCAGCCGCGGCGGCAAGGCCAAGCAGCTGCACCGCCAGCAGCAGCCTGCGCCTGCCGACGATATCGGCCATCGCCCCGGCGGGCCGCGCCAGCAGGAACATCGGCAGGGTCGTCGCCGCCTGCACCAGGGCGACCAGAAGCGGGCTGGGCGACAGCGAGGTCATCATCCAGGCGGCGCCGACATCGTGCATCCAGGTGCCGATCTTGGATATGATCGTCGCGATCCACAGCGCCCGAAAGACCGGGAAAGTCAGGAGACCGGATGTCCCGGGGCTCGGTTCGGCCATCTCGACGCCTCTCGAAAGGGAAATGGACACCAGGCACCGGCATCCGTGGCCGGCAGGATCGTGCATCCCGCCGCTGCAATCCCGTCCGGCGCAGACCGCCCAGCAGCAGCAGCAACTGCCGAAGCTGCCCCAGAAGCTCCGGGCGTCCGAGGCCGGCACATCGGCGCCAAGCGCCGCGGCGTGGTCATGGCCACGGGCCGCGCAGCCCGGCCCGCATCCGCAGGCGGCGGCGAAGCGGGTCCGGTCCTGCTGCAATTCCGCCCTGCGATAATAGCCGCCAAACCGCACCACCGGCGACCAGTCGGGCATCGGCGCGGGCAGCGCCGGCGCCAGCGGGCCGAATTCGTCGCCGCCATGCACGACCTTGCCGCCCAGCACGGTCAGGACCGAGCGGAGATGCACAATCCCGCTTTCCGGAACCGCGAAGTAATCCGCCGACAGCAGCGCCAGGTCGGCAAGCTGTCCCGCCTTGATCTGGCCCTTCTTGCCCTGTTCGTTCGAGAACCAGGTGTTCGCCTCGGTCCAGAACCGCAGCGCCGTCTCGCGGTCCAGCCGGTTCTCGGCCGGATAAAGCCGGGCGCCGCCCAGGATCCGCGAGGTCACCCCAGGACAGCGAGACCCAGGGGTTGTCGCTTGCCACCCGCGTCGCATCGGTGCCGGCGCCGACGGGCAGGCCCGCCTCCAGCATCCGCCGGATCAGCGGCGTGGTCTCGGCCGCCTTCCCGCCGTAGCGTTCGGTGAAATATTCGCCCTGATACATCATGCGGTGCTGCACCGCGATGCCGCCCCCCAGCGCCGCGATCCGGTCGGTGCTGCGCTCGCTGATCGTCTCGGCGTGGTCCAGAAACCAGTTGACGCCTTGCAGCGGCACGTCGCGGTTCACCTTCTCGAACACGGCCAGCGCGCGACAGAGGGTCTCGTCATAGGCCGCGTGCAGCCGCCAGGGCCAGCGGTTCTCGGCCAGCAGGCGGATGACGGGTTCAAGGTCGGCCTCCATGTTCGGCGGCCTCTCGGGCCGCTCCACCCGGAAACCCTCGAAATCGGCGGCGGAATAGACCAGCATCTCGCCGGCGCCGTTGTGGCGATAGGTGTCGTCGCCCTGTCCGGGGCCGACCTGCTTTACCCAGCCCGAGAAATCGGCCAGCTCCTCCTTGGGCTTTTGCGTGAACAGGTTGTAGCTGATGCGCACCGTCAGCTGGTCCTCGGCATGCAGCCTTTCGATGATCGCGTCATCGTCGGGATAGTTCTGGAAGCCGCCGCCGGCATCGATGACCGCGGTGACGCCCAGCCCGTTCAACTCGCGCATGAAATGGCGCGAGGAATTGAGCTGGTATTCCGGGTGGCATTGTTGCAGCACACTGACCGTGAAGGATTCACCTCGTGAATCCATGCGGTTAGACGGGCTGCATGAGCAAGCCCGAGCCCGCCCGCTACCGCACAACGAGCTGGCCCGCCTACAATGATGCGCTCAGGCAGCGCGGGTCGCTGCTGATCTGGCTGGACAA
>Ga0182741_1004118_pt1 | contig 14649 bp, 12 predicted proteins | sample eDN5th37CBELigOP_FD_128874 | JGI IMG/M metagenome (GOLD analysis project Ga0182741, IMG submission 128874) | Enriched Organic Plus compost microbial communities from Emeryville, California, USA - eDNA 5th pass 37_C BE-Lig OP (version 2) (version 2) ...
AGATCGTGAACCGGCCGACCTGCACCACCGAGATCGTCCCCGAGGTCGCCTCCATCCTGGGGATCGAGTTGCCCTGGGAGCCGGCCGCGTGCGACCGGGCGACGGTGAGGGTGGACAACGGCACCGGACCGGTCGTGGAGGTCCCGTTCGCGCAGGCGATCGCCCAACGTGACGCCTACGTCGAGCAGATGGCCGCCCTGTTCGGGGGCGACACGGGCTGGGACCGGGTCCTCGAGCTCGGCCCGCACAAGGGGCTCATCGGGAAACGGGCCACGACCGGCGGACGGGCCCCGGAGGGCGTCACGGTGAGGCCGGAGACCCCGGCCCCCGCCGTCTCGATGTTCAACCCCCGGGTCGCGCTCAACCCGGTCCTCCGGCAGCGGGGCCTGATCAAGGGCCTCGCCGACGGCGCCCCGCTGGCGGTCACCGTGAACGGGACGATCGCCGCCACGGGCCAGGTCTACACCGACAAGGGCAAGACCATGTACTCGATCCTGGTGCCGCAATGGGCGCTCCGGCCGGGGCGCAACGAGATCGCGCTGAACCGGATCTCGAACGGCGACGGGCGGGGCACCGTTCTTACGCCCCTCTGGTCGTCCGACGGTCAATAGAGTTGGCGTCCGGTGAGCGCTGAACTCAACGAAGGACGGTCGGCCCCCACCGCCGTCCGCCCCAAGCGGCCCTCGCTCCTCCTGGGTGCGGCCCACCTGGCTGCGCTCTGGGCGCTCGCCTTCGCCCAGCCGATGCTGAGCCTGCTGGGCAACAACCCGGACTTCTTCGTCGCCCGCGGGAACACGGCGGGCCAGATCATCCTCTACGCGCTCGTGCTCGCCCGCGGCCCGCCGCTGGTGGCGCTCGGCCTGGAGGCGATCTGCCGCCTGATCGACCGCGACCTGCAGTGGGGGGTCCATCTGTTCCTGATGGCGCTGGTCGGGGCGTGCTTCGTCCTCCAGCTGATCAAGGACTGGTTCGACCTTCCGGCCGGCGTCCTCATCGCCGTTTCGGTCGTGGCCGCGCTCGCGGGCGTCTGGGCCTATGCGCGGTGGCGGTTCACGCAGGCGTTCATGGACGTGCTGAGCATCGCGCCGATCGTGATCCTCCTGTTCTTCTTCGTCCTCAGCGACACCTCTCGACTGGTCCTGCCCCGCGAGGAGCCGGAGCCGATCTCGGTCCAGGTCGAGGACCCGGCGCCGGTCGTGATGATCGTCTTCGACGAGTTCCCGGTCGGCTCGCTCATGACCCCGTCCGGCGGGATCGACGCCAGCCGCTTCCCCGCGTTCGCCGAGCTCGCCGCGCACTCCACGTGGTACCGGAACGCCAGCGCGGCCGCCGCCTACACCCCGCTGGCGGTCCCGGCGATCTTCTCCGGCCAGGAGGCCGACCAGGAGAACCTCCCGATCGCGGCCGACTACCCGCACAGCATCTTCACCCTGCTCGGCAGGGAGTACGACCTGCGGGTGATGGAGACCGCCACGCGGATCTGCCCGGAGGAACTCTGCCCCGACGAGGCCCAGACCCACGAGAACGATTCGACCGGCGATCTCTTCTCCGACCTCCAGGTCGTCTCCAAGTACCTGTTGCTCCCCGACTCCATGACCCGCGGCCTGCCGGACGTCTCGAACACCTTCGCCAACTTCACGGAGACGGACGAGGTCGACACCGACGAGGAGTCCGTGGTGACCGGGCTTACCGGCGACACGGGGGTCACCGGCCCCACGGGTCCGACCGGCCCGACCGGAGATACCGCCCCCGAGCGCACCGGGCAGGGGGCAGCCCGCAAGCTGGGGCGCCTGTTCGCCACCCAGTCGACCGCCGACGAGCTCGAGCGCGTCGCGCAGTTCAACGCGAACCTCCGGCCCGGCCAGAAAGAGACGCTCGACCTGATCCACGTCGAGAAGCCCCACTACCCGTGGCGCCACATCCCGAACGGCCAGCGCTACTCCAACCTCACCTCCGAATGGTCGGGGCTCCTGCCCAACGACGGGCCGTGGATGGCCCCGCCGAAGGTGGTCGACATCGCGATGCAGCGTCATCTGCTGGAGGTCGGCTACACGGACACCCTGCTCGCCCAGATCGTCCGCCGGCTCAAGGCGACCGGCCTCTGGGACGAGGCGCTGATCGTGGTCACGGCCGACCACGGCGCCGCGTTCCAGTCCAAGGTCCCCCGCCGGGCGGCGGTGCCCGAGAACATGGGCGAGATCGCCTCGGTCCCGCTGTTCGTGAAGTCCCCGGGCCAGACGAAGCCGGAGGTGACGGACGAGCGGACGTGCGCGACGGACATCCTGCCGCTGGTCGCCCGGGAACTCGGGATCGAGTACCCCTGGGACGAGGCCGAGTGTGACCCCGACGAGGTGACCGTGGCCAACTCCCCGAACGGCGAGGGAAGGTCGACCCCCGTGGAGATGCTGAAGCAGCGCCGGAAGCACCTGATCGAACGGATCCATCGCGTGTTCGGCACCGGCGGCGGATGGGGGCCGGTGTATCGGTTCGGCCCGCACGACGAGCTGATCGGCCGGCGGATCAAGAACCTGGATGTCGAGCCGCTCGCCCGCTGGCGGGTCCTGCCGGACGAGCGCAACGCCGTCAAGAACTACGACCCGACCGCGCCCACGCTGCGGGGCCTGCTCCAGCGGGGCTTGACGAAGCGGTTCGGCGAGGACCGGATCCTCGCGGTCGCCGTGGACGGGGTGATCCAGGCGGTCGGCTGGACCTTCAAGGACGGGTCCGGGCGCGGCCCCGGCTACTCCATCCTGCTCCCGCCGGACTCGCTGAAGGCCGGGTTCAACCGGGTCGACATGTACATGCTCGAGGACGACGGGAGGCGGCTGGTCCGGGTCTACGACGGCTCCGAGCCCCTGCCGCCGGAGGTCGTCGAGAAGCAGAACCGCGACCGCGCGGAGAGGGCGGCCGAGGATGGGCCCTGAGACGCCGCTCCGGATCGCCGGCCCCTCCGACGTGGCGCCCGTCACCTCCCTGATCGGCGGCTTCCGCGACTTCCTCGGGAGCTCCGGGCCGACGAACGCGGAGATCGAGGCGACGGTCGGCATCCTGCTGCGCGACCGCTCCACGGAGTTCCTGCTGATCGGGGACCCCGAGGTCGGTTTCGTCCAGACCCGGTTTCGGCTCTCGGTCTGGAACGGGAGCGAGGACGCCTGGCTCGAGGACCTCTTCGTGCAGGAGTCGGCCCGTGGAGAGGGCCACGGCCGGTTGCTGGTGGAGGCGGCGATCCAGCGGGCCCGCTCCCGGGGCTGTCACCGCATCCAGCTCGACGTGAACACGGCCAACGAGAGGGCCGTGAAGCTCTACGAGTCCTTCGGCTTCCGCGCCGTCCACAACCCCGCCAAGTGGGGCGATTCACCCGACTGCTTCTTCACCCTCGAGCTGGGCCGGTAGGCCCCGGGGCACCGCAACTTCGCCGAGTTCGGGTGGTCTAAGATCATTGATCAAAGAATCGCGATGAGAAAGGGGATGGGGTGTCGCGCCTAGCCACGACTGGAATCGCCCTGTTCGTCCTAGCTCTGGGAGTCGTCGTGCCCTCGACCGCCCAGGCCAAGAACATAGCTGCGTATCCGAGCCCCGGAGTCCGGGTCGCCTCGAACGAAACGACGATCTCCTTCGCCGGGGTCAAGCCCTCCCAGCTCGGACCGATCACGGTCCGCGGCTCGCGCAGCGGCCTCCATCGCGGCCGGTTCCGCGCCCATCCCGGCGGCAGGGGCGTCAGCTTCATCCCGAGGCGGGACTTCATGTTCAGGGAGCGCGTCACCGTCACCTCCAAGCGGCACAAGTTCTTCGGGACCGGCAAGCACAGGTACTCGTTCGCGACGGGCCTCTTGAGGCCGAAGGGTTGGCGCACGGAACCCCAGGTGCCGAAGGGCGGCACCCCGCCGCCGCAGTGGACCACCTACAAGTCGTTCCCGCTGAAGGTGCCCCGGGTCACCATCCACGCCGACCAGCCCGGCGCCTCGCAGGACGACGTCTTCCTGGCCCCGAAGACGAACGGCCCCATGATCGTCGACGAGAACGGGGATCTCGTGTACTACCGGCCGGGGCTCCGGACCACCGACTTCCGCGTCCAGCGCTACATGGGCAAGCCCGTCCTGACCTGGTGGCGGCGGGCCCAGGTCGGCAATCACATCGAGAGCAACTACGCGATCGCCAACAACCACTACAAGGTGATCAGGCGGTTCACGGCCGGCAACGGCTACACCAGCGACCCGCACGAGTTCACGATGACCAATCACAACACCGCCTACGTGGCCGGTTTCAGGACAGTCGTCCTGGACCTCCGGCGGTACGGCGGCCTGAGGCGCACCCCCGTCATGGACGCGGTCGCCCAGGAGGTCGACGTGCGGACCGGGCTGGTGCTGTGGGAGTGGCACTCGGTCGGCAACATCAAGGTCAACGAGACCTACATGCCGATCCCCAAGAAGAGGATCACCCGGCCCTTCGACTACTTCCACCTGAACTCGATCGCCATGGACCGGGACGGCAACATGCTGCTCTCCGCCCGCCACACCAGGGCGCTCTACAAGGTGAACCGCAAGACCGGCAGGGTCATGTGGCGCATGGGGGGCAAGCGGTCGGACTTCCGCCTGGGCAAGGGGATGAACTTCGCCTACCAGCACGACCTGCGCCTCGGCCCGGGCCGGACCTACACGATCTTCGACAACGGCTCCGCCGGCGGCCCGCTGAAGGACGTCGCGCCCAGGTCGAAGGCGCTGATGTTCCGGGCCAACCCGAAGACCGGAAGGGCCACGCTCGTCCGCAGCTTCGAACGCTCGGAGCCGCTCCGGGCGAGCAGCCAGGGCAACGTGCAGCTCCTCGGCAACGGCAACTTCTTCGTGGGATGGGGATCGAAGAAGTACTGCACCGAGTTCGCGCCCGATGGCGAGATCGTCTGGGACCTCGAGTACTCGGCCCGCAACGTCTCCTACCGTTGCTACCGCAGCCCCTGGCTCGGCGCGCCGACCTCACCGATCGCGGTCAAGAGCGAGCAGGGTCAGGACGGCAACCGGGTCTACGTCAGCTGGAACGGCGACACCCAGGTCGGCACCTGGCGGGTGCTCGGCGGCGGGAACGCCGGACAGCTCGGCCTCGTCGGGGAGTACCAGCGCCAGGGCTTCGAGACGGCCATCGACGTCCCGGCCGGCCTGACCCGGTTCCGCCTGGTCGGGCTCAACCCCCGGGGCCAGGTCCTGGGTCGCTCCAAGATCAACCGCCTGGGCAAGCTGACCCGCTAGCGCCGCCCGGAGCGGGGCCCCTCCTCACGATCGGTACGCCGTCGGAGGAGGGGCGCTCGCCGCGGACGGACGGTCAGGCTCGGTGGTCGGCCCCGGCGGTCGGCCCCGGCGGTCAGCCGAGGCTCGGCTCCGGCGGGGCAAGGGTGCGGGCGCAAGCCGACCCGGAACAGGACGTCACCTCTTTCAGGTGGCTGCGCATGAATCGGGCGATCCCCTCGTAGGCTGGGGCGTCGATCCTGTTCCTGAGCTCTTCCGGGTCGATGCTCAGGTCGTAGAGCTCCTCGCCCCCGCGGGCGTAGGCCACGTACTTGTACGGGCCGAGACGGAACCCGCGATAGCGGAGCGCCGGGGCGTGGGCCGAGACGCTCGCCGCCCGCCCGCGGCCGGGGCCGATCACGATCGGCATCGGGCGGTACGTGCGCCGGTCGGGATGCCGCCAGTAGCGCCCCAGGGGCCGGCCGTCGACCTCGTATCCCGGCCGGACGCGGGCGAGCCTCATGATCGTCACGGGCACGTCGACGTTGCCGACCACCGCGCGGCTCACCTCCCCACGAGGCACCCGCGGCCCGCGCACGGCCATGAAGGGCGAAGACGACGCCTCGTACGGCATGAACTTGCCCCAGTCGTACCGATGCTCGCCCAGGAACAGCCCGTGGTCCGAGAGCACGAACACGTAGGTGTTCCTCAGCTTCCCGCTTCGCCGGAGCGACCGGAGGATCGCGCCGATGCCGTCGTCCACCGATCGGAGCGACTCGAGGTAGCGCCGGTAGGAGTGCTTCAGGCGCCGCTTCTGGTTCGACCCCATGCGCCGCGGGGCGAGCGACCTGACCAGGTCGGGCTTGTCCGTGAAGTTGGGCTCGTTGAACGAGGGGGGCCGGGGCAGCGGCGTCTCGGAGGCGGCGCCAAGCCAGCGCGTCGCGGGCTGGGGCCCGCGCGGGCCTCTCTTGTCCCCGTGCGGGGCCTGGAAGTCGACGTGGAGGTAGAAGGGGCCGTCCGTCCGTTCTATGGTGCGGATCGCGGCCGCCGCGAACACGTCGCTCGAGAACTTGCAGCCGCCCGAGGGCCAGATTTCATCGAGGCGGGCCGGGGAGCACGCGGCCGGGTCGATGCCCGGTCCCGCCTGCCCGTAGAGCGGGTCTCCCACCGGCCCGACGACCCTGCCGTTCACGTTCACGTTGTAGCCGTAGTTTCGGGTGCCGCGCACGTACGAGGTGGTGAACCAATCGCTCCACCCGGGCGGAACCGCCGATTCCGGCCGGCCCCGCGCCCGGTCGTAGTAACCGTTCGAGAACTTGCCGACGTGGATGGTCCGGTAACCGCCCGCCTGGAGCGCGACCGGGAGGTTCTGGTGGTAGATCCCGTGGTTCTGCCACCCGGTCCAGCCGCCGTCGCCGCCCCGGTTCGACTCGATGCCGTTGTTCCAGGGGTACTGGCCGCTGAGGAGCGACGCGCGCGACGGGCTGCAGACGGGCGAGCTCGCGTAGTAGTTCCGGAACTCGGTGCCCTTGCGGACGATCTGGCGGAGCGTGTGCGGCATGACCCGCCGGAAGCCGCCCACCTGTCCCCGCATGCGGGCGCGGACGGTCGCGGCGTTCTGATCGTCGGTCTGGAGGACCACGAAGTTCGGGCGGGCGGCGAGCCCCGTATCCGCGTGGCCGAGCACCAGCCCCGCGCCCACGAACGCGAGCAGCGCCGCGCGCACGCCCATCCCCCTTCGGAGGAAGGCGGACATGGGATCAGCCCCCGGCGCCGAGCTTCTTTACGGCGTCGCGGAAGGTCTTGACCTCGAGCGACGGCTTCTTGCGGCCGGCGAGCTTCTCGCCGTGCCGGTTCACCCAGATCACCGGGACCTTCATCTTGAGGAGCGGGGCCACGTCGGTCTCGTAGTTGCAGCCGATGTGGAGCCAGCCCTTCTTGCCGCCGATGCGGCGGGCGCACTCCTTGAAGTGCGTGTCGTCCGGCTTGTAGCTGCGGACCTGCTGCGCCGTGACGACGAGGTCGAGCTCGGTCCGCAGGTGGCGGCGCGAGATGCCGAGCATCTTGTCGTCGATGTTGCTGATGATCCCGACGTTGAACTTCTTCGCGAGACGGTCCATCGCCGCGTTCGACTCGCGGAACGGCATCCAGTAGGCGACGCTGTCCGGGAGGAACTGGGCCCGGGAGGGTTCGACCTCCCAGCCGATCTCGCCGGCCACCTTGATGATGGTCCGGCGCAGGACCTCGGCGTAGAGCTCGTAGGAGCCGGACATGATCTCCGCCTGGACCTCGAAGAACCGCTCCATGAACGGTTCCGTGTCGAAGCTGAAGCCGTCCTTCGCGGCCTCCTTGGAGCAGGCTTCGGCAATACCCTTCTCCCAATCGATCAGGGTGCCGTAACAGTCAGTGGTGATCCACTCGATGTTCTTCAGCGACGGCAGCGGCATGCGGGAAGGGCATTATGTCGGATAGTGTCCTCTGTCGGCTTCGACGTCGCCAGACGGCTCCCGGAGCTCACCACCTCCGAACTCCGAAAAGGTCATGGATCTCCTCGAATATCAGGGAAAAGAACTGTTCGCCCGCCACGGGCTTCCCGTCCCCAAAGGCGTCCACGCTTCGACGGTCGACGCCGCGGTCACCGCTTCTGAAACTCTCGGCTACCCCGTCGCCGTCAAGGCGCAGGTCCTGATCGGCGGCCGCGGCAAGGCCGGCGGCATCAAGATCGCCCAGGACGGGACCGAGACCCACGAGTACGCCGGCCAGATCTTGGGCATGGACATCGTCGGCCCGCACGGCGAGGGCCCGTTCAAGGTCCACGAGCTCTGGGTCGAGGCCGGCTCAGAGATCGAGTCCGAGTTCTACGCCTCGGTCATCCTCGACCGGTCGGCCAAGAAGCTGCTGGTCATGCTCTCGCGGATGGGCGGGATGGACGTCGAGGCGATCGCCGCCTCCGATCCCGACGCGCTGGTCAAGCGCCACATCGACCCCATCGCCGGCCTCTCGGCCGATGAAGCGATGGAGATCGCGGCACAGGCCGAGATCCCGGCCGAGGTCGCCGGCCAGGTCGCTTCGATCCTGGTCAAGCTGGCCGAGGTCGCCGTCGCGGAGGACGCGACGCTGATCGAGGTGAACCCGCTGATCGTGAACGCGGACGGCGAGGTGGTCCTGCTCGACGCCAAGGTCACGATCGACGGCAACGCGATGTTCCGGCACGAGGAACTGGAGGAGCTTCCCCAGGGCGCCGACGAGGACCCGCAGGAGGCGCTCGCCAAGGAGAAGGGCCTCACCTACGTCTCGCTGGACGGGAACGTCGGCATCCTCGGCAACGGCGCCGGGCTCTGCATGTCCACCCTGGACGTGGTCGCCCAGGCCGGCGGCCGCCCCGCCAACTTCCTGGACGCGGGCGGAGGCTCCAAGGCCGAGGCGATCATCGACGCGCTCGAGGTGATCACCTCGAACCCCGAGGTCTCGGCGATCCTGTTCAACATCTTCGGCGGGATCACCCGTTGCGACGAGGTCGCGCGCGGGATCATCGAGGCGACCAACAAGATCGGGCTCGAGCTGCCCCTGGTGGTCCGCCTCGACGGGACCAACTCGGAGGAAGGCCTCGCGCTGCTGGCGGAGGCCGGACTCGACAACTTGCACCACGAAGCCACCATGCTCGGCGCGGCCCGCAAGGTCGTAGAGCTGGCCGGGAACTGAGGATCGGCGATGAGCATCATCATTGACAACGACACGAAGCTGGTCGTCTCCGGACTGACCGGACGCGAGGGCAGCTTCCACGGCCTCCGCAACAAGGCCTACGGCACCAAGCTGGTTGCCGGCGTCACCCCCGGCAAGGGCGGGCAGGACGTCGAGGGCACCCCGATCTACGACACGATCAAGGAATCGGTCGAGGAGGCCGGGGCCAACACCTCGATGATCTTCGTCCCGGCGAAGTTCGCCGCCGCCGCGATCAACGAGGCGATCGACAGCGGCGTGGACACGGTCATCGCGATCACCGAGGGAATCCCGGTGATGGACATGCTTCCGACCTACTGGAAGGCGCGCGAGAAGGGCGTGCGGCTGATCGGGCCGAACTGCCCGGGCGTACTCTCGCCCGGCAAGGCGAACGTCGGCATCATCCCGGCGCAGTTCTTCGACCAGGGCCGGATCGGCGTGGTCTCCAAGTCGGGCACCCTGACCTACCAGATCGGCAACGAGCTGAAGCAGGCCGGCAAGGGCAACTCGACCATCGTCGGCATCGGCGGCGACCCGATCGTCGGATCGGACTTCATCGACATCCTCACCCTGTTCGAGGCCGACCCGGAGACCGACATGATCGTCATGGTCGGCGAGATCGGCGGCGACGCCGAGGAACGGGCGGCCGATTTCATCGCCGAGGAGATCAGCAAGCCGGTGGTCGCGTACATCGCCGGCTTCACGGCCCCGCCCGGCAAGCAGATGGGCCACGCCGGCGCCATCATCTCGGGATCCTCGGGAACGGCCAAGGCCAAGCAGGAGGCCCTGGAGGCCAAGGGCGTGAGGGTCGGCGAGAGCCCGACCGAGGCCGCGCAGATCGCGGTCGAGACCCTGCGCTCCCTCTAGGGGCGGATCCCGCGCCCGCCGCGGCGGCGCCCTTCCCCCCCGGTCGGGCGGGTGGTTGCCCACTCCGCGGGGGCGCGGAGCGTCGCTATGATCGACCGTTCCTGAAACCGCCCCTCCCGGGGCAAGCCAGAGGAATCCGATGCCAGACACGATCAGCTTTGCCCGAGGTGCCCCCAGTCCCGACCTGATCCCGGTCGAGGCGGTCCGAAAGGCGGCCGCGAAGGCGCTGGAGGACGACTGGCAGAAGGCGCTCTCCTACGGCGTCGGCATCGGTCACCCCGGCCTCTGCGCCTGGATCGCCGACCGCCACGGGATCGAAGCCGAGCAGGTGATGACAACCAACGGTTCCCTCGAGGCCGGCGCCATGCTGTTCCGCCACCTCCTCGCCCCGGGCGACCGCGTCGTGGTCGAGCAGCCGAGCTACGACCGCACCCTCCTGCTCCTGGAGCAGCTCGGCGTCGAGTTCGTCCCCGTGGCCCTGGAGGACGACGGAATCGACGTCGACGCGATCGAACGCGCGCTGGAGTCCGGGCCGATCAAGCTCGCCCACGTCATCCCCAACTTCCACAACCCCGCCGGCTGCACGCTCTCCGAGGAGAAGCGCCGCCGGCTGGTCGAGCTCGCCGCGGAGCACTCGTTCTGGATCTTCGAGGACGATCCCTACCGCGAGCTGCCGTTCGGCGAGGACCCGCCCCCCACGATGCTCTCCATGGACGAGGCCGACCGCGTGATCCACGCCTCCTCGTTCTCGAAGACCGTGAGCCCGGGCGTCCGCGTCGGATACCTGGCCGGGCCCGCCGGCCCGATCGCGGAGCTGGCGAAGGTCGCCAACGAGAGCTACATCTCGCCGAACATGCTGGCCGGATCGCTGGTGCTCGAGCTCTGCCGCTCCGGCGTGTTGGACGACAACATCGCCAAGGTGAAGGTCGCGCTGGCCGAGCGCCGCGACGCCCTGGTCGCCGCCCTCGAGAGGCACATTCCCGAGGCCCGCTTCGTGGTTCCCGGCGGCGGCTACTTCCTCTGGGCAGACCTCGCGCGGGAGCGCGACACGGTCGCCCTCGCCGCCAAGGCGAAGGAGGCCGGCGCCCCGTTCATCCCCGGCACCGATTTCATGCTCGAGGGCGGCGAGAACAGCCTGAGGTTCTCGTTCGCGTCGGTTCCCCCCGAGAACATGGACGAGGGCATCTCGAGGATCGCGGCCTGCCTGGCCTGACCCGGACGGGCGGGCCATCGCCCGCCGGTCCGGCCTAGCGGCCGTAGCGGTCTTCGGACAGGACGAGCTGGTCCGGGAGCGCGGCCCTCGGCGGCGGGGCGGGATCGGCCCTGACGGTCACGGTCTCGGCGACCGTGCGCGTGACCTCGTGCCGTCCGTGGGGCGACTCGATCAGGACGACCTCGTCGTCCTTCGCCTCCACCGTGCCCTCGAGCCCCGGTTCCAGGCCGATGTCCTTCAGGTAGTGGAGCAGGCTCTCGGCCTCGTTCTCGAACCTCAGCACGACCACCTTCGCGCCGAGGTCGACGTCGGCGAGGGGGGCGCCCTCCTCCCGGACCCCGTCGATCGGGTGGCCGTGGGGGCAGGTTGCCGCGTCCCCGATCGCGGCGCGCATCCTTTCCTCCAGGACGGGCGACATCGCGTGCTCCAGCCGCTCGGCCTCCTCGTGGACCTCGTCCCACGGGATGCCGAGGACGTCGGTGAGGAAGCGCTCGATCATCCGGTGGCGCCGGGTGATCTGCTCGGCCTCCTCCCGACCCTCCTCGGTCAGGTGGAGGATCTTGTCGGCGCTGCGGGTCACGTAACCGTCGCGTTCGAGGCGCTTGATCATCTCGTGGACGGTCGGGGCCGAGAGCTGCATCGCCTTCGCGATGTTGGCGCCGGTGATCGGCAGGCCAGCCTCCATCAGCCAGAAGATCGTCTGGAGGTATTCCTCTTCGGCAACGGTCGCATCGCTCATGGGCTGATCCTAGAGCCCGGACCGGCTCGGCTTCATCCTTGCGGGTCCATGAGCGACGTGACCACGGCCTCGTAGAAGCCGGCGCCGTTTCGTTCCTCGGTCACGACCGCGTTCGGGAAGCGGGAAAGCGCCTCCCGGACGCCGGGGTCCTTCTCGGGCCCGTTGGCGACCACGTAGAACCGGCCGACGGAGGGAGCGACCTCCAGGTCCTCGAGCGAGTCCCCGACCGCGATCGTCTCCGCGGGCGCGTAGCCCCTGGCGCGGGCGTGGGCGGCGACGGCGGCGGCCTTCGAGACCCCCTTTGGCACGAGGTGGTAGCAGTGGGTCTGCTCGATGCCCGGCATCTTCCGGTGGATCGCCCCGTTGTCGAGGAGGCGCAGGTCGCCGTGCCCGTTCTCCTCCAGGATCCGGTTTGCCTCGGCGGTGTCGACCTCGCCGCGGAAGAGAGAGGACATCTCCCGGTCCACGTGCCAGGGCTCGTGATACTCGAACCTCCCCTCGAAGGAGGAAATGAGCAGCTCCGGGACTCCCCGCTCCTCCATCACCTGGACCGGGGTGCTGCCCTCGGGGAGCTCGAAGTCGCCGAGCATCAGCGTGATCTCGTGATCGATCGAGAAGGCCGAGCCCGCCTCGAAGATGAACGACGTCTGGCCGATGATCCGGGCGTCCTCGTGGACCTGGACCCGCCGGCGGCCGGACATGATCACGACCTCCACACCCGACCGGGCGCAGGCCTCGAGGGCGCGCGCCTGCGACATCGAGAACCTGCCCTCCTCGTCGGTGAAGAGGGACGCTCCCGCGCCGAGCAGGGTGCCATCGAGATCCGTGTAGACACAGCGAAGGGCCATGGGCGCCCAGGCTATCTGGATCGCACGGCCGCGGCGAAGGGGGGCCGGACGAGCACCTCCGGGCCGGTCCCCCGGACCGGGTCGATCGCGCCGGCATCGTCTCGGCCCAGCCGGTCGAGGCCGTCGGCTAGCGCCGCGATCACCTCGGCGGACATGTCGGCGAGCGCCGACAGCGACTGGTGGTCGTTCCGCTTCGTGCCGAGCCCGACCTCGGCCATGCCCCCGAGCCCGACCCGTTGCCAGACGTCGAGCAGCATCGCGATCTCGACCCCGTAGCCACAGGCGAAGGGGACCCGTTCGAGCAGCGCGCGGCGGGCGGCCACCTCCCCGGCCAGGGGCTGGGAGAAGGCGAGCAGCTCCGGGACCAGCCGGGCCAGGAGGGGCCGGGCCACGAGCTCGGTCACCCGACCGCCGCCCGAGGGCTCCTCGCTCCCGCCATACCGGAACGGGCGCCGGTACCGGCCCTTCACGAACTGCTTCGACGGGTCGGTAAGCGGACCGATCAGCCCGGTCGCGTAGTGACGGCCGAAGTCCGTCACGTCGCCGTCGACGTAGACCACGATGTCCCCGCTCGCCGCGGCCAGGGCCCGCCACATGGCGTCGCCCTTGCCGAGCGCCGGCCCGAAGCCTTCCATCAGTTCGTTTTCCGAGTGAACCTCGGCTCCCGCGTCCCGGGCCACCGCCGCGGTCCCGTCGGGCGAGTCCGCATCGACGACGAGGATCTGGTCGACCAGCCCGTCCTCGGCCAGGATCCGCAGCTCTCCCACCGTCGCCGCGATCGTGCCGGCGGCGTTCCTGGTCGGGATCACGACGCTCACGGTTCCCCGCAGGTTGCGGCGTATCTCCGGGGCGTTGAAGTCGGTGTGGTCGAAGGTGTCTAGCATCGTCAGGGTGAGTCCGGCCCCGGCAACCCTACGCACCGCCATCGGCGAGGTCAACGTCGACCGGCCCCTCGTCGTCGGGGTCGTGAACGCCACCCCCGATTCGTTCTCCGACCGCGGCGACCGTTCCACGGCGGGATCGCTGCGCGCTGTCGAGCGCCACCTGGAGGACGGCGCCGCGATCATCGAGATCGGCGGCGAGTCCAACGTGACCAACCGGCCGGCGGTGGCGGCCGAGGAGGAGATCGCACGGATCATGCCGGTCCTCGAGACCGCCGTCGCGGCCGGGGCGGTGGTGTCCGTGGACACGTACAAGCCCGCCGTGGCGGAGGCGGCACTCGCGGCCGGTGCCGCGATCGTCAACGACATCTCCGGCGGCGGCAACGAAGCCCTGATCGAGGCCGTCTCCGCGGCGGGGGCCGGAATCGTCCTGATGCACACGGTCGTCGAGCCGAAGACGCAGCGCTGGGACGAGTCGGCCTACCCGGAGGGGATCACGGAGCACCAGCTCGAGTTCTTCGCCGAGCGCCTAGCCCGGCTCGAGGAGCTCGGGATCTCTCGCGACCAGGTCGTCGTCGATCCCGGCCCGGACTTCGGCAAGACGCCGCGGCAGACGGTCGAGTCGCTGCGGGGCCTGCCGCGCCTGGCCGGGTTCGGCTGCCCGATCATGCTCGCGGTGTCGCGCAAGGACTTCATCGGGGCCCTGTGCCACCGGCCGCCCTCGGAACGCGGCGCCGGCACCTTCGCCGCCCTCGCGTTCGGGATCGCGGCCGGGGGCAGGCTGCTCCGGGTCCACGACGTGGCCGGGACGCGGGACTTCCTGAGGGTGCTCGAGGCGCTCCAGGGCGAGGTCGAGGTCGACCCGGCGCTCAGGATCCCCGAGGAGATCCGGCGGGAGCCGCCCCGGGACGACCGTGTCTGAGTCGCTCCTCACCAGCCGCTGGACGCTGGCGATCGATCCGGCCCTCCGCGACGGGCGGATCGTCGAGAGCGCCTCGGAGCCCGCCTCGCCGCCCCGCCTGGTCGAGATCCCCACCGGGATCGAGCCGGCGCTCGCGGCGGCCCTGGCCCGCGGCGGCATCGCCCGGCTCTATTCGCATCAGGCGGAGGCTTTCCGGGAGGCCGCCACGGGCAACGTGATCCTGACCACGCCCACCGCGTCGGG
>Ga0182741_1004119_pt1 | contig 14642 bp, 13 predicted proteins | sample eDN5th37CBELigOP_FD_128874 | JGI IMG/M metagenome (GOLD analysis project Ga0182741, IMG submission 128874) | Enriched Organic Plus compost microbial communities from Emeryville, California, USA - eDNA 5th pass 37_C BE-Lig OP (version 2) (version 2) ...
CCGCCGGATCGATGACGCCGTCGTACGTCACGTCGCCGCTCGTCGTCTTCGTGCGCACCCGCCGCGACGTCACTCCGCGCAGGGTGATGTCCCCGCTGACGCTCGAGATCTCCACGTCGCCGGTGACGTCCGTCAGGTCGATGTCGCCGCTCACCGCGCTCACGCGCACGTCCCCCGCGACGCGGCGCATCGAGACGTCGCCCGAGAGCACGTTCGCGGCGACGCGATCGCCCACGTCCTCGAGCTCGATGTCGCCGCTCTGCGTCCCCGCTTCGACTTCCGCCTTCGTGCCGCCGATGGTGACGTTGCCGCTCTGCGTGGTGATGCGCAGCCGCGTGCCGACGGGGACCCACACCTCGAAGCGCGTGTCCGTCCCCCGGCTGTACTGCCCGCGCAGGCCGAGCGTGAAGTAGCTCGACGTCCCCTCCGCGCGCACGACGCCGCGCTCGGTGGCGGCGCGCACGCGCACCCGCGGCTCGCTCCAGCCGCGGACGATCACGTCGCCGCTGGGGATCGCGATCTCCCCCGAGCCGCGCGTGCCGAAGGCGAAGGTGGTGTCGAGGCGGATCGGGAACCGCGCGTCGTCGCGGTTCTGCTGCGCCTCCGACGTCGCGGGGGCGACGGCGAGGAGCAGGGCGAGCGACGCGAGCGTCGCCGAGGTGATGTATGTCCGCAGGTGTGACATGGTGATCTGCATTCGATGCGGCCGTCAGGAGCGGGCGGGGAGCGTTGCCGCCGTCCGCAGGAGCTCGACCTTCCGTTCGAGGGCCGAGGTGAGCTGTTCGTTCAGGAAGCCGCTGGCCGGGTCGCGCTCGAGCGCGGCGCGGCTGCGCACGATCGCACTGTCGATGATGCCGAGGTTCCGTTCGATGATCGCGACCGTCGCCGGATCGAGCGACGCGCTGCGGCGGGCGATGAGGGTCCGCAGGCGCGCGATCTCCTGCCCGTACAGGCTGTCGACCGACGACGCGGCGGCGTCGGCGCTGCTGACGAGCAGCGACGGCGTGCTCCGCTCCGGACCGGGGCGCGGCCTGACCGGCGACTGATCCCCGCGCTCGATCGCCTGGAGCGAGTCGGCCTGTGCGAGCCGCGCCTGGCGCTGCACCAGCTCCGTCATCGAGGGGCTCGCATCCTCCGCCGGCGCCGGCGCGGGCCCCTGCGCGATCGGAGCGGGTGCGCCGACCGGCTCCGACCGGAGGCTGGCCCGCGTCGCGACGTAGGTGACCCCCGCAGTCATGAGGACGAGCGCCGCCGCGGCGACGCCCGGCCGCCAGCGCCGCGCGAGGCGGGAGCGGGGTGCCGCCAGGTCGGACGACGCGCCGAGCGGGATGACCGGCGCCTCGATGCGGGCGGCGATCCCCTGCCAGAGGTCGTGCGACGGCTCGAGCATCGGGAGCGCCGCCGCCTCGGCCGAGATCCGCCGGAGGTCCGCGAGGAGCGCCCCGCACTCCGCGCATGCCGCCGCATGTGCCTCGACCCGGGCGCGCGACGTCGCAGTCTGCCCTGAGCCCGTCGAAGGGTCGAGCTCTCCCTCGAGATAGGGCGACAGCGCGTCCGCGAAGGCGTCGCAGCCCGTCCCGTCGTGATGGTCGATGGTCATCGGTTCAGTGCCTCCCGCAAGAGGAGCCGCGCCCGGTGCAGCTGCGCCTTGGTGGCTCCCGTCGTCACGCCGGTCGACGCGGCGATCTCTTCGTGTGTGTATCCCTCGACGTCGTGCAGCAGGAAGACGCGCCGTGCGCCGGGGGGAAGCTTCGCGATCGCCGCCTCGAGGTCCATCCGGTCCCCCGGTCCCGCGGCCGGCATCGCGGCCGGGCCGGGGGCGGCGAAGGTGTCGATCCCCCCGCCCGCGTCGTCCTCCCCCTCCTCCTCGAAGCGCGCCCGGCGGCGCCCCTCGCTCTTCCGGTCGTTCAGCACGACGTTCACCGCCAGCCGGTGCAGCCAGGTCGAGAAGCTGCTCTCGCCGCGGAAGAGGTGCAGCTTCTCCCACGCGCGGACGAAGACGTCCTGCGTGAGCTCCTCCCCGCGCGTCCGATCGCCCGCCATGCGTGCGCACAGGGTGTACACCCGCGCCGCGTGGCGCCGGTACAGCCGCTCGAACGCCTGGCGGTCTCCCGCGGCAGCCAGTGCGACATCCGGGTCTCCGCCCGCATGCATCGCCGGGGATGCGGTCACTTCGCTGATCAACACCGCCGCCATGAGCGTCCGAGGGTCTCCGCTTCGTGCACGGAGTCAGATACCCGGACGCGGAGAATGGTTTGAAGGGAGGGACTGGGGGCTGCCGTTCAGTCCTCCTGCTCCTCCAGCGCTTCCGCCACGCGTTCGACGAGCGGAGCGAGCTCCCTTGGCGCCTTGATGTAGTAGTCCGGCCGGGCCGTCGCCAGCTGCGCCCGGCCGAAGGGGCCCCAGAGGGCGGCGACGGTGATCACGCCGGCCTTGCGCCCGGCGGTCATGTCGTGGGGGGAGTCGCCGACGAAGAGCGCCTCGTCGGGGGCGAGCCCCAGCCGGTCGAGCGCGACCCGGACCGGCTCGGGGTCGGGCTTGTGGCGGCGGGCCGACTCCAGGCCGACGAGGGTGTCCACGAACCGCTCCAGCCCCACCAGCGCGAGCCCGCGCGACGCCATCGGCTCGCTCTTGCTGGTGACGATCCCGATCGGATGCCCGAGGTCGTCCAGCGCCCGCACCGTGTCGACGATCCCGGCGTAGCAGGTCACCAGGTCGTCGTGATGCGCGTGCTGGAACTCGCGATACCCGTCGATGAGCCGCTCGATCTCCTCCGGATCGCTCGTGAAGCGACCGAACAGGACCGGCAGCGGCATCCCGAGATCGACCAGCCACTCGTCGTCGTTCGGCACGCGCCCCTGATAGCCCTCGCAGGTGGCGAAGGCGTGGCGCGCCGAGCGGACGATCAGCTCGACGGAATCGATGAGAGTGCCGTCGAGGTCGAACAGGACGGCAGGGCGGCGAACGGATGGCATCGTCTCGGAATCTAGCGGGGTGAGCCGGCGACTGCCGCCCGCCGTTCGCTCCCCGCCCCCCGCGATAGATTCCCTGGCAATCGCCAATCGAGGCTCGCATGTCCGACGAGAAGATCCACAAGTCCGACGCCGAGTGGCGTCGGGAGCTGACCCCGGAGCAGTACCACGTCATGCGGGAGAAGGGGACCGAGCGCGCGTTCACGGGGAAGTACTGGAACGAGCACGCGGACGGCATCTACCGCTGCGCCGCCTGCGGCGAGCCGCTGTTCGACGCCCAGACGAAGTTCGACTCGGGGACCGGGTGGCCGAGCTTCACGGCGCCGATCGGGGACGAGCGCGTCGAGGCGCACGAGGACCGGAGCTTCGGGATGCGCCGGGTGGAGGTGACCTGCTCGCGGTGCGGCGCCCACCTCGGCCACGTCTTCGACGACGGTCCGGGGCCGACGGGGCTTCGCTACTGCATCAACTCGGCGTCGCTCGACCTGGCGAAGCGGGGGGACGCGCAGGGGTGAGCTAGACCGACGCGCCTCCCCGGCGCCGGCCGCTCGGGACGAGCACGAGGAGGGCGACGATCCGCGCCGCGTCCTCCGGCTCGCGGGCGAGCGAGCCGCCGGGGGCGTGCAGCCGGCCGAAGGTCGCGACCGCCCGCAGCCAGGGCTCGTCCTCCAGCGCCGAGGCGGCGAGCGCGTCGAGCATCCGCTCCGCGCCGACGCCCAGCGGTGCCAGCGCCGTCCGCCGCGCCTCGGCCAGCAGCGGCGCGAGCACGGCGCGGCGATGTCGGGCGATCCCGCCGCCGATCGCGCCCAGCCGGTCGAGCACGCGCCGGCGCGAGCGTGCGGTCGAGGACGCGACGAGCCCGCTCAGCGACGCGACGGTGCGCCGCGCGAGCCAGCCGCGCACGCTCTCCAGCGCGCGCGCGACGTCGGCGCACTCCGCCGGATCGGGAGGCGCATCGCCCTCCTCGAGCCGCAGCGCCTCCAGCGCGCGCCGGACCACGGCGGCGCGGTCGGTGAGCGGGCCCGCCGCGAGGCGCGCGATCAGCCATCGCCCGCCCGCGTCGGCGACCAGCGCGATGCACCCCTCGACCTCCGCGGCGCATCGCGCGGTGAGCGGGCCCGCCCCGTCGGCCCAGGCGGGGACGCTCGCGGCGCGATGGGGCGCGAGGAGCGCGCGCACCCGGGTCGCTTCCTCCGCCTCGCCGCGCCCGGAGTCGTCGCCCGTGGGCGCGGCCGCGACCAGCGACGTCGGCGGGACGAGCGAGGGGAGCACCGCGCCCGCGATCCCGACGGCGCGCCCCGCGATCGCCAGCTTCCGGCGCAGCCGCCGCTCGGTGGCGAGGAGGCGCTCCGCGGGCGCGGGGGGCGGCATCAGGTAGACGTGCACGCTGGCGTGCGCCGCCCCGATGCGGCGCACGCGCCCCACCCGCTGCTCGAGCCGCGCCGGGCTCCACGGCAGGTCGAGGTGCACGACCACCGACGCATCCTGCAGGTTCACCCCCTCGCTCAGCAGGTCGGTCGTCAGCAGCAGCTCGACGCGTTCGGCCGCTGCCGGCGGGGCGACGCCGAGCGCGCACGGCGCGAACCGGCGCAGCACGTCGGCGCGCGTGCATCGCCCGCCGGCGACGCGGCCGCCCTGCGCGGTGAGCATCGCGATCCCGGGATCGCGGCGGAGCAGCGCGAAGTACGCCGCCACCGTCTCCGCGTGCTCCGAGAAGGCGACGATGCGGGCGCCGGGATGTCGCGCCCGCACGCGTCGGATCGCGTCGGCGCGCGCGAGATCGGGATCGGGGAGGCGCGCCAGCCGGTCGAGCAGCGCGCGCACTCCCGCGGCGTGCGCGCGGATCGCGTCGAGGAGCGCGGGGGCGCGCGCCGACGGCGGCGACATCAGCTCCGCGAACGCGAGCTGCACCACGCCGTCGTGATGGCTCCACGCCGACAGCTCGGCCCGCGTCGGCACGCGCCCCGCCTCGATGGCGTCCGCGAGCGCCCCCGCCTGCGCGAGCCGACGGCGCAGGGCCCCGCGAAGCGCGCCGCGGCTCGACGCCCACTGACGCACCAGCACGAACGTCGCCAGCGCGCCCGCCTCGCCGCCGTCCGCCGGTGGGACGGGGGGCGGCAGCGCGGCGATCCATTCGAGCACGTCGCCCTCGTCCGGGAGGGAGAGCCAGCGCGGCGGCTCGACCTTCGGCAGCTCGCCGCACCGATCGCCGACGTCCGCGCGCGTGTGGCGGACGACGTGCCGCGCGAGCCCCTCCTCGTCGAGCAGGTACGCGCCGCTCCCGAGGAAGAGCGCGAGCAGGGCGGCGAGGTCGCGCGCCCGGTTGTGCACCGGCGTGGCCGAGAGGAGGAGGGTACGTGCGCCTGCCGCGAGCGCGGCGATCGCGTCGTAGCGCCGGGTGCTCGGCGTGCGCGCGTGGTGGGCCTCGTCCACGACGAGGAGATCCGGGCGCGTGGCGATCGCTCGGCCGCGGCTCAGCGACTCGAACGACACGAGCGGCGCCGCGAGCCCCGCGCGCGCGAGCGCCTGCGTCCACATCGGCCGTAGCCCTGCGGGCGCGACGACGACCGGTGAGCGCGCCTCGCACAGGAGGGCGAGCGCGACGAGCGTCTTCCCCAGCCCGACCTCGTCGGCCAGCAGCGTGCCGCCATGGCGCGCGAGCTGCGCGCGCACGCGCTGCAGCGCGTCGAGCTGGTGCGGCCGCAGCTCGAGGTCGCCGACGCGCACCGTCCGCTCGCCGCTCGCCTCCAGCAGCGCGCGCGCGACGACCGCCAGCAGCGTGGCGGCGCCGACGCGGCGGCCGTCACCGGAGCGCTCGGGGGGCATCGGCAGATGGCTCATGCGCCGAACCAGGTGAGGAGCGGCGCGACCTGCTCCGCGCGCACGCGATACGCCTCGAGCGACGCGGCCAGCAGCTCGGCGGCGGAGAGCGCGTCGCCCGCTGCCCCGCGACGGGCGAGCGGCGCGAGAATCGCGCGGGCGCGCGGCCAGTCGCGCGGGATCGGGAGCAGCGCCATCGTCCACGCGAGGTAGCGGTGGTAGCCGCCACGGGCCGGCTCCGCGAGCGCGGCGAGCCACGCCGAGGCGAGCGGGCCGTTGAGCAGCGCGGCGAGCGCGTGCGCGTCGTCGCTCCGGCAGCGGACGACGTAGCAGCTGTTGAGCGGGATCGCCGGGTCGCCCGCCTCCAGCACGATCGCGCGCGGCGCGCGCCCGACGTCCCCCCACACGACGCGCGCCTGCGTGCGATCCGCCGCCTCCAGCCGGAAGAGCGACCACCACGGACCGTCCCCGCGCGCATCGGTGCGCCGCTCGAGGCGTCGCCGCATCGGCGCCAGCCAGCGCGCGGCGTGGACGGGGAGGCGCGTGAGCGGCTCGAGCTGCTCGTCGTGCGTCCAGAGGAGGTGGGCGGCGTGCGTGCGCGGCCGCCAGGGCGACAGCGCATGTCCGGCGACGAGAGGGCGCAGCAGCGCGGACTCGACGCGGCCGCGTCGGCCGTCGGCCGCGACGACCTGCGCCATCGGTCCGACGCGCGATTCGACGGCGACGACGAAGGCGGCGTTGCACCCCGACTTCACCCCGAGCGTGGGTCGTCCGAGCTCGCTCGCGCCGAGCGGGATACCGGCGCGACGCAGCCGATCGACGCCGGCGCGCACGGCATCGGGGAGCAGCAGCCAGGGGCTGCCGGGGGTGTCGTCGAGCGCGAGCCCGTGCACCGGCGCGGACCAGGCGAAGGTGGTGCCCCGGCGTCGGATCGCCACCTGGAGGCACGCCGGCTCCGGGCGGGCGGCGTCGTCTTCCCGCGCGCGCTGCGCGACGAGGAGCGACGGATAGGTCGTGGCGTCGAAGACGTCGGGTCCGTCCGACCAGTCCTCGATCCGGCGGAGCCGCGCCTGCTCGCGCAGCAGCCGCCGCACGCCGCCCCCCGCGAGCGTGCGCCAGAGCTTCGCCGGCAGCAGCAGCGACAACGTCCCGCCGGGACGGAGCAGCGCCAGCGCGCGCTCGACGAACAGCGCGGCGAGATCCACTTGCGCCGCGAATCCGTGGCCGGCGTGCGCGTGCGCGGCGCCTGCCTCCCACGCCGCGTGTCGATGCACGAAGAAATCGCGGCGGAGCGTCGCGCGCGCGGACGCGGGGATCCGGTGCATGCGGACCCACGGTGGGTTGCCGACGACGGCGGCGAAGCCGTGCTGCAGCGCGACGTCGGCGAACTGCACGTCGAAGCGGAACGGGAGCGCGCCGCCGTCGGCGAGTCGGCGCCGCTCGCGGCGGAGCTCCTGGACGCGGGCGCGCCGCTCGCGGAGCTCGATGCGGGCGCCGAGGCTCGGCGCCGGGCGCTGTCCGAAGAGATCGCGGCCGCGAAGGGCGAGCAGCGCGTCGCGCCGCGCGGCGACGGCGACGTCGAGCGCGCGTTCGACGAGCGCGATCGCGCGGCGGCGCTCCTCGCGGTCGAGAGCCCGCGCGAGCGCCGCCTTGCGGGCGCCGGTCGCCTGCGCGTAGCGCGTGCGCAGCCGTCGCACGAGGGCGCCACCGCCCCGGCGGAGCGCGTCCTCGTCGAAGCCCCCGCCGGTGAGCGCGTCGCCCACCCGGATGTTGCGGTCGAGATTCGGCAGCGGCGCGACGCGCATCGGATCCGCCTCGCGCGACTCGACGACGACGGAGAGCCAGAGCCGCAGCTCGCACAGCCAGACCGCCGTCGGATTGCGGTCGACGCCGAAGATGGAGCGCGTCAGCAGCTCGCGGCGCAGCTCCGCGATCGGTCGCGCGTCGCCGGCGAGGCGCGCGAGCGCGGCGAGCCGTTCCAGCGCGTGCACGAGGAAGGCGCCCGAGCCGCACGCCGGGTCGAGGACGGTGACGGTGCGCAGCGACTCGAGCAGCGTCGCCGCGCCGTCGCCGTCGAAGTCGCCGGCGAGCGCCCGCGCCACCGTCTCGGGCGGGACGCGCGGCGAGGCGAGCGCCAGCGCGAGCGCTTCGTCGGTGATGCGCTCGACGATCGGCTGCGGCGTGTAGAACGCCCCCGTCTCGCGCCGCTCGTGCGCCGCCATGAGCGACTCGAACGCGCGCCCCAGCATCTCCGGATCGACCGCGACCTCGGCGAGCGCCGCCGATTCCTCGTGCGCCGTGAAGCGATAGCGGCCGAGCAGGTCGCCGAGCAGGGCGCCGAGCGTGTCGTCGTCGAAGCGGAGCGTGCCGAGGCGCCGCTCGAGCGGCGTCGGCGCGAACAGTCCACCGTTGAGGAAAGGGAGGGCGCCGAGCGCCCGCGCCGCCGGCGCGCGTCGGCGCGGCGGCGTGTTGAGCGTGCCGAAGAAGAGCGGACGCAGCACGCGGCGATGGAACGACCCGCCGTCCGCCATGCAGCGATCGAAGCGTCGCGCGAGGTAGCCGTGGTCGCCGTCGAGCCATCCTTTCGCTTCGAGGAAGGCGAGGAAGAGCAGCCGCGACGTGGTGAGCAGCGCGACCTCCGCGCGCTCCGGCGGCGAGCCGTCCCCCGACGCGTCGCGCGCCAGCCGGGCCACGAGCTGCTCGAGCGCGCGATAGAAGCGGCGGGTGAGCGACTCGCGGCCGAGCACCTCGACCCAGCGTGCGTGCGCGAGCGCATCCTCGTCGTCGGCCGCGATGGGGCCGAGCGCGGCGGCGAGGGCGCGGATCGACTCCAGGTCGCTCGCGACGAGGTGGCGCCGGTCGGCGAGCAGCGCCGCCACGCGCGGCCTCGACACCGAGGGCCAGGCGGCGATCCCGAGCTGCGCGCCGTCCTGCTCGAGCGCGACCACGAGCCACAGCACCTGGCGGGTGCGCGTGGCGAGCGCCGGTCCGAGGCGCGCGAGGAGCTCGCGGGTCGCGACCCCGCGGGCGTGCAGGAGCAGGAGGCATCGCGTCGCGCCCGGGCCGGCGAGGATGCGCGCGTCCACGACGTCGTCGGGGAGCGCGAGCTGTCGTCGTGCGTCGTCCTCGATCGCGAGCGCCGGCGGGCGAAAGCCGATCGCGAACGCGAGCTGCTGCGCGTCGTCGAGCGTGCGGAGCGCCGCGAGCGCGGTGGGAGCGAGCGAGGGTGAGCGCACGCCGCGAGAGTAGCGCGCGGCGTGGCGTGCACTCGCATCCTGCGCGCGCGCACGCGCTCAAACGAGCGCGCGCCGCGCGGGCGGGAGACGAGAACGGGACGCCTCGTCGAGGCGTCCCGTCGTCGCCGTCGCGATCGTGGCTCAGCGCATGCCGCGATCGTCGCTGTTCCCCGAGCCGCGCGACTGGTCCCGCGAGCGGTCGGCGTTCGAGCTGTCGGCCTGCTGGTCGGAGTCCGAGCGCATGCCGCTCTGCGAGACGAAGCCCTTGTGCGACTCGTCGCGCGTCGCCGAGCTGCCGATCCCCTCGTCGCGCTGGTTCGAGCGGTCGGTGCGCCCCGACTGCGGGCTCGCCGACTGCCCCTGATTGGACGCGCGATCGCGGTCGCTCAGATTGCTCGCGGACCGGCCCGACGAGGCGCCCATCCCGCTGTCGCTGCGCGAGCCGATGTTCGACGAGCTGCGATCCGAGCCGCGCACGTTCGAGCTGGCGCCGTAGCCGGAGCCGACGTTCGACTGCGAGCCCTGACGTGACGCGTTCTGCCCCTGGTTCTGCGACGAGATGTCGCGCGAGCCCTGCGACGCGTTCTGTCCCTGGTTCTGCGCACTGCTGAGCCCCGCGTTCAGCGCGTCCCCGTCGCCCTGCCGATTGCTGCGGTCCGCGTTGCGATCGTTGCTGCGGTCTGCCATGTCTCCTCCCTCGCGATGCGGCTGATGTGGTCACGCGGCCTCGACGCGTCCGCTCGTCGTCGAGCTGCGTGAACCGTGGAGCGTGGCAGACATCGTTCCAGCGGAGGACGAACGAGCGGGCCGAGCCGCGCGCGTTGACGCGCCCCCGCCGCGCCGTCTACGTTGCGAAGCCGCTCCTCACGCGACACGATCTCGACCACTCGATGCCCGCCCCGCTGACCTCGCTGCCCGCGCTCGGGCCCGGTGCGCGCGTCGCGCTCGTCGCGCCGGCCGGCCCGGTCCGCGACGAGTCCGACGTGGAACGCGCCCGCGCCAACGCGCGCCTCTTCGGCTGGGAGCCGGTCGTCGGCGCGCACGCGCTCGAGCGGAGCGGCTATCTCGCGGGGGCGGACGCGGCGCGGCTCGCCGACCTCCAGCACGCGATCGACGATCCGGCCATCGACGCCATCTGGTGCCTGCGCGGCGGCTACGGCGTGATGCGACTGCTCGCCGCGCTCGACGTCGCGCCGCTGCGCCGGCGGCCGAAGCCGGTGATCGGCTTCTCGGACATCACCGCGCTGCATGCCGCGCTCGGGCGCCATGCCGGGCTGGTGAGCCTCCACGGGCCGACCGCGCGCGGCGTGCTGACGGAGTTCTCGCGCGGCTCGCTGGAGCGCGCCGTCGTCGAGCGCGCCGATTCGTGCGGCGCGTGGCCGGTCGCCCGGACCGTGATCGGCGGTCGCGCCCGCGGCCGGCTGGTCGGCGGGAACCTCGCCCTCCTCGCGGCCCTCGCCGGGACCGACTTCGCCCCCGACTACGAGGGCGCGATCCTCGTGCTCGAGGACGTGAACGAGCCGGCGTACCGGCTCGACCGCATGTTGACGCAGCTCGACCTGAGCGGGGCGCTCGCGCGATGCGCGGGGCTCGTGTTCGGCGCGTTCACCGATGCGCCCGCCGACGACGATCTCGCGCAGCAGCTCGATCCGCTGATCGACGAGGTGGCGGGGCGGCTCGGCGTCCCCTGCCTCGGCCACGTCCCCGTGGGGCACATCGACGACCAGTGGACGTTGCCGCTCGGCGCGATCGCCGAGCTGGATGCGGATGCGAAGCGGCTCACCGTCGAGCGCTGACGCGCGAATCACTCTCAACCCGACAGGACATCGATGCCGAAGAGCGGTCAGGAGCTCATCGCCGACGCGAAGCGCCGCATCAAGGAGATCACCCCGCAGCAGGCGATCGCGCTGCACCAGGGCGGGGAGCCGGTCGTCTTCCTGGACGTCCGCGATCTCCCCGAGGTCAACCTCGGCAAGATCCCCGGCGCCGTGCACGTGTCGCGCGGGAACCTCGAGACGAAGATCGAGGGCACGGTGCCGCGCGACGCGCGCGTCGTGATCTACTGCGCGAGCGGCAACCGCTCGGCGCTCGCCGCGGTGACGATGGAGGAGATGGGATACGGCGACGTCTGCTCGCTCGCCGGCGGCTTCCGTGGATGGGCGGAGCAGGGTGGCGACGTCGAGGACTGAGCAGCCGCGGTCGTGACCGGAGACGAACGCTCGTCGCTGCTGGCGCACCCGGAGCTGGCGCGCCTCGCGCGTGCGCTGCGCGCGCATCCGGGCGCGCAGGCGAGCGTCGGCGCGGAGGTCCGGCTCGCCGCGATCCTGCTGACGCTGCGCATCGGCGCCGACGGGCACCCCGAGCTGCTGATGATCAAGCGCGCCGAGCTGGAGCGCGACCCGTGGAGCGGGCACGTCGCCTGTCCCGGCGGGCGGATGGAGCCCGGCGACCACGATCTCGAGCAGACGGCGCTGCGCGAGACGTGGGAGGAGACGGGGGTGGACGTCGCGCGCGACGGCCTCGTGCTCGGCACCCTGGACGACCTCGCGCCGCGCACCCCCAGGCTGCCGCCGATCATGATCCGGCCCTACGTCGCCGTGGTGCGTCCCGAGGTGCACATCGTGGCGAGCTCCGAAGTCGCCGACGCCTTCTGGGTCCCGCTCGCCGCGCTCCGCGAACAGGCGGCGTGGGCGATCCGCCCCGTGATGGTGCGCAACGCCGGCGAGTGGCAGGTGGAGACCTTCCGGCACGGCGACTACACCGTCTGGGGGCTGACGGAACGCGTGCTGCGGAACTTCCTGGCGAGACTGGACGGCTAGGGCGGGGGGGGGCGCGAGCTTCGGGAGATCCGCCACCCTTGCGCGAAATCCCGGCCGGGGACAATTTAGGGTATCCTAAATTGTGCTTTCGTGGAGCATCCGTTCCAGCCGCTCCTCTCCCATGGCCATCCCAGAGATCACCACCGTGTCGAACGGCTCCGTGGACCAGACGCCCGCCGAGCCCGGCTGGCGGCGCGCGCGGGTCGCGCCGAGCCTCGCCGAGGTCTATCGGACCGTCCCCGTCTCCGGCACCACTTGGTGGCGGAAGGTGCTCGCCTTCGCCGGCCCGGGGTACCTCGTCGCCGTCGGGTACATGGATCCCGGCAACTGGGCGACCGACCTCGCCGGCGGCTCGGCCTTCGGCTACACCCTGCTCACGGTCATCCTGCTGTCGAACCTCATGGCGATCCTCCTCCAGGGGCTCGCCTCGAAGCTCGGCATCGTCACGGGGCGCGACCTCGCGCAGGCGTGCCGCGACCACTACACGCCCGGCGTCAACTTCGTCCTCTGGGTGCTGTGCGAGATCGCCATCGCCGCCTGCGACCTGGCCGAGGTGATCGGCACCGCGATCGCGCTCAACCTGCTCTTCGGCATCCCGCTCCCCTGGGGGGTCGCGATCACGGCGCTCGACGTGCTGCTGATCCTGCTGCTGCAGAATCGCGGCTTCCGCATGCTCGAGGCGCTCGTCATCACCCTCGTCGCGACCGTCGGCGCCTGCTTCCTCTATCAGATCGTGCTCGCGAAGCCCGACGTGGGCGCCGTGCTGCGCGGCTTCGCGCCGAGCGCCGAGATCCTCCGCAATCGCGAGATGCTCTACATCGCCATCGGCATCCTCGGCGCGACGGTGATGCCGCACAACCTCTACCTGCACTCGTCGATCGTGCAGACCCGCCGCTACGAGGAGACGGCGACCGGCCGGCGCGAGGCGGTGCGCTACGCCTTCGTCGATTCGACGATCGCGCTCACCTTCGCGCTCTTCATCAACGCGGCGATCCTCATCGTGAGCGCGGCGACGTTCCACACCGCGGGGCGCACCGACGTCGCCGAGATCCACGACGCCTATCAGCTGCTCACGCCGCTGCTCGGCGGCGGCGCGAGCATCGCGTTCGCGCTCGCGCTGCTGGCGAGCGGTCAGAACTCGACGCTGACCGGGACGCTCGCCGGCCAGATCGTGATGGAGGGGTTCCTCAACATCCGCCTGCGCCCCTGGCTGCGTCGGCTCATCACGCGCGCCATCGCGATTGTGCCGGCCGCGATCACGGCTATCTTGTACGGCGCCAGCGGGACCGCCCGGCTCCTCGTGCTCAGCCAGGTGGTCCTCAGCCTCCAGCTCTCCTTCGCCGTCTTCCCGCTCGTGATGTTCACCTCGGAGAAGGCGAAGATGGGCGAGCACGTGAACCCGACCTGGCTCAAGCTGCTCGCCTATCTCGTGGCGTTCGTCATCGCCTCCCTCAACGCCTGGCTCCTCGTGCAGACCGTGGGCGACTGGATTCGGTGATCATGTACAGGCGCATCCTCGTGCCGCTCGAGCACTCCGCGTACGACGAGGCGATCGTCGCCCACGTGACGAAGCTGGCGAGGCACTGCGGTGCGTCGGTGGTGCTGATCCACGTCGCCGACGGCTTCGCGGCGCGCAACGCGAAGCAGCTGCAGCTGCGCGAATCGGAGGAGATGCGCGCCGACCGCGAGTACCTCGAACGTGTCGCGGAGTCGCTCGTCCAGCAGGGGGTGCAGGCCGAGTGCGTGCTCGCCGGCGGCGACCCGGCGCGGGAGATCATCGACGCGGCGGCGCGGGAAGGGTGCGACCTGATCGCGATGAGCACGCACGGGCATCGCTGGCTCAAGGATCTGATCTACGGCAGCGTCGCGAACGAGGTCCGCCATCTGACGACGGTGCCCGTGCTGCTCGTGCGCGGCGCGCCGGCGGCCACCGGCGGGCTGCGCGCGTCGGGCTCGCACGCATCGCTCACCGCGTCGGGCACGACGGGGAGCACGCGCTCCACGTGATGTCGCAGACGCCGCCGCTGCCCGAGCTGACCGGGCCGGTCGAGGACTACCTCAAGGCCATCTACGAGATCGAGCGGGTGGCGGGGAGCGCGGGGACGAACGACATCGCCGCGCGGCTCGCCATCGCGCCCGCCTCGGTGAGCGGGATGCTCAAGCGCCTCGCCGAGCAGGGGCTTCTCGAGCACGAGCGCTACCGCGGCGTTCGGCTGACCGAGTCCGGCCGCCGCGCCGCCCTCCGCACGATCCGGCGCCATCGCGTCATCGAGTCGTATCTCGCGCAGGCGCTCGGCTACCCCTGGGACCGCGTGCACGACGAGGCGGAGCGGCTCGAGCACGCCGCATCCGACGAGCTCATCGATCGCATGGCGGCGGCGATCGGCGAGCCGGCGCACGATCCGCACGGCGATCCGATCCCGTCGCGCGAGGGAACGGTGGAGGAGCGGCAGCTCGACACCCTCGCCGCTGCCGAGCCGGGGCAGTCGGTCCGCATCCTCCGCGTCGGCGATCGCGACGGCGAGCGGCTGCGCTACCTGGCCGAGCTGGGGATCACGCCGGGGACGACCGTGCGCGTCGTCGCGTGCGCCCCCTTCGGCGGCCCGATCACGCTCGCCATCGGCGACGAGGAGCGGCTCGTCGGCCCGTCGCTCGCGGAGCACGTGCTGGTGGAGGCGGTGGTGGCGGAGGATGGGGGTTAGGGACTGGGGGCTGGGGGCTGGGGACGTGAGGAGGCGGCTGTCGTCCCGAGCGAATGCGAGGGAGCTGCTGCATCGGCCGAGGGCCGAGGGCCG
>Ga0182741_1004121_pt1 | contig 14639 bp, 13 predicted proteins | sample eDN5th37CBELigOP_FD_128874 | JGI IMG/M metagenome (GOLD analysis project Ga0182741, IMG submission 128874) | Enriched Organic Plus compost microbial communities from Emeryville, California, USA - eDNA 5th pass 37_C BE-Lig OP (version 2) (version 2) ...
CGCGGGCGGCGCACTGTCGGCCGCGAGCCGCCAGCGGAGCGCCACGGTATCGCCCTGGCCCGGCGCAGCGTACGGCAGCACCGCCATGAAGCCGCGCTTCGGCTGGTGCGTGTTGGGGCCCGCGATCTCGGAGACGAGATAGGTGGTGTCGCCCGAGCGCCGCGCGAGCTCCCACACGTAGAAGTGGCTCGCCTCCGCCCACGTGCTGTCGTGCTTAACCGATGGAACCGGCGTGAAACCGTTCACCGAGAGGAGCGTCGCCGCTCCGCTGCGCCACCGCAGCCAGTCCACGCCGTGCACGTAGCGGAAGTCGCCGTCCCACTCGGCGGGAGGCGTGGCGCCGTCGAGCTCGCGGCCGTTGTAGCGCATCCGCGCATCGCCCGGCGTCTCGCTCACCACGCGCCGCACCAGCGCCACGTACGCGGGCTCGCTGCTCGTCGCTTCGCGTCGCACGACCGTGGCGCGCACATCCAGCCACCCTTCCGTGTACGGACTCGCCGTCACCACGATTTCGTAGCCAGCTTCCTCGGCGGCACCGCGCAGCGCGCCCGTGGAGTCGCTCGTCCACGTGAGCGGAGTAGGCACGAAGGCACCAACCGCATCGTCCGTGGTGGCCGTGGCGCCCGGAATGACCACGAGGCAAAAAGCGACATCGGCCAGCGAGCGCGCCCGCCAGCTCAGCGCGAGCGATGACGCTGCCGGCGTCGCGGTGAGGGGACCGTCGTGCGCGAACGGATTCGAGCGAGGAGCGTCATCGCGGGAAAGCGTGACTTCGGAGCGCGCGGGGAGTGAGAGGAAGGCGCGGGCCCGGCCGCTGCGAACGTCAGCGACCGCGTTCGGGCCGGAGTAGCTGCCGTCAGCAAGATCGACCGCCAGTTCCACCGGCCCGCGGTAGGCGATCTCGTGATTGTTACTCACCACTAGCGTGGTGGGTAGCCGGTCCGAGAGGGCCGGGGTCGAGCAGGCGATGAGAGCCGCGACCGCGGGGATGGTACCGGGAATCAGCAGCCTGGCGACGCTGCGGGAACCCCTGCTCCACACTCCTCTCATCAGCTCCATCCCGCTCATGGCGCCTCCTCCTCCGAAGGTTCCCAGCGCCGCAGGATGTCGCGCACACGCTCGAGGTGCACCCGCATTCGCGCCACGGCCAGCTCGGCGTCGCGCGCGCGGAGCGCCTCGTAGATCTCCACGTGTTCGTGGTGGTCGTCCTCCCGCCGGCCGTGGATGCTGAGGATGAGCCGCTGCTCCTGCCGGAAGATGTTGGTGAGCACTTCGAGGATCTGGTGCACTACCGTGTTCCCCGAGGCGAGCGCGATCTGGCGGTGGAAGGAGAGGTTCACCTGGTTGAGCAGCTCGGCGTCATCCAGACTGCGGCCGGCCTCATCGAGGAGCTCGCGCATCTCGTCGAGGTGCTCGGCGCTGGCGTGCCGGGCGGCGAGCGCCGCGGTCTGCAACTCGATCGGGATGCGCGCCTCGATCAGATCCACCAGCAGCTTGCGGGTGGGGGTGGTATCGAGGATGGGATTGCTGACGAGGAGCGAGTCCGGCGAGCGTCCCACGTAGACGCCCGAGCCGTGGCGGATCTCCACCACTCCCACCGTTTCCAGCTTCTTGAGCGCCTCGCGGAGCGTGGGCGAGCCGACGCCGAGCTGCCGGGCCATGCGCGAGATGGGCGGGAGGCGTGCGCCGACCTCGTGCCCCCCATCATGGATGAGCTTGGTGATCCGCCGGGCGATGTCGTTTGACAGGCTCTGCCGCAGGATAGGCTCGACGACGCGTTCCATGATGGGTGGAAAGGGTCCGTAGCTCTTACTGAGCAATTCATCAAATGACTTGGTAGGTAAAAAGAAAGTAGGACCAGTGCTCGAGCCTGTCAAGCAGAAAGTCCAGGCCGGGAGAGGGAACGCCTGTGAGGACCAGCGAGAGGCCAGCGGAGGGAGCAGCAGGAGGGGCCAGCGGAGCGGCCGGAAGACTGGCAGGCAGACTTACGGATACTGGCCGGCAGACTCACGGCAAAGGGGTTGGCGAAGAGCTCGACGAGGAGCCCGCCAGCGGCGCCGGCTCCCTCCGCCACCGGCGCCCCAGACGGCGCGATTCAGCGATACAGGAGGTACGGCTTCCGGCTCTCGCGGAAATCCGCCGCCTCGCGGTTCCACTCCTCCAGGAGCGGGCCCAGACGACCTCCTTCGATGGCCAGCCTCACCTTGTCGGAGCCGGTGAGACGATCGATCGTCTTCGTCCAGGCGAAGTCGTTCGGATGCTGCCGGCGGATCTCGTCGATGAGAAGGAGCGCGGTCCGCACCGGCCGGTACGCCTTCCGATCAGTTATCGCGAAGCGGATCGCCGGAATGGTCTGACCGGGATACTTGGCCGCGGTCGACTCCACAGACACGGTGATCGGCTCGAAGCGAACCCCCGGGATCCCCCGGTCGTTCATCACCCGGGCCACCTCTCTCGCGTTCAGCCATGGCGCTCCGATCTGCTCGAAGGGACGCTCCGTGCCGCGCCCCTCCGTGAGCGTGGTCCCCTCGAAGTAGACCGTCCCCGGATAGCTCGTCACCGCGGCCAGCGACCGGAGGTTGGGCGACGGGTTCACCCACGGGAGCCCGGTCTCGTCGAACCACTGCGAGCGCCTCCATCCTTCGGCCCGCACCACTATCAGATCAGCGCCGATACCGTACTTCTCGTTGAACAGCGTGGCGAGCTCGCCGACGGTCATCCCGTGGCGCGCCGGGATGGGGTACATCCCGACGAACGACTTGAAGCGCGGATCGAGCAGCGCGCCCTCCACGATCTCCCCTCCTATCGGGTTCGGCCTGTCGAGGACGACGAACGGAATCCCCTTTCGCGCCGCCGCCTGCATCGCCAGGGCCATGGTCGACACGTACGTCCACGTGCGCCCCCCGACCTCCTGAAGGTCGTAGACCAGCACGTCCACGTCCTTCAGCATCTCCGGCGAAGGACCCCGGTCCTCCGCCATGTACAGCGAGTAGATCGGCACGCCCGTCCTGGGATCGGTCTCGTCTGCGATCTTCACGCCGTTCATGGCATCGCCGCGGATCCCGTGCTCGGGGGCCAACAGTGCCACCAGCTTCAGATCCGGGTGCCGCGCGATCAGATCGATGTCGGAGTTTCTCGACTGGTCGATCCCGCTGTTGTTGGTGATGAGCCCTACCCGCTTTCCCCGCAGCCGCCGCGGTACATCCGAGACGAAGACGTCGATGCCCGGACGGACTACCGCGACGCGGTCCGTCGGCTGCCCCGCGGCCGGGCTCACGGCCGGGCTCACGGCCGGGCTCACGGCCCGTTCTCCCGGCGCCGGTACGGGTGAGGGAGCCTGCGCCCGCACGCATGCGGCGATCAGGAATGGTACTGCGAACGAAGCTCCGAGCAACGCTCTCGCCCTGCTATCCGACATTTCACGCTCCCATCTCGCGGCCCCTGAAGTACCTTACCGGTGAGAGTACACTCGCACTCCCCGGAATGATACGGAGGCGGCCGGCGGCTGTCTCCACTTCCGCTTTCACCTCCCTTTTCCCCTACCCTCTCAGCCATGTCCTCGAGCGCCACCGTCCGTCACGTTTGCTGGAACGACCTGCCCAAGGAGACCGTCACCGACCAGCTCTCGCGCCGCCTCGTCACCGGCGAGCGCGTGATGCTGGCACAGGTCTACCTCGACAAGGGGTGCATCGTCCCCAGACACTCGCACGAGAACGAGCAGATCACCTGGATCGTGGAAGGTGCGCTCAAGTTCTGGATCGGTGAAGATGGCAAGGAGGAAGTGATCGTCCGCGCCGGCGAGGTGCTGCACATCCCGTCGAACGTACCGCACATGGCCGAAGCGCTCGAGGACACGCTGGACGTGGACATCTTCAGCCCGATCCGCCAGGACTGGCTCGACCACACCGACGGCTACTTCCACACGAAGGTGGAGCGGTAGCGTATGGACTTCGGGATCCGGGGGAAGGTCGCGCTCGTGGCCGCGTCGAGCCGCGGGCTGGGCCGCGCCACGGCGGAGGCACTCGCCGCCGAGGGCGCCGATCTGGTGCTCTGCGCGCGCGGCGAGGAGGCGCTGCGCGCGACCGCCGAGGACATTCGCCGCGCCTCCGACGTGCGCGTGGTGGACGTCGTGGCCGACGTGTCCACGCCCGCGGGGATCGCCAGCGTGCTGGCGGCCGCCCGGCGCGAGCTAGGTGACGTGGACATCCTCGTCACCAACGCCGGCGGGCCGCCCGCCGGCCCCTTCGAGGCGCACACACCCGAGGCGTGGGACGCGGCCGTGCGCGCCAATCTCACCAGCGTGGTGGAGCTCGTGCGCGGTGTGCTGCCGGCGATGCGCGAGCGGCGCTGGGGACGCATCGTCAACGTCACATCGATCGCGGTGAAGCAGCCGGTGGACAACCTGATCCTCTCGAACAGCGTGCGCGCCGCGGTGACCGGCTTCGCGCGCACGCTGGCCAACGAGGTCGCGCCGTTCGGCATAACCGTGAACAACGTGATGCCGGGCTACACGCGCACCGCCCGCGTGGAGGAGCTGGCACAGCGCACCGCATCGCTGCAGGGCACCACTCCGGAAGCGGCGTTCGCGGTCTGGGAGAAGCAGATCCCCATGGGCCGGCTCGGCGAGCCCGCCGAGTTCGGGGCGATGGTCGCCTTTCTCTGCTCGGTGCACGCGAGCTACACCACCGGCACCTCCATCCCGGTGGATGGCGGCTGGATCCGCAGCTTGGTGTGACCGGACCGTGACCGACACGCTGTCTTCAGCGCCTTCAGCGCCTTCAGCGCCTTCCGCCACGGCGGGGATCGACGACGTCCCCTCGCTCGCCGCGCGGGTGGATGAGCTTTCCGGCGAGGGCGCGCTCGATGTCTTCCGGCGCGCCATGGAGCTCGAGCACGCCGGCCGCTCGATCGTGCACCTGGAGCTCGGAGCGCCCGATGTGGACGCGCCGGCGCACGTGGTCGAAGCGGCCATCGCTGCGCTGCGCGCGGGTGACGCCCGCTACGTGGCGCCTCAGGGGCTCCCCGAGCTGCGCGAGGCGATCGCGGCCGACGTGCGCTCGCGCGGGATCACCGCCGATGCCGACCAGGTGATCGTCACGCCGAGCGCGAAGACCGCGGTGTTCTACGCGATGCTCGCGACCGTGGAGCCCGGAAGCGAGGTGCTCGTGCCCGACCCGGGGTTCCCCATCTACCCCTCGGCGGCGCGCTTCGCCGGTGGCGTGCCGGTGGGCTACGCTCTGGATGCCGGCAACGCGCCGGATGTGGACGACATCGCGCGGCGCATCGGGCCGCGCACACGGGTGCTCTGCCTGAACTCGCCCAACAACCCGACGGGCGGCGCGCTCGATGCCGCCGACATGGCGCGCCTCGCCGAGCTGGTCGCGCGCAACGATCTGCGGGTGGTGACCGACGACATCTACTCGCGCCTCGTGTTCGACGGCGCACGCGCGCCTACCATCGCCGCCTTCGACGGCGCGCGCTCGCGCACGCTCCTGGTGGATGGCTTCTCCAAGACGTACGCCATGACCGGCTACCGGCTCGGCTACCTCGTGGTGCCGCGTCCGTGGGTGGAGCCGCTCGTCACCATGGCGGTGAACGGCCATACCTGCGTGCCACCGTTCGTCCAGCGCGCCGGGATCGCGGCGTTGACCGGCCCGCAGGACATGGTGGCGGCGCAGGTCGCCGCGTACCGCGCGCGGCGCGATGTGCTCGTGCGAGGGCTCGACGCACTGCCGGGCGTGCACTGTCCCGTTCCGGCCGGCGCGTTCTACGTGTTCCCCGACTTCTCCACGCTACTCGCGGAACGTGGGCTCACCTCGCGCGAGTTCGTCGACCGGCTTCTCGAGAAGCATGGCGTGGCGGTCATCGACGGCGCGGCGTTCGGGCGGCGCGGGGAGGGGTGCGTGCGCATCTCCTTCGCATCGGCGCAGGCGGACCTGGATGCGGCCATCTCGCGGATCGGCGATGCGGTGGCGGAGTTGATGGGATGACGCGCGGCGGGTGAGGCCGCGGATCGCACCGCGGATCGCACCGCGGATCGCACCGCGGATCGCACCGCGGATCGCACCGCGGATCGCACCGCGGATCGCACCGCGGATCGCGCCGAGGCGTTACTTCCCGCGCATCCGGTCCAGCGCCGCCCGCACCCCGCTCGGAACCAGCAGGTCGTCGGCTATAGCGGCGATCTCCTCCGCCTCGCGCCATGCGCGTTCGAGCTCGGCGAGCTCGCCCTGCATCGCGCGGCGCTCCGCCTCCTCGTGCAGCGCCATCTCGAGCGCGAGCCGGTCGACGGTGGTGAGGCCGTAGAGTCCCGTCCGGCCGATGCGGCCCTTGCGTCCATAACGATGCGGGCGTCCGCGCACCGCGGTCACGTCTTCGGCGCGCCGGGCGAGCTGCTCGACGAAGCGCTCGGGCCCGCCGGTATGCTCGATCTCGTTCACCGCCGCGGCTACCGTATCGCGCGTGCCGCCGAAGCGGTTGACCGCCGGGATCACCAGCGAGGCCACGCGCAATGCTTCGGGCCCCTCGAAGCGCGTCTGACCGTTCTTGTACCGGAGATAGATGGCGAGCGCGCCGTCGCTAGCGTGTGCCAGCGTGCTCTCCGCCAGGTGGCGCCGCCGCACCGGGAGCACCTCCCCCGCCTCCGTGGGCACGCGGGCAACGATCGTCTCGTCGCTTCCGTGGATCGCCATGCGGCCGAACTGGAACAGCATCCAGCCGAAGCCGCCCACCGATACACCCAACGCGGCACCGCCAGCCACCACTCCGCCGAGCGCGGTGAGCCCAGCGCCGGCTAGGAGCAGCCTGCGGTTGCGGCGACGTCCGAACTGGTCGCCGTAGCGCCATGCGGCGAACTCCGGCCGGAGCGGCGCGCCGATGCGCACGAGCTCAGTGCCGTCGGCGAGCCGCGCGAGACCGATCTCCTCGGTGGCGACGCGCTTGCGCGCGTCGGAGTACAGCCGCTCCGCCTCCTCCACCGCCTCCCACCGCTCCTCCAGCGGCGTGAGGTTCCACCGCTCGCACTTCCTGCAAACCACCCAGAGGCGCCCCTTCGCGGCGTCGAAGGCAACGCGGCGGCCGACCGCGAACGACTCGAGCGCCGCGTTCGTGCCCAGCGACTGGTTGCAGAAGATGCAAGTGGAGTACATGAACCTCGAAGGATCGACGGCCGATCGTGAACGGCCGATCGTCCCGCTCACTGCCGTTCCCCGCTGGTGCGGGCCACTTCTCCGAGTAAGATGGCTCGGAGATGGCCCGACATCCACCGTGAGCAGAAACGCTCAGTGGATGTCGGCGCATCCCACCACAGCGCTCATGCCGTCGTGAACGGACTGCGCCCGCCCGCGTAGTGGCGTAGTGCCGGCAGGGCTTCAGCGACCCGAGTCAGTGCCGAGTTGCCGCCGCAGACGAAGATCGCTCGCGGCGAGAAGCCGTCCGATGAAAGCGAGGTCGTCCGGGATGGCGGGGCGCACCCACGGGACATCGTCGTCGGCATTCTGCTGCGAGCTTACATGATCCTGCGACATCGTGACATCCTCCGCATCAGGCGCAGCAGCCGTCGTCGCATCCGCAATCGCGAACCGCGCTCTTCACGCTGCTCGGCGCGATGACGAGAGAGTCGAGCCGGCGCGGCGCGTTGGCGGCGCGCGCGGCGGCGCCGGGCTTCGTGGCACGGACGAAGCCGCTCATGATCCTCCCCTCCACCTGTGACGCCAGGGACCCATCGAGACCAGTCTCGTCGAGTAACGCCGCTACATCATCGCGCGAGTAGATGCGCGTGGGCTCGATGCTGGCGTTCTCGAACCCCACCGCCTCGAGCAGCGCGATGAATTCCGATTCTTCCAGCGCGCCGGCCACGCATCCGGTCCAGAGCGCCATGCTCTCCTTGACTACGTCCGGGAGTCCCGCGCGCGTGACTACATCGCTCACCGCGAAGCGGCCGCCCGGCCTGAGCACCCGGAACGCTTCCTCGAGCACCCGCCGCTTGTCACCCGAAAGGTTTATCACGCAGTTGGATACGATGACGTCCACCGTGTTCGATGGAAGCGGGATCGACTCGATGTGCCCCTTCAGGAACTCCACGTTGGTCGCACCGGCCCTGGCCTTGTTCTCCAGCGCGAGCGCGAGCATCTCGTCGGTCATGTCGAGTCCGTAAGCCTTGCCGGTGGGACCCACGCGCCTCGCCGAGAGGAGCACGTCGATGCCGCCGCCCGATCCGAGGTCGAGGACCGTCTCGCCCTCTTGGAGCTCGGCGAGTGCAGTGGGGTTCCCGCAGCCGAGCGAAGCGAGCAGCGCTTCGGCGGGAAGTCCGGCCGTCTCGCCAACCTGGTAGAGATCGGAAGTGATCGGATCCCACGACTCGCTCTTGGAGTCGCAGCAGTGCCCGTTGTCGCCGACCGGCTTGCAGCAGACACCGCCCGCCGTAGCGCCGCCGGAGGCACGTTGCGCCGCGGCACCGTAGCGCTCCTGCACGGTCGCGCGGATCTCCTCGAGAGTGGGCGGTACCTTCGCAGCATTCTCGTCCGATCCAGTGGTCATGGTCGCCTCGTTAAAATCAAGAAACGTTGATATATCGTACAGAAAAAAAACGGTCAATTACAGCAAGCCCGCTCTCGCAGAACCCGGAGAGCGCCCTTCTTCGGCTGCAGTGCGACCGTGATGTCGTGGGCCTCGCCCAGCGCTCCAGGAACGATGCTGTAGTACGACCAGCGGCCCTCGCGCCGGTCGGTCACCAGGCCGGCCTCCTTCAGCACGCGCAGGTGGAAGGAGAGGCGCGACTGGGCGGCATCGAGCTCGTCCTGCAGCTCGCACACGCAGCGCTCCCCGTCCCGGAGCATCTCGAGGATGGCGAGCCGGGTTTCATCGGAGAGCGCGTGGAAGAGCGTTACGCCACGGTCGAGCTGGATGCGGGCGGTGCGAGCAGCGGTAGCCATGACTCCAGTATACATCAACAAAACTTGTTCAGTCAATGGCGCGGCTGCATCACCGGGCTTCGAGACTACATACGGGAGCCTCGTGCCGGCAAAACCAGCGCGGCGCTCGCCTCCCTCACGCGCGAGAGCGGTGCAGCAACTCTTCGTGTCGACCGAGCAGCAAGGACGCACCCTGATTCGGCTGACGGTGGATGGCGAGCGCAGCGCGACGGACCCGGGACAGCCCGTGCGCGGTTACCGCCGGGTGGAGTGGATAGAGCGAGCGCTCGCTCCGGCACGACATACGCTCGGCAAGCGAAGATTCGAGCGCCTGGTCTCGGCGCTCTCCATGGTCATCGGATGGGAAGCACTCGTAGTGGCGCGCGACATTCGCGCGCTGAGCCAGGAAGAGGCCGAGGACGTCTCTTCCTGGGCGGCGCGTGCGCTGGTGCGAGCCGCGATCGAGGATGCCGAGCACGCCAGCGGCTCGAAAACCTCGAACGCGAAGATCGCGAAGCGGGCGTCGGCAAAACGCGGCCGCGGGCCGAGGCGCGGCCACGACCCTGCACCACCAGGGTAGCCGGGGAAGCGACAGCGTCGCCGTTGCGCTGGCCAGGGAGCGAGTCGGGCTCCCCTTCATCCGCGCCTTCCGGCAAACCGTGCTCACCGCTCCCCATCGCCGGCTCATGGAGCGACGCGTGGAACGCGCACGAGTGTTGCTTCGCGGGACGGTCAGCCTAGTGGAGATCGCGCTGGTCCGAGGCTTCGCCGACCGGAGCCGCTTCACACACGCCTTCGCGCACGTCTTCACGCGCATGGTCGGGTGCCCACCCGGTGCATGGCGCAGGACCATCGCCGAGGATCGACCAACCAGACGGGGGAGTCCACGGATGAGAGAATACACGGTAGGCTATTTCGTCGGCAGCCTCGCGAAGGAGTCCATCAACCGAAAGCTCGCGCTCGCCCTCACGCACCTCGCGCCGGAGGCGCTCACCATGCGGGAGATCGCGATCGCCAACCTCCCGCTCTACAGCTACGACTACGACCCCGACTATCCGCCGGTCGCGCGCGCGCTCAAGGAATCGATCGCTTCCACGGATGCCGTGCTCTTCGTGACGCCGGAGTACAACCGCTCGATCCCCGGCTCGCTCAAGAACGCCATCGACTGGGCCAGCCGCCCGTACGGCAGAAACTCCTTCGCTCGTAAACCGTCCGCCACGATCGGCGCGTCAGCGGGAAAGATCGGCACGGCCGTGGCCCAGCAGCATCTCAAGAGCATCCTCAGCTTCTGCAACTCACCGCAGATGAACGCGATCGAGGCATACATCCAGTTCACGCCCGGCCTGATCACCGACGACGGCGAAGTGACCAACGAAGCGACGGAAGAGTTCCTCCGCAACTACATGCACGAGTTCCATCGCTTCATCGAGCGCGTGTATACGGCGCTGACGGACGACGGAAGTTGACAGGTGGAACGCACGACTGACGACGGCATCGCGAACGGCACCACCACGATCGCGATCGTGGACGAAGGTGCAGCGCTGCGGAGCAGCCAAGCCGACAAGCTAAGCCGAGCAGCTAAGCCGACGGGAGCGTGAGCGTGAGCTCCGTCCCCACCCCCGGCTCGCTCTCCACCGCGAGCTCGCCGCCCATCGCGCGCGCGAGCCGGCGGCTGATCGTCAATCCGAGCCCCGTTCCCTTCTCTTCTCCGGCTACTTCGTGATCGAAGTGTACGTAGGGCTCGAATATCATCGAGCAGAGCTCCGCCGTCATCCCTATCCCGGTATCGCGCACTCCCAGCAGCACCAGCCCCGGCTCCGGGACATCGGAGCGCACGGTGATGCTCCCATTGTGAGGCGTGAACTTCACGGCGTTGGAGATGAGGTTGAGAAGGATCTGTACGGTCTTCTGCCTGTCCGCCCGCAGCACGAGCTTCTCGTCGCAGCGGCTGCAGTCGTAGCGGATCCCCTTGGCCGCGCGCTGCGGCCGGGATAGCGCCTCGACCGTACCGAGCACGTCGCCGACGCTGACGTTCTCTACCGCGAAGCTCATCGCGCCGGCTTCGAGCTTCGCGTGTGTCAGCGCCGCGTCGATGAGGCCCATCATGTGCTCCTGCCCCGCCACTATCCGGCGCAGGTAGTTCACGTGCGACTCGGTGGCCGGCCCGGGGATGCCGTCGAGCATCAATGTCGCGTAGCCGCCGATCGCGTTGAGCGGGGTGCGCAGCTCGTGGCTGAGAGTGGCTATGAGCGCGAGCTTCGACCGGTTGGCCCGCTCCGCCTCCGCCATCGCGGCACGCATCCTCTCCTCGCTTTCCACCAGCGCCGCCTCGGCGCGCGCACGCACGATGATGTCGCTCGCGAGCATCGTGGCGGTGTGCGTCATGTCGAGCTCGCGGCGGGATGGAGAGCGCGGCTCGTCGTAGTACATCGCGAAGGTTCCCACGACCTGGCCGCGATCATCGCGGATCGGCGTGGACCAGCAGGCACGAAGGCCGAATGGAAGGGCGAAGCGCCTATATCGCTCCCAGAGCGGGTCCGTCGCGATGTCGCTGACGATGATCTGCTTGCCCAGGTACGCAGCCGTCCCGCAGGAGCCGGCCACGGGGCCCATCCGCTGCCCGTCCACCATGCGCGCGTACTCGTCGGGCAGGCTCGGCGCGGCGCAATGTCGCAGCGTGCCGTCCTCGGGATCGAGGATGAGTATGGAGCCGCGCATGCTCGGCAGCTCGTGCTCGATCAGCCGTATCAGGCTCTCGAGCGCGGTGTGCCGATCGCTGGCGCGCAGTCGATCGCGCGCCTCCTCGTTGCGCCCCACCTCGGCCGACTCTTCGACGACCCGCCTTGTCATGGTACCCGGCTGCTCGAGTTGGCATGTACCCGCCAGCGCCGTGCGACGGGGAGCGACGGCCCGGGCCGCCGCCACTTCAACCATAGCATCGGCGGCGGGCGTTGGCGAGCGCCGCGGCCGGGGCGAGAAGTCGCAGCATCGCGCACCACGTCCGGCGGCCCGCAGAAGCTAGCGAGCCCCCATCGTACCCGCTCGCTCAGCTGCCGCCGGCACCCGCCAGATAGTCCACCGCCAGCGCCGCCATCGCTCGCACGCCCACCGGCAGGGCACGCTCGTCCGCGAAGAAGAGCGGCGAGTGGTTCGATGGGGCCTTCGCCGGGTCCTGGCCCGGCGGGACGATGCCGAGGTTGATGAACATCCCCGGCGCGCGCTGCGCGAAATAGGAGAAATCCTCCGAGGCCAGATTCACGTCCATCTCGTGCACGGCGCTGGCGCCGGCCGCCCACTTCAGCGAGGGCACCATCCGCTCCGTCAGCGCCGGGTCGCTCACGTTGACGGGGTAGCCGGAGTCGATCGTGACGACCGCTCGCGCCCCGGAAGCCTCCGCAACGTGCGTCGCCGTCCTGACGAGTCGCTCGATCACCCGCTTCCGCACGCCCGCATCGAGTGTGCGGATGGTGCCGTTAAGGTAGGCGCTGTCGGGGATGATGTTGCTGCGCACTCCGGCGTTGAAGATGCCGAACGTCAGCACGGCCATGGACTGCGTGAGATCTACCTGCCGGCTCACGATGGTCTGCGCCGCGAGCACTATCTGCGACGCGACCACGATGGGGTCGACCCCGCCCGCGGGATACGCCCCATGCGTCTGCTTGCCATGCACCACGATCGTGAACTGATCCGACGAAGCCATCATGGGGCCCGCGCGGTAGCCGATGTGGCCCAGCGAGTCGGGTACCACGTGCAGCCCGAATACCGCATCCACCTCGGGGTCATCCATCGCGCCGCCGGCGATCATCGGCTCCGCGCCGCCCGGCCCTTCCTCGGCCGGCTGGAAGAGGAACACCACCGTGCCGGGGAGCTCCGTCCTCATCCCGGCGAGCACCTCGGCCACGCCCATGAGTATCGCCACGTGGTTGTCGTGGCCGCACGCGTGCATCACACCAACCTCGCGGCCGCCGTACATCGCCTTCACGGTGGACTTGAATGGAACGTCCACCAGCTCGGTGACGGGGAGCGCATCCATGTCCGCGCGGAGCGCCACCACGCGCCCGGGCTTTCCGCCGCGCAGAACGCCCACCACACCATGTCCTCCCACATCGGTGCGCACCTCGATGCCGAGCGAGCGGAGATGATCGGCGACGAGCTTCGACGTGCGCACCTCCTGCGTGCCGAGCTCCGGGTGCTGGTGGATGTCCTCGCGCCAGGCGATCACTCTCGGAGTGACGCGCTCCACGCCGGCGGAGATCCGGGCACGCAGGCGGGCGAGCGACCCGCCGGTACCGGCGCTCTGCGCCGCTGCCGGCGCCGAGACGAGAGTGAGCGCTAACGAGAACAGGAGAGGACGACGCATACGCATCCGGGATCGGCCGTGGTAGATGGGGATGCACTAGTTTACGGTCCGGCGGCCGCGGCGGCCAGACGAGCCGCGCGCTATTGACGCCCCGCGTTCCGAAGTCAGTTTTCGATTTTCCCAGCGATCGTTCCCGCACTACGCCGCTCGCCCGCCGAGCATTCGCCAACCCTGATGCACGCCACATGTCTCCGACCAGACGCGAAGCCCTCGCCCATCTCGCGGCGCTCGCCGCGGCCGCGGCCGTCCGACTCCCCGACATGAGCTACTCGCCGCCTTCCGATCCGCTCGAGGGAACCATCGCCGACTATCAGGCGGGCCGCCGGCGCGGTGACTGGAGCGCGGAGGAGGTGACGAAGCGCGCGCTCGAGCGCTGTCACTCCGATGGCAAGCTGCTGCACGCCATCGACGCGCTCTCGGAGAGTGCCCTGGCCGAAGCGCGCGAGTCGGACGTGCGGCTCCGCTCGGGAAAGCTGCGCGGGCCGCTCGATGGCGTGCCGGTCTTCGCGAAGTCGATCTACGACGTGAAAGGCCTCCCCACCACCGGCTCCAGCGCGGCGTGGGCGCTCCTCTTCCCCGATCCCGTGCCGCGCGACTCCATCGAGGTAGCTCGCATCCGCGCGACTGGTGCCGTGATACTCGGCAAGACCGCCGCCGATGATTTCGCCTTCCGCGGCAACGGCACCAGCAGCTACACCGGGCAGGTTCTCAATCCCTACGACTCCACCGGCACGCGCACTCCCGGTGGCTCGAGCGCCGGTTCCGCGGTGGCGGTGGCGGACGGGATGGCCTTCGCCGCGCTCGGTACCGATGATGGCGGCTCCAACCGCATCCCGGCGCAGTTCACCGGCATCGTGGGCGTGAAGCCGTCGTTCGGCCTGGTGCCGCGCACGGGAGTGATCCCCACCTGGCCCTACCTCGACACCCACGGCCCGCTCGCGCGCCACACAGCCGATGCCGCGCTCTATCTGGCCGCCTTCGCCGGACCCGATGCATCGGACCCGCTCGCGCTCACCAGCGCGTTCGACGCGGCACCGCTCGCCACGCTGCGCGACGACGCGCTCGCGGGCGTGAAGATCGGCCTCGTGGAAGGGAACGTCCCCCGCGAGCAGATGAGCGCCGCGTCGCTGGCCAACTTCGACCGTGCCGTGAGCGACCTGCGCGCCGCGGGCGCCGTCGTGGAACCCTTCGCGTCGCCGGTGACCTCGGCGAACTATCGCGATCTCTTCAAGGCCGCGGCGAAGGAGCGCGGCGACATGGAGCCGAACGACTGGACGCCGGCTCCCACGGCGAACGCGTACCGCATCTACTGGGAGGGGCGCAGCCGCGACCCGCGCGCAGACATGCGCCGCGGCTATCCCGCGTAC